>JAEEGJ010002814.1_pt1 | contig 77340 bp, 69 predicted proteins | sample 8958761 | NCBI WGS metagenome assembly JAEEGJ01 (sample SAMN16246546, study PRJNA631951) | gut metagenome | biome: gut microbiome; feature: rumen; material: RS-attached | host: Bos | place: Iran: Karaj | collected 2018-10 | reverse complement strand
ATCAAGAGAAAACAGCGGAACGGGCATCTATCACGTGATGCTCAGAGGTATCAATCGTCAGAACATTTTCTACGATATCGATGACTATGAATGCTTTCTGGATCTGCTCAGACGACAGATCAACCCTATCGACGACAACAACAAATATCTGCCTTCGCGATGTACCGTCTATGCCTATTGCCTGATGCCCAATCACGTCCATCTTCTGATCAGGGAGAAAGATGACTCGCTGGCTACGGTCATGAAGAGTATCGGCGTGGGCTATGCCTGGCACTATAACAAAAAATATCAGCATCTGGGGCCCGTGTTTCAGGACAGATTCCGGAGCGAGCCTGTAAACGATGAAAACTACTTCATGCTGCTTCTGAGGTATATACACCAGAATCCGGTTAAGGCCGGGCTGGTTAAGGTAGTGGACGAATATACTTGGAGCAGCTGGCGGGAATACGAAGGGGTTCACTGTATATGCAGCACGCAGCCGGTCATCAGCCGGATGCCGTTTGAGGAATTGAAGGCTCTGGTGTTTGAACCGCTTCCAAAGACGGCAGTAGTGCTGGATATCGACAACGAAAGAAGGAGAAAGACAGATGAAGAAGTCGGCGAGTACATCATATCCAGCTTCGGGTTAAGACATGCTCAAGACGTGCTGCTGCTAACGAAAGAACGGCAAAAAGATGTTATCAGACTGGCACGAGACTTCGGAGCCAGCATCCGGCAGATCGAGCGATTGACAGGAATCAGTTTTTCTATTATCTGCAGGAACTAGAATGTAACAAAAGAACCGTCCCTCTGTTACACGGCTTGGTTTTCGCCTGCTGACTCTCAGGAAACACATACCCGCGCACTTGGTACTTTGTCGCCCTATTAGCCCCCAAAAGTATTTCTCTCTTTGACATTGCAAAGGTACAAAAAATAATAGGCGCTTCCAAATAATTAATTCAAAAAAGCACGCAAAAAAGCACGCTTGTAGATATACGTACAAAGACAACGTTCTCAAGAGACAAAATCATTTGCTACACGCTACAGTGCTACAGTTAAAAATAATGGGGTATCATTCTCAAAAAGTATTTATATTTATATATATAATATATTATATATATAAATATAATGTTATTTTTAGACTAGAGGAGACTATGTTTTTTAACTGTAGCACTGTAGCGTGTAGCAGATTTGTGAACCCATTCCGGCTGCGTGCTTTTTCGCGTGTTTTTTTGGCGAATAAATTTGGAAATGATTTGAAATTTTTGTACCTTTGCAATGTCAAAGAAAAAAGACGAAATTTGCGGCCTGCCTGGACAACAAAAATTTCCTAGCGCACGGGCACCTGTTTCCCAGGCAAAGCCAAAAACGGAGTCATTTTGGAGATAAGTAAAAATAATTAACAATACTTATTAACCATTAAATGAAAGGATTAAATTATGGCATTGAAAGTAAAAGCAGTTGAACGTAAGATTAAGTTCACGAAGGATGACAACGACCCCTGTGTATGGCGCTATGTGATGCAGCCCGACTTGCACATCACTCTGAACCAGGCGAAGGTGATTCGCGAGGCGTCTCTGTGCTCATCCGAGCGGGGATTATTCATTTTTGTTACACTGCTGCAACCACTTCAATCTCTACCAATGCGCCTTTGGGCAGAGTCTTCACAGCGACGGCAGATCGTGCTGGATATGGTTTCGCAAAGAACTCCGCATAGATGGCATTCATATCAGCAAAGTCGTTCATGTCGGCCATGAATACAGTAGTCTTTACGACATTGCCCATCGTCAGACCAGCTGCTTCGAGAATGGCCTTCACATTGAGCAACGACTGACGGGTCTGCTCTTTGATGCCCCCCTCGACAAAACTGCCAGTAGCAGGATCGATGGGGATCTGACCGGAGGTATATACGAGATTACCTACTTTGATGGCCTGACTATACGGGCCGATGGCAGCAGGAGCCTTTGGTGTACTAATTACTTCTTTCATATAATATATTCTTGTTTTTAAGTGCATGGCGGTTCAGGAAGATATAGGTGGTATTCATAGCGATGTACTTGTCGCGCATAAACCAGATGCCCTGATAGTTGCCCGTCTCGCCCCAGGAATTCTTCACCATATAATATTTTCGTCCATACTTGTCGACGGCCTTGCCATAGATCAGCATCACATGGTCGTAAGTGGCATCCCACGTGTCAAAACGCTGTTGGCGTAACTGCTGATTAGGCTCCGTCGTCTCCTGAGCCAGACCCTGACGGTCGAAGCCATTGCCACTCACATCACCGCCCCAACACACATTATAACCCTTGTCGAGCGCCGTATCAATGATCGACATCAGCGTATCGATCGGCACATTATAACTCAGACGGGGACGCCACTTATAAGGCGCCTCGATGATGAACGACTCGTAGAAAGGATGATGCGTATAACTGGTGATGCTGACATAGTCATCGAAATCAAGTTGCAGACTCTCGGCAAAACTCTTCGGCGTATACTCGCGACCTTCATAGACGAACTTCTCAGGACACTTGCCCAGATAAGCATCGAGAATGGCCTGATAGCCTTCGAGCCACTGGCGGGAGAGTTTCTTCGCCTTATTCTTTGCCACCGCCTCGATATAGGGCGTGAGCACGCTGAAAAACTCCGTGAAGTTAGCCAGTGAGTCGCCTGTCAGCGAACCCGGTGCAGGCAGCGCCTCCTCAGGACAGATGCCGTGCGTCTTCAACACTGCCAACACATCGTCGGCCGAACCGCCCTCAGAGAAACGAGAGTCACCGTGCATCCTGACGTAGAAGATCGCTTCATCCACATAATTCTTGTTGGCCACAAACATCTCGCAGAGATCATATGTGCGCCCCGTCTTACGGAGTATCTCGCCCTCGAAGAATCCCACCGTAGCATAGTCCCAGCACGTGCCACTGCGGTTCTGGTTCTTGACCGAAGTAATGGGGTTCTCCCTGATGATGGTCATCCCCAGCGAGTCTTTTTTCTCCTCCGCCTGAACAGCAAAAGGAACCAGTGCCATCAAAATGGCAATCAACTTCTTACACATACGCAATCCTTATCGATATAAATAGCGTTTGATACTCATTTTCGGCGTCTTCTCGAAGGGCTCGTCCACCAATTCCACATCGTTGATCTTGCTGTAGACGGGAAGTGACTTGTTGGCGGTGGTGCGGATGAGCTCTGGAATCTCCGAACGTTTGCTCTCGTCAAGGTCTTCGGGTATCTCGGGATATACCAGCGCCACTAACCTACCCTTTCGCTCCACAACCAGCGATTCGTTGACGTATGGGCAGCCTGACAGCACGGCCTCCAATTCCTCGGGATAGATGTTCTGGCCGGAGGAGTTGAGGATCATCGACTTGATGCGTCCGCGGATGAAGATATTGTTGTCTTTGTCCAACAGACCTAAGTCGCCCGTGCGGAACCATCCGTCGTCGGTAAACGCGGCGGCATTGGCTTCGGGATTCTTGTAATAGCCGACGGTGATGTTGGCACCTCGTACCTGTATCTCACCCGGGACATTCCTCGGGTCGTCGGAATTGATGCGAAGATCGTGGACGGGTTTGCCACAGGAACCAGGCACGTACTCCGTACACCATTCCCAGCCCAGCAGCGGACAGGCCTCAGTCATGCCATAGCCCACGGTATAAGGCAGGCGGATCTTGCTGAAGCATTCCTCCACCTCTGGCTTCAAGGCTGCACCACCCATGATGAAGCCGCGCACCTGACCGCCAAAGGCTGCCAGCACCTTCTTGCGGACGAGCTTGTAGATGGCCTTGCGGGCCTGAGGGATAGCAGTCAGCCATTTCATCTTGTCGAGAGCGGGTTTGATGGAATTGGCATATACCTTCTCCATCACCAGCGGCACTGTGACCACCATATAGGGCTTGACCGTCTGCATAGCTTTCAGCAGCGTGGATGGCGAGGGTGTCTTACCCAGGAACCAGACCGTCACACCGTCGACATTGGGATGGATGAACTCGATGGCGAGTCCGTACATGTGGGCCATAGGGAGCATGGAGACGATGGTCTCACCGGGCTGATTGGGGAAATGGCTGTTGCTGAACGCGTCGGTATCTGAAATGGCGCCGTAGGTGAGCATAACGCCCTTGGGACTGCCGGTAGTGCCAGAGGTGTAGTTGATGATGGCCAGCTTGTCCATATTGTCCGAGGGATAGGATACCTGATCCTTCGTCAGTCCTGCGGGATGTTTCTGGGCGAAGGCTTTCTCGCGGTTCTCCCAGGCCTCGGCCACCAGCTCGTCGCGGTGCCAGAGCATCATGCGGTCCTTCACATTGATGGCGGCCCGGAGGTTGGGCATCTGCATGGGATTGAGCTTTTCCCAGATTTCCTTGTCGGTGAAAAGCAGCACGCTGTCGGAGTGGTACGTGAAGGTGGCGATGCTGTTGGGATGGAAATCGGCCAGAAGGGGCACAGCCACACATTCGTTGACATTGATGTCCCAGAAGGTCATGGCCCAGCGGGCACAGTTACGCGCACAGATGGCGATCTTGCTGCGCTTGGTAATACCGGCCTCGGCCAGGAAAAGCCGAAACGCCTCGATGCTTCTTGCCACATCAGCATAGGTAAACGCGTCGCCCTCGTAGTCGCAGAGTGCTTTCTGATCCCACTGCTGGCGAACGGTCTCCTCTAACGTCTTCAGATAGTGCTTCATCGTCATATCTATATTATTTCCATAAATCCGCTACAAAGATAGTGAATATTGAGCGAAATACCAAATTAATTTGAGTATTTCCGAACGTTGTTTGATACAAAAAAGGAGCAGCATCATCGCGGTGCTGCTCCTTTTGTTTTATAAGTGGTGTTTAATCATCGCCCTTGGGTGAGGCTATCCCTTCGTAGCTAATCCCATGCTCTCCGGCAAAGTCCTGCATGATCTTCAGATAGCCGCCAGGTCCGAACACTTCAGGCTGGTCGAAGTTCTTCACACGCCACTGGCCGTTCTCGAACTCCAGTTCCAAACGCATAAAACCGTTCTCCTCGTCTGCGCCCTTGAACCTCACCTGTGCCTGAGCCATATCACCTGTCAGCAGATCGGCCTTGATGGTCTCAATCTCCAGTGGTGCGCCCAAACCAGCGAAGAATCTGTAACCCTCCTCGTCGCCCAGAAACATATGGTCATCACCCATCGCATCTGTCAGGGATTTGCTGATGGCATGGCTCAAACCGGTGTAATAGCTGGTACAGAACTCGTCTTCGAGCTGACGGATATTAACGATACCGTTCTTATCCATGTCGTTCAGACGATCGTAGATCTTTCTGACCTGAGCCTCTACAGCCTCTACGGTCCACAACTCTTCAGGAGCCGTAGCCACACTATCGGCAGCAGCCATAGCAACTGCACTGTCGGCAACAGCTGTCGAGTCGTTGTCACCGCCCTGAGCGGTCTTGTTGCCGCACGAAACCATTGTGGCTACCAATACGACAATGGCGATAGATAATAATACCTTCTTCATTTAGCTAAGCTTGTGGATCACAAGACCTGAGCGGAGTTTCGGTTCAAACCAGGTAGCCTTCGGCGGCATGATCTTACCGCTATCGGCGATATCCATGATCTGCTGCATCGACACGGGATAGAGTGCCAAAGCAGCACGCATCTCACCAGAGTCCACACGACGCTTCAGTTCGCCAAGACCACGAAGGCCTCCCACGAAGTCGATACGCTGAGAGCTTCTAAGGTCGCCGATATTCAGGATCTCATCGAGGATCAGACGACTGGAGATATCCACGTCGAGCACACCGATGGGATCGTTGTTATCATACGTACCCTCCTTGGCCTTCAGACTGAACCAATGCTGGTCGAGATAGAGCGAGAACTCATGCAACTGCTGGGGCTTGTAGATCTCCGTACCCTTGTCCTCGACGATGAAGTTGACCTGCAGGGTTGCGAGGAACTCCTCAGACGACATGCCGTTGAGATCCTTCACCACGCGGTTGTAGTCGAGAATGGTGAGCTGAGAAGCCTGGAAGCACACGGCCATGAAGAAGTTGTACTCCTCGGTGCCGTTGTGGTTGGGGTTCTGCTTCTGTTTCTCTGCACCTACGAGGGCTGCAGCAGCGCTGCGGTGATGACCGTCGGCTATATAGAGCGAAGGCATCTTGGCAAACTCGTCGGTGATGGTCTGCGTATCCTTGTCGTCGTTGATCACCCAGAACTGATGGCGGAAACCGTCGATGGGGGCAATGAAGTCGTACTCGGGCTCAGTAGCGGCATAGCGCATCAGGATCTCGTTGAGCACAGCGTTGTCGGGATAGGCGAAGAACACCGGTTCGATGTTGGCATTGTTCACGCGGACGTGCTTCATGCGGTCTTCCTCCTTATCGCGACGGGTGAGCTCATGCTTCTTGATGCGGCCGGCCATATAGTCGTCGGTATGGGCACATACCACGAGACCGTACTGCGTCTTGCCGTTCATGGTCTGCGCGTAGATATAATAATGTTCACGCGCATCCTGAACCAGCCAACCCTTATCCTGGAACTTCTGGAAGTTCTCAGCGGCCTTCTCGTAGACACGCGGATCATACTCGGAGGTGCCTACGGGGAAATCGATCTCGGGTTTGATGATGTGGTAGAGACTCTTCTCGTTGTCGCCGGCCTCTGCCCTCGCCTCTTCGCTGTCGAGCACGTCGTAAGGACGGCTCTCCACCTGTTCCACCAGATCCTTCGGTGGACGGATTCCCTTGAATGGTTTGATGATTGCCATGTTATTTGTTTACCTGGAATTTGGTGTCGCCATCCTTGAAGAAAGCGTTGATCTGCTTAGCGGCGGCAATACCGGCGTTGATGTTGGCCTCGGCCGTCTGAGCACCCATCTTCTTCGGAGTTGAGAAGTAACGGCCCTCGAACTTCAGGAACTCGTCGTTGGCATCGGGCATGATGTCGGTAACGAACTTCAGGTCCTCGCGCTCCTGCATCAGCTTAATCAGCTCGGGCTCGTTGATGACTTCCTTACGTGCGGTATTCACCAGCACACCACCCTTCTTCATCTTACCAACGAGAGCGGCATTGATGCTCTGCTTGGTCTCAGGAGTAGCGGGGATATGAAGTGAAACAACGTCACAGGTCTCGAACAGGGCGTCCTGATTAACGACGGCGTGAACACCAGCAGCCTCGATGACGTTTGCGGGACAGTAGGCATCGTAAGCATAGACCTCCATGCCGAAGCCCTTAGCGATGCGAGCTACATTGCGGCCAACATTTCCGAAAGCCAAAATGCCTAACTTCTTGCCTAACAGCTCACTACCGCTCTTACCGTTGTAGAATCCACGTACGGCCATCACCAGCAGACCGAACACGAGTTCAGCCACAGCGTTAGAGTTCTGACCCGGGGTATTCTCAGCAACTACGTTGTGAGCGGTGGCAGCAGCGAGGTCGATGTTGTCGTAACCTGCACCGGCACGAACAACGATCTTCAACTGCTTGGCGGCGTCGAGTACCTCTGCGTCGACCTTATCCGAACGGATGATCAGTGCATCAGCATCCTTCACTGCGTCCAGGAACTGAGCCTTCTCTGTATATTTCTCGAGCAGCACGAGCTCATTGCCTGCTGCCTCCACTTCCTCACGAATGCCATTAACAGCAGCACTCGCAAATGGTTTTTCTGTTGCAACTAAAATCTTCATTGTTTTATATTTGAAGTTAAAGGGAAATTAAAGAGAAGTTAAACGGAAGTTAAAAGGACAATACTTCTGCTTTTGATGAAACAAAAACATTTGTCCCTTTAACTTCCAAGAGGTCATAGACCTCGATAACTTCCTTTTAACTTCCTTTCCATTCCTTATTAATGATTACTCTCAAACTCTTTCATGCAGGCAACGAGGGCGTTACAGCCTTCGATGGTCTGGGCGTTGTAGCAAGAAGCACGGAAGCCACCAACAGAACGGTGACCCTTCACACCAACCATACCCTTAGAAACGGCGAAGTCGAGGAAGTCCTTCTCCAGCTCCTTATACTCATCGGCCATCACGAAGCAGAGGTTCATCAGTGAACGGTCCTCCTCCTTGGCGGTACCTACGAACATCTTATTGCGGTCGATCTCACCATAGACGATCTCTGCACGCTGCTTAGCCAGCTTGTCCATAGCTGCAACACCACCCTGAGCCTTGATCCAACGCAGGTTCTCGAGAGCGCAGTAGATGGGCACTACAGGAGGAGTATTGAACATAGAACCCTTGTCGACGTGTGTGCGGTAGTCGAGCATTGTGGGGATCTCACGAGGTGCACGACCCAGCTTCTCGTCCTTCAGGATGATGATGGTCACACCGGCCATAGCCAGGTTCTTCTGGGCACCAGCATAGATGGCATCATACTTGCTCACGTCAACAGGACGGCTCATGATATCCGAAGACATATCGGCAATCAGGGGCACGTTAACATCGAGGTCCTTGCGAATCTCAGTACCATAGATGGTATTATTGGTGGTGATGTGCAGATAGTCGGCATCAGCAGGCACCGTCCAGTCCTTCGGGATGAAGGTATAGTTGGCATCGGCAGAAGAAGCAACCTCTACTACCTCACCAAACAACTTGGCTTCCTTCATAGCCTTCTTAGCCCAAACACCGGTGTTCAGGTAAGCAGCCTTCTTAATCAGGAAGTTGAAAGGAATCATGCAGAACTCGAGACTGGCACCACCGCCGAGGAAGATGACTGAGTAGCCCTCAGGAATGTCGAGGAGCTCCTTAACCAGAGCCACAGCCTCGTCAACTACAGGCTGAAAATCCTTTGCACGGTGGCTGATCTCCATCAGAGAGAGACCCGAACCATTGAAATCAAGACACTGTTGAGCGGTCTTCTCAATCACTTCGCGGGGAAGCATCGAGGGACCGGCGTTAAAGTTGTACTTCTTCATGTTTTAATTATTATTTTTGAATGTTTGAAATTGATGTTCATCGAATTGCGCCGCGAAGTTACACTTTTATTTTCATTTGGCCAAATATTTGAGCAAAAATTCACGAAATTAAGTGATTTTCTTTCAATTTGTCAACTCCGCTTCGCATTTTCCTGCCCACTTTGCTGCAAAGTTACAAAGAATCACCCACATACGCAAGAGTTTAGCCAACTTTAACGTCTCGCTCGGAATTATCCCAAAATTTTTGGTGATTCACTCAAATTACACTATCTTTGCAACAAAAATAATATAGAAAGATGAAGCAACATGAAGTGACCATCTCGCTCGGATCGAACGAGAACCAGGAAGAGAACCTGATGAAGGCCAGGGAACAGCTGACACAGTTGATGACAGAAGTGCATTTCACCTCTGCCATCTGGACGGAACCAATTAACAGCAGTAGAAAGGAACCCTATCTGAACCAACTCTGCAAGGGGACAACAGCCTTCAGCGAGGGGCTGTTGTGCGAGGTGTTGAAGGAGACGGAGAAGCGCATCGGACGCATTAAAAATGAAGATGGCATCGTGGTGATCGATCTCGACCTATTGGAATACGACGGCCAGCGGCATCACCTGCGAGATTGGAGCCGGGATTACGTCAAAAGGCTGATTGGGGAAATTGAGAGTTGAATGGGTTTTACCCGGAATGACTTAGAGGGAATCCAAGCGGTCGGAATAGAGATTGGTTGCTTCGGGACTCAGCTCATCATCTGTCATATCCACTAACGGATGAATATCCAGCACTTCGAGATGAATGCCGATGCGATTCATGTTCTGATTCGTATAAGTGAGTTGTGCGCCGAAAAGACAGATAGTCCACGACATCTGAATCCACAACATAAACAACGGCAAAGCGGCGAAGGAACCGTAGATGGCATTGTAGCCTGTCACCCAGATCTGCGAATGGATATAGACGATCTGCAATATCTGCATGCCCACACCCGCAAGGATACCAGGAATAATGGCACACGAAGGCTTGACCTTCGTATTAGGCATATAGATATACAGTCCGATAAAGATTATCGACAACAGAATATAGGGAGTGAGGTCGAGCAGATAGCGCACGACGGGTCCCAAGAACTCAAAATGGCTCATCTTAGCCTCAAAGGCTGTCATATAGAACGACAGACCGATGGCGATGATGAGCAATACTGGGAAGAGCAGGAATACCGCTAGATAATTAGTAAAGGAACGAATGATCGGTCGCGAGTTGCTCACCTGCCAGACATGATTAAAGGTCTCTTCGACATTGTTCATCAGCATGAGTACGGTATAGAACATGAAGAACAAACCAATGCCGAGGAAGATGCCGCTCTTGGTGTGGATAAGATAGCTGTTGACAAAGCCAATGATGGCCTCTGCCGCCTGAGGTTGCGTGGAGAGAGCATCACGGAACCAGATTTCGATGTATTTGTTATAGCCGAAACCTCGTGCAATAGCGAAAATCACCGCCACGACAGGTACGAATGCCAGAAGTGTGGAATACGTCAGCGCAGACGCCTGAGCCATCACACGCTTAGCCGTAAAAAAACGGATCGTCAGACTAAGCTTTTGATAAATATCCCTCAGAAAACGTTTCGCCATAACAAATATTAAAAAAAAGCACTACTCCTATAAGCCGGGTTCTGTTCCCCCAAGGGGGCGCCTGTCATTTATCTACTCCATGAGTCACCCCATGGCTCCAGCGTTCTACCCTCCATCGTTTACTCGGGCGGGCAACCCTCAGACGACGGTATACATGAACTTGCAGTCCCCAGTCGGCACAGCCTGATGATCACCCATCAGCTGGTGGTCTCTTACACCACCTTCTCACCCTTACCCACTCCAGGGGCGGTTGTTTTCTTCTGCCGGCACCTACTGTCACCAATAGCTTCCATTTTCAGAAGTGGGGTGCCCTATACTGCCCGGACTTTCCTCTCGCACCCGGAGGTACCAGCGACAGACCGGAGTAGTGCTTTTCAATCTTAAAAATAAATGCGGATTACAGATCGTTGTAATTCTGCACGTTAAAGGTCGAGGTCGACATATTGCCCGTCTCGTAACCCCTCTTCAGCCAACGCTTACGCTGATCGCTGGTACCATGGGTAAACGACTCGGGTGTTGCCCTACCCTGTGCCTTCTTCTGCAACCAGTCGTCGCCGATGGCCTTAGCCAATTCCAGACCCTTCTCCAGGTCGCCATACTCCATCGAGTGGTTCATGGCATCCTCATAATGAGCCCAAACACCAGCATAGTAGTCAGCCAGCAACTCCAGACGTACGCTGATCTGATTAGCCTGTACCTTATCGGTCTGGTTCATAGCCTGATGGGCCTTACCCAGAATACCCAGAGAGTTCTCCACATGGTGACCAATCTCGTGGGCAATCACGTAGGCATAGGCGAAGGTATTACCCTCGACACCCAACTGACGCTTCATCTGCGTAAAGAACGAGAGGTCGATATAAAGCTTCTGGTCGCCCGAGCAATAGAAAGGACCTACAGCGGCTGATGCAGAACCGCAGGCAGAGTTCACCTGATTGGAGAACAGCACCAGCGTAGGCGGCTCGTAGGTACGACCAAGCTCCTGGAACACTTTACCCCAGACATCTTCAGTAGAAGCCAGAATCTGCTTACACTCGGTAGCCAGCTGCTGCTCCTCCTCAGTGAAGTTCTCGGGATCCACACTCTCCGTCTTGGCAGACATCTGCTGCTGGGCAGCCTGAAGACCAGCTGACACGGGGTCGCCACCACTCATCCAGGCAAACAGCGCAGCCACAATGATAGCTCCAATACCACCGATACCGGCTTTCGCACCACCACTCAAACCACGACGATCTTCTACATTACTACTTTCTCTTCTTCCAGTTAGTTTCATAACTATTCACTATTAATGATTGACTCTTAATTATTCACTGAACCACCGACGATGTCGAGGAGTTCGTTTGTGATAGCCTGCTGACGACTCTTGTTGTACTGAAGATTCAGTTCGCGAAGAAGTTCGTCGGCATTATCAGTAGCCGTCTGCATAGCCACCATACGGGCGGCATGCTCAGACGCATTGGAATCCAACAAGGCCGTATAGAGCGACAGGTGGGCAAGTTTCGGAAGGAGCTGCGAGAGCACCGTATCCATATCGGGCTCGACGATGAAATTATCGTTGAGCGGCTTCACTTCCTCCTGTTCACGAGACGTCTCACGCTCGCCACGCTTCTTGAGATACTCTTGCGACTCCTTGGTGGCAACCACACTCGTCAGGTCACGTTCATGATCGGCCTGCAACTCCGACTCGACATCGATGGGCAGGAAGGTCTTGCGGGTGAGAATCTGTGAACCAGCACTCTTAAAGTGATGGTAGATCAATTCAACCTTATCTATCTCACCATTAGCAAATTTCTTACCCAACTCCATTGCGATTTCGATACATTGCTGCACATTGGGTTTGTCGGCCAGAGCGGAGAATTCACCCTGTACCTTCAAACCCAGTTTCTGCGCCTTCTCATAGACCTTACGACCGATGGGATAGATCTCCACATTGTCGCGGCCAATGGTCTGGTCGTACTCGTCAACCGCATGCAGCATCAGCTTAATGGTGTTGGCATTGAAGCCGCCACAAAGCGACGAGTTAGACGTGAAGACCACCAGCGCAGCACGCTTCACAGGACGTACTTGATCAAAGATGGTCTGTGCCTCGGCCTCGGCAGCGAGGAACGACTTGAGGATGTGCTCCAGCAGTTCCTCGTAAGGTAGCATATTCTGAATCGCCACCTGTGCGTGATGGAGTTTGCTGGAAGCCACCATCTTCATAGCCGACGTGATCTTGCGCGTGGAGTTGACGGAGGCTATGCGGCCTTTAATCTCTTTCAGGCTGGGCATAGGCTACTAACTTTTATACGTTCCTGCGATGTCGGCCATCACAGCCTCAATCTTTGCTGTCGTCTCGTCGTCGATCTTTCCGTTGGCGAGTGTCTCGATAACCTCGGGATTGGCAGAGCGCAATTTGTCGAGGAACGACGTCTGGCACTCGCGCACCTTGTCGATGGGTACATCGCGCATCAAACCATGAACGCCACAATAGAGGATGGCAATCTGCTCTCCTACGGGCATCGGACTGTACTGCGGCTGAATCAGCAGCTGGTTGTTCTTACGACCGCGATCAAGGGTCATCGCCGTCACAGCATCCATATCGCTTGAGAACTTCGAGAAGGCCTCGAGCTCACGATACTGCGCCTGGTCAATCTTCAACGTTCCAGCCACCTTCTTCATCGACTTAATCTGTGCCGAACCACCCACACGGGATACGGAGATACCGACATTGATGGCGGGACGGAAGCCCTGGTTGAAGAGGTCGCTCTCAAGGAAGATCTGACCATCGGTAATAGAGATCACGTTCGTCGGAATGTAAGCTGATACGTCACCAGCCTGTGTCTCGATGATGGGCAGAGCGGTCAACGAACCACCACCCTTCACATGACCCTTCATGCACTCGGGCAGGTCGTTCATCTGCTCAGCCACCTCCTGCTGCTCGTTCATCTTGGCTGCACGCTCCAACAGACGGGAGTGCAGATAGAACACGTCACCGGGATAAGCCTCACGTCCTGAAGGACGGCGCAGAATCAGCGATACCTCACGATAGGCCACAGCCTGCTTCGAAAGGTCATCATAGACCACGAGTGCGGGCAGACCTCTGTCGCGGAAGTACTCACCGATAGCGGCACCTGCGAACGGAGCGTAGTACTGCATAGCAGCTGGATCGGCAGCAGTAGCAGCCACAACAATGGTGTAAGGCATAGCGCCGTGCTCCTGCAACGTCGAGACGAGCGCAGCAACGGTAGATGCCTTCTGACCGATGGCAACATAGATACAATAGACAGGCTTGCCTGCCTCATAGAAACTCTTCTGGTTGATGATGGTATCAACGGCGATGGCGGTCTTACCCGTCTGTCGGTCGCCAATGATGAGCTCACGCTGTCCACGACCGATGGGAATCATCGAGTCGATGGCCTTCAGACCGGTCTGCAGCGGCTCCTTCACAGGCTGACGGTAGATCACACCAGGAGCCTTACGATCCAGCGGCATCTCGAATGCGTCGCTCAGATCGATATCTCCCTTGCCGTCGATAGCCTGTCCCAGCGGATTGATCACACGGCCGAGCATATTGTCGTTGACGCGGATAGAAGCAATACGCTTTGTACGCTTCACGACCATACCCTCCTTGATGCCCGATGTACCGCCGAGGAGCACACAACCCACGTTGTCTTCCTCGAGGTTCATCACGATAGCCATCGTGCCGTTCTCGAACTCGAGCAGCTCGTTGGCCTCGGCATTGCGGAGTCCGTAGATGCGGGCCACACCGTCGCTGACGGTCAGCACGGTTCCCACCTCATCAAACTTCTCAGCACTGGAGATACCCTTCAGCTGGTCGAGCAGCACCTGGGACACTTCGCTTGGTTTAATCTTATCTGACATTGTAATATACTATTTTAGTGTTTGTAGAATTGAGTTGAGTTTCGACTTGACACTCGCATCCATACGATAGGTGTCATATTCAAGGATAAAGCCACCGATGATATCGGGGTTCACCTCGGTCTCAAACTCCACTGTTCCATTAGTCTTGCTTTCCACCATCTGACGCATCTTCTGCTCGGTGGCAGGAGAAACGGCAGCTGCGGTAATCAGTCTGCCACGGATGACGTTCTTCTGTTGACGATAAAGCGTGACGTACGAATTGGCGATGAATTGCATCACGTTCTCACGGTCTTCTTTCAGCACGAGACTGATGAAGGCCTTGGTCAGTTCACAGGGTTTCTCACCGACGGCTGTCAGTAATAGCTGCTGCTTCGTGTCCTTCGAGAGCATCGGGTTGTCAATCGTCTGCCTCAGTTGCGGCACCTCAGTATAAGACTTGGCCAATGTCTGCATCTCCTTGTAGACATCAGCTTCGATCTTTGCGTCGGTGGCACTCTTCAGCAGCGCTCTGGCATAACGAACCGATATGACTCCTATATCCATACGCAATCACTTAATTAACAGAAACCTCATCCAGCATACGGTCGATCAAATCCATCTGCGTCTTATCGTCCTTCAGGTTCTGACGAAGCACCTTCTCGGCAATCTCGACGCTGAGGGTAGCTACTTGCTTGCGGATATCAGCGATGGCGGCTTTCTTCTCCTGCTCGATGGCGATGCGGGCATCTTCCATCAGCCGGGCACCTTCCTGACGTGCCTTATCCTGGGCTTTCTCTACGATGGCATCACGGGTCTCAGCAGCCTCTTTCAAAATCTGAGCCTGCTTCTCGCGTGCCTCCTGCAAGATGGATTCACCTTCTTTCTGTATATTGGCGAGCCGTTCGTTGGCCTCATGCGCCTTGCGCAACGAGTCGTCGATGAAAGCCTGACGCTCCTTCACCATCCCAGTGATGACGGGGAAGCCAAACTTCCACAGCAGGAAGAACACCACGAGGAACGTAATGCTCATCCAGAACAGCAAACCAGTACTCGGAATCAATAAATCCATACGCTGTGATTTACTTTTTTACCTTTTTACTTTTTTACCTTTGCTTAGATGCAGAGGAATGCAATCACGGCTGCGAAGAGGGCAACACCCTCGATAAGAGCAGCTGCAACAATCATGTTCGTGAACAACTTGTTCATCACTTCCGGCTGGCGAGCCATAGCATCCATAGCCTGACCACCAATCTTACCAATACCAAGACCTGCGCCAATAGCTGCGAGACCTGCGCCTACTGCGGCACCCAATTTTGCAACACCTTCTGCTGCTAATAATGCTGTAATCATAATGTTTTGTTTTTAAATTGTTAATTATTTATTTACCTTTTACTTTTATACATTTATTCATGTTCCGGCTCCACTCTTGCCAAACCGATAAAGACGGCCGAGAGCATGGTAAACACCATCGCCTGGATGAAGCAGACCAGACACTCGAGACACATCATGAAGATGCTCATAATGACGCTCAGTGCCGACATCGACAACTGTACGGCTACCGTCTGGGCAGCCACCAGGAAGATAATACACGTGATAGCCACCGCGATGGCATGTCCTGCCATCATGTTGGCGAAAAGTCGGATCATCAGGGCGAAGGGCTTCGTGAAGATACCCACGAACTCGATGACGGGGATGATGGGAATGGGCGCCTTGAGCCACGAGGGCACATCGGGCCAGAAGATATCCTTCCAGTAATGTTTGTTGCCCGAGAACTGCACAATCAGGAAGGTGCAGAGGGCGAGGAAGAACGTTACGGCGATATTACCCGTCACGTTTCCCGAGCCTGGAGGGAACGGAATCAATCCCATCACGTTACACGTGAAGATGAAGAAGAAGCAGGTGAGCAGATAGGGTGTGTATTTCTCGTAGCCCTTCCCTACTCCCGGCTTGATGATATCATCTACCACATACATCACGAGCATTTCAACGAAGCCAACGAATCCACCAGGGGCATTGTCTGAGGCCTTGCGGTTCTTGTACCAGCGGGCGCTGAACAGGATACAGCAAAGCAAGATGGCCACATTGATGAACATCACGGCTACCGTCTTAGTGATCGAAAGGTCGAGCACGGGCTCGCCGTTCTCAACTATCTTGCCTGCGTTGTCACCTTCTGTCGCAATGGCCAGTCCGTAAGGACCCTGACGCAGCCCGTTGGCATCGGCATGGTGCTCGAACTTAGACGAGCAGAACACGTGCCAGCCAGTGGAGCTGTTGACGATGATGGGCAGCGGGATAACCAGTGACTTTCCTCCTCCGAGGTCGGTCACATGCCAGTCGTGTGAGTCCTTGATATGTTCAAGCACCACTTCCTTGGCCGAAAAGTCTTCCGCCACCATCGCAGGCACCAATGCAAACATCAGCAATGCAACGCTAAGCAGTCGTTTGATGTGATTCATTATCAATTTTCAATTATCAATTATCAATTTAATGTCTCATTAAGAGTGTTATCACCATCATTATCGCGTACATTATTAAAAATATAGCAGCGAAATGAATGGCATCTTCTCTATTCTCGGTGAAGAATACGTAGAGCCCGACAACTGTTGCGACGAGCAACATACGTATCGTTGCCATGATTAGATAGAAATGGACCAAATGGTCGGACGAATGCCTCTTGACGATGTCATAGCCCTTCACATAGGTCACACCTAACAGGGTGATGAAGAGGACAGATAGGACGTATTCCACTACTCCTGTCTTTCTACGCAGAGAGAGACCTTGTTCTTCTGTACCTCTACAAAGCCACCGAGAATGGCCAGTTGCTGACCATCGTACTCCACCACTCCCTTTGTCAGGATGGAAATAATGGGTGCGTGATCAGTCAGGATTTCAAAGTTTCCCTGTGCGCCAGGCACCTTGACACTCTCCACCTCACCGGTGAACTCTATCCTTTCAGGCGATACAATTCTCAGCTGTAGCATAAGCCTAACCCTTTGCTGCCTCTAACAGTTTCTTCGCCTTCTCCTTGGCATCGTCGATCGTACCCACGTTGAGGAAGGCCTGCTCGGGCAGATCATCAACCTCACCGTCGAGAATCGCATTGAAGCCTTTGATGGTATCCTCGATGGGTACCATCACACCGGGCAGACCGGTGAACTGTGAAGCCACCGAGAACGGCTGAGAGAGGAATCGCTGCACACGACGTGCACGGTTCACTGTCAGCTTATCCTCATCAGAGAGCTCGTCCATACCGAGGATGGCGATGATATCCTGCAATTCCTTGTAGCGCTGCAGAATCTCCTTCACCCTCTGGGCGCAGTCATAGTGTGCCTTACCCACAATCAGCGGATCAAGAATACGTGAGGTCGATCCCAGAGGATCCACAGCCGGATAGATACCCAACTCAGCAATCTTACGGTCCAACACGGTCGTAGCATCCAGGTGGGTAAACGTCGTAGCTGGAGCGGGGTCGGTCAAGTCGTCGGCAGGAACATATACAGCCTGTACGGAAGTGATAGAACCAGTCTTCGTCGAAGTGATACGCTCCTGCATGGTACCCATCTCCGAAGCCAGCGTGGGTTGATAACCTACGGCCGACGGCATACGACCCAACAGAGCCGACACCTCAGAACCAGCCTGAGTGAAACGGAAGATGTTGTCGATGAAGAACAGGATATCGGCAGCACCACCATCCTTACCACCGCCATCGCGGAAACCTTCGGCCACCGTCAGACCCGAAAGGGCTACAGAAGCACGGGCACCGGGAGGCTCGTTCATCTGACCATACACCAGTGTGGCCTGACTCTTCTTCAACTCCTCCGGATCCACGAGACTCAGGTCCCATTTGCCTTCATCCATTGCCTGGCGGAACTTCTCACCATAACGGATAACGCCCGACTCAATCATCTCTCGGATCAGGTCGTTACCCTCACGGGTGCGCTCACCTACTCCAGCAAATACGGAGAATCCATTGTGCCCCTTGGCGATGTTGTTGATGAGCTCCATGATGAGCACAGTCTTACCCACACCGGCACCTCCAAAGAGTCCGATCTTACCACCCTTCATATAAGGTTCCAGCAGGTCGATCACCTTGATACCCGTAGCCAGGATCTCCTTCTTAGTAGAGAGTTCCTCAAACGAAGGAGCCTCGCGGTGGATGGGATAGGCACCCGTCATGTCAAGTGGTTTCATACCGTCGATAGGCTGACCGATTACGTTCAGCATTCGACCTTTAATCTGATTGCCCGCGGGCATCACGATAGGTGAGCCCATGGGAACTACCTCCAGTCCGCGATGCAGACCGTCAGTATTGTCCATAGCCACGCAACGCACCGTGTCCTCGCCGATGTGCTGCTGCACCTCGACAATCAAGTCGCGTCCGTCGCCACGGTCAATCTTCAGGGCATCGTGAATCTTCGGCAGTACCTTCTCAGCCTCCTGCCCCTCGGTGTCGAAATAGACGTCGATGACAGGGCCGATAATCTGCGAAATGTGTCCAGTTAATTGTGACATACGCTGTTAATATTTAAAGTTATAATTCGTTTTGGCAATTAAGTCGATTGCAAAGATAGTGATAATTTTCGGAACAAAAAAACTTTTCGCCGAAATTATTCCAAAAAAATATCCTTTCCCCGACAGAAGCGATGCTCAATCTGACGATCGTCGCCCAGATAGATAAAACGCTCCAGACGGTGGAGTAACGAGTATTCCGAAGGATAGAGTACGCTATCATTGATGACCAAGGCGTCAAAGTCGTATCCGGGTTCGAAGCTGCCCACCTTGCCAAAGAAACTACCTGCCGACTTTGTGGCAATCCAGAAAACTTCAGGCAGCGTAAGGAAACTCTTGTTGTGATCATGCTGGTAATGCATCTTGCTAACCTGAATGGCATAAACCATCATGCGGAACATGTTCAGATCGTGACCACCACTGATGTCGCTACCCAAACCGATACGGAGCCCCTCATCGAGAAATGTGCGGACAGGAGCCAGACCCGAAGCTATATTGAGGTTCGACGTAGGACAATGGGCGACCATCACACCTTGACGCTTCATCAGTTCCAGTTCCTCGCCTTCAGTCCATACACAATGGGCCATAATAGTAGGAGTCTGTCCGAAAAGTCCGTAGCGATTATAGGCATCACCATAGCAGGTGCTTTCCTTTTCCAGATCCTGTACCCAAGCGATCTCTGATGTATTCTCCGATAGATGAGACTGTACGGGCATCTGATACTTATTGGCAAGTTCACCACAGGCTTGTAACAGTTCTGGCGTACACGACGGAACAAAGCGAGGAGTGATAATAGGACGTACCAAAGCATCAGGCTGGTTGAACTCAGCTATCAACCGCTCGTTGCCCTCAACAGCAGCCTCCACATCTTCGCAGAGGGCGTCAGGACAGTTGCGGTTCATAGCTACCTTTCCAACCAGAGCACCCATACCAGCCTCCTGATACAGCTTCATCAGCACACGGGTACTCTCAGTGTGAACGGTCGCAAAAACCACACTTCGCATGGTACCGAAAAGCCACTGGGTATGCAAAAAACGACGATACATGCGTTCAGCATAATGGACATCGGCATACTTCGACTCCTCAGGGAAGGTATAGTTCTGTAACCAGGGCAGCAACTCCATATCCATTGCCACACCTTGATTATGAACCTGTGGGGCATGGACATGCATATCGTTCATGGCGGGAATCAACAGACGGTCGCCGAAATCTATAACCTCAGCATCCTCCCTATCGGACTCCGCCAGATTTGCAGACACACCAACGACACGTCCATCAGCATCGACGGTGATATAACCGTTCTCAAGCACTTCGAAACGGTCTTTCTCCTTGGTAAAAAGGATGTGAGCTTTATAGACTTTCTTCATCTTATCGGGTTAGAGCAATATTATAGTTGAGGTAGCGAGGATTGCCGGTAACATCTTCGAGTACCTTGACGAAGGGAGGGAAATTGACCGTCTCTTGCTGGGCGATGCCCTTGGTCTCCATCATCACGAGATTGTTGACAGGCGACAGAAAAGTATCGATTTCGAAGAATTGTCCTTTCCAAATAAAACTCTGACGTTTCTTCTTGATGGTAGAGCGATAAGGATCAGCCTGTTGGAGCATTTGCTCGTAGAGATTGTTGTCTATGCGACGCTCAGTCTCAATATCCTCGGTCTCAGAGATACGTTTCTTCGAGCGGTGGACGTTAACCACCTTACCGCCACTAAACACCCTGCGACGCAGGCGCACCTCACAGCCAGGTTCTGCCACAAGATAGGTCTGAGTAATCTCGCTCTCGGAGCACTCGGGAATCTCTCCAACGATCTCCACAAGGTAGACACGCTCCTCCTGAACAGGTTGCGGTAGTCCAACCACCTTCGAGATTTCCTTCAGCACACGATTCAGTTTATTTTCAAAGTCATCATGGTTGTTGATGACACGCAGGTGTGGATGGCCAGTCCAGGCCTTGATGACTTTTTTATCCAATTCGCGCGCGATACGGAGACCTTCTTCATTGGCCTGCTCATAGCGGGTGGCATTGGTAGCGGTAGTATAATACTGCTCGGCACCATCGGCTGCACTCACCAAATGGAGCACAGCATCATAGCGTTCCAAAAGCTCGTTAGGGTTGGTGCCTGCCATAGTGGTGATCTCCTGCCACTCCTCGGGCTTGATATAGGCAGAGATATCCATCGTACCACGGTCGCAGACAATGAGCACCGGTTTAGTGCACACCTCTGCCAGATGGAGAAAAGAATCTTCGAGGGACAACTGCGTCTCAAGAATAGCACGCTCGCCCTGATAATAAAGGTCGCGATTGGGTGTGAGATAGTTCCAGCCCGCAGTACTGTAAATGGTAGGCACCTCAGGCACGTTAAATACCTTATAACCGAATCCAGAGAAATATTCGGTAATCTTTACCAATGCTGTGGTCTTACCAGCGCAAGGACCACCCGTCAGAACGATTTTCTTTATTTCAGGCATAATTTAAATACTCAGTTCGTCGAGCACAGTGATGAGGCGCTTATCGAAACGCTTATCGGTACGGATGCACTCGGTGAAGGGCACATAGACAATGTCGTTATTGCGATAGCCCACCATGACATTACGCTGCCCCTGCATAATGGCTTCAACAGCACCGACGCCCGTGCAACTGGCCAAAATACGGTCGCGGGCAGACGGTGTGCCGCCACGCTGTAAATGACCAAGGATGGACACGCGCACGTCGAACTCCGGGAACTCATTCTTCACACGGTCGGCATAGTAAAGTGCACCGCATTTGGGACTTTCCGACACGATGACAATACATGATTTCTTGGATTTACGGATACCACGACCCATGAACTGTGCCAACTGGTCGACATCGGTTACTTCCTCAGGCACAATGGCGGCTTCGGCGCCACAAGCAATGGCACAGTTCTGTGCCAGGAAACCGGCATCACGACCCATCACCTCGACGAAGAAAATACGCTCGTGAGAATTCGCCGTATCACGGATGCGGTCAACACACTCCATGATGGTGTTCATCGTCGTATCATAACCAATAGTAGCATCGGTGCCGTAGAGGTCGTTGTCGATGGTACCAGGCAGACCGATGCATGGGAAGTCGAATTCCATGCCAAAGCTACGGGCACCGGTGAGCGAACCGTTACCACCAATGACCACAAGGGCGTCGATCTCCTCCTTTTTGCAGGTCTCGTAAGCCTTCTGCATACCCTCGGGCGTCATAAACTCCTTACTGCGGGCCGTCTTCAGGATCGTACCGCCACGGGTGATGATACCCGAGACGTCCTCCGTCGTGAACTGCTTCACCTCTCCCTTAATCAGACCGTCGTAGCCGCGATAGATACCTTTAATCTTAAATCCGTTGTAAATACCAGCACGGGTGACGGCACGAATAGCCGCATTCATACCCGGTGCATCACCACCTGAAGTGAGAATACCAATGGTCTTAACCTTCGTCATAATATCTTTAGTTTAGTTACATATATAAATTTCGAACCAGAGGATGGCAAATCCTACCAACCATCCTAACAGCACCTTGGGAGAGATATTCTTCAGATACCAACCCAGCTTAAGGTGCTCCATCTTCATCAAGGCAATGCCGCTAGTAGAACCCACCGACAACAGACAACCTCCTACTGCTGTAGAGAAAGCGATAACAAGCCAATAAGCACCATTGACCGCAAAGTTGCTCATATAATCAGCATCTGCCCAACGGCCTAACTGCTGATACTCCAAGACCGGATAGAGCGAGATATCGCTGATGGCAATAGTAAACGTATCCACAAGACTGGAAAGGAGACCAGACAAAACACCTACAATCCATAAGTTATGGATATGGAAATCAATCCATGCAGAAACATCACCAAAGACGCCTGTCTCCATCACCACGCCCATGCCCAACATAATACCCATCACAAAAAGCATCTGCTGGATAGCACCATATTTCATGGCCTGTGGTAAACGACGCTCTGACATACGATCAGCCAGCATCAACTTACGGTTGAAAGCCTCGTTAACCACCCACAGCACACTCAGCACGCAAAGGGCACCAAGGAATGGTGGGAGTTTAGTAATATTATGAAAGGTAGGGATAAACCACAAACCACCGATGCCTACAAAGAGCATCAGAATACGCTGCCAAGGCAGTAAATTGGTCTCATCACCTCGATAAGGCATCGGAGACCATTGAGTATCAAGGCTCTCAGGCAGTTGGACATTAATCAAGACAGTAGGTATCACCCACGCCATGATGGCGGGCAAAGCCAAGTAGGCAGAGAAATGAGTAGCAGTAACAGCACCATTCCCCCACAACAACAAGCCCGTAGGATCACCTATCACCGTGAAACAACCACCACAACAGGCAGCTATCACAATGGCGCTACCAATAAGCATTCGCTGACGACGATTCTGCACGATGCCACGCATAATGACCAACATCATCGTGGCCGTTGTGAGATTATCAAGATTAGCAGAGATAATGAAAGTGGCGATGGTGATGGTCCACAACAATCGTTTTGGATTGTGAGTCTTTATCCATTTCTGCACGAAGTCAAAACAACCATTGTTATCGAGTATCTCAATAATTGACATGGTAGCCAACAAGAACATCACGATACTAGCAGCTCGGCCCACGTAGTTCAGAAAGATCTCGTTGCAGATATAGAATTTCACCGCGCTACTCGACGGTTCCTCACCAGCCAAATAGTCGGCATATTCACGTGGATGCTGAGACATCACAAAATCAGATCCCCAACAGATATAAAGCACCCAGCCTACCGTGCCCAAGAACATAGCGATAGCAGCCTTGTTAACACCTGTGAGATGACCCGTCGCAATAAGCAGATATCCACAAATTAATAATATGACAATAATGAGTGTCATTCGTTCACATTATACTTTCGGCTACAAAATTACAAAGAAAAATAGAAACCTCCAAAAAATTTGGAGGAAAATGAGCGAGATTATAACAACTCTATTTTCAAAACCGACTTAGTGGAGGTTGTAATGCGGAAACGATGGTCGATGCGATGACCCACCAACCACAGAATCTCACCTCTGGCATCAGTGACGACCATTTGACTGCGTCTTGCCCAGAGGCTGATTTTCTTATCAGTGAGATAGTCGCTCACGAGCTTTGAGCCATTCATGCCATAGGGAATAAAACGGTCACCTTGTTGGATAATTCTAATGGTTAGAGGAAATTCCACTTTTTCTTTATCAATTGTTGCATAATTATCTGATTTTAATATATATACATCTTCAGAAATTGCAACTTTGAATTTTACATTTCCTTGAAACTGATAGACACCTTCCTCGGGTATCTTTATGGGGGATGCTGGTTGATAATCGGATGCTACAACTAACGTATCGCGGTCGAAATAGAGCACATGAGAGGCAGAATTGAAAGTCTTTCCAGATGGTGTGTGGAGATTCTCTGCAATCTGCAGAATCTGTGCGGAGTTGAAATCATAAGTCCGCAGCCATTCGAACAGGAAACACTCAGGCGATGGTAATGCCTGCAAATCAGCAATTCTGACCGCATAGGCCTCGTGAGGATCCGCAGAAGTGCCTGGATGTAACGTTGTTATAAGGTTTGAAAGATCTTTTTGGATCGCATCGTCATAAACCGTTTCCACCTCTTTTATATATGAAGCGGTCTTGGCAATATTCTCCGATGATTTCGGCAAAATCTGCTGCATCACCGGAATCAGATGGAGTCGGATCTTGTTGCGTAACACATCATCGGTGGCGTTGGTAGAGTCAATGACATAGGACTGGTCGATGGAATGGAGATATTCTTCTATCTCAGAACGACTGAGACATAATAGCGGACGTACAACGTGGCCATTCTTTGGACGGATACCCGTGAGTCCGTGAATACCTGTACCGTTCATTAAGTTCATCAGCAGGGTCTCCACTGCATCGTCACGATGATGAGCGACACAGATGGTATCAGCACCAAGATCTTGACGCAATTGTTCAAAATAGCGGTAACGAAGTTCACGGGCTGCCATCTCGATGCTTACCTTATGCAAGGCCGCATATTCGTTAGTATCGAAATGGACCCGATGGAATGGGATATTTTGTTGTTTGCACAAAGCGCAGGCAAAGGCTTCGTCGCGATCAGACTCCTCTCCGCGAAGATGAAAATTGCAATGAGCAGCTTCTATACGATAACCTAATTGCTTCAAAATCAGGAGCAATGCCACACTATCCGCACCGCCACTCAGCGCCACAATATGAAGGCTATCTTTGTTCAGCAGGCCCTCTTTCGCGATGAAATTGGAAACTCTACTATTCACTCTACATAGAGAACAAGTCCCTTGAGGTATTCGCCTTCGGGATGATAGATATTAATAGGATGATCAGCAGGCTGATGCAACTGATGGAGGATACGCACTTTGCGGCCTGCCTGGGCAGCAGCTGTAAAGACGGCATTACGGAAATGATCCTTGGTCACCACCTGCGAACAACTGAAGGTAAAAAGAATACCACCAGGCTGGATCATCTGGAAAGCTTTATTGTTCAGTCGGGTATAACCCTTCAACGCATTATGCAATGCTCCGCGATGTTTGGCAAAGGCAGGGGGATCGAGGATAATCAAGTCGTATTGATTATCAGCACCTTCCAGATATTTGAAAGCATCCTCGCAGAAAGCCTGATGACGAGCATCACCTGGGAAATTCAACTGCACATTTCGGTTCGTGAGTTCAATGGCCTTTGCACTACTATCGACAGAATGTACAAGTGCAGCCCCACCCCGCATGGCATAGAACGAGAAACCGCCTGTATAGCAGAACATATTCAACACCTTACGGCCTTTGGCAAATTTCTCAAGCAAAGAACGGTTCTCGCGCTGATCGACGAAAAAACCCGTTTTCTGACCACGTAACCAGTCAACATAGAACATCAAACCATTCTCAATAGCTGTATTATCACCACCGCCACCAATGATAAACCCGTTTTCCATCTCGTCCATAAAAGGCAAGGTTGTCTCGCTCTTATAGTAGACATTCTCTATGCGGCCCTTCATCACTTTCTGCAACTGCTCGGCGATACTCACACGACAAAGATGCATACCGATGCTATGTGCTTGCATCACTGCCGTCTTGCCATAGATATCGATTACCAAACCTGGCAGATTATCACCCTCGCCATGAACCAATCGGTAGGTGTTATTATCAGGATTGTCAGCCAGTCCGATGGCAATACGCATATTTAGCGCTGACGACAGACGGGAATACCAATACTCATCATCAATAGCAACATCACGGAACGACAAAACACGTACTGCGATAGAGCCTTTCTGATAATGACCTACAGCGATGAAACGGCCCTCATTCGTCAATACGCGCACCAAATCACCATCTTCCAGATTCTCATCAGACGACTGGATAGCACCAGAGAAAACCCAGGGATGGAAACGCATCAAACTTTCCTCTTTACCTCTTTTGAGCAGCAAGTTCTTCATATAGTCTAAATTCTTCTTCTATCTCCAGTTCCGTCTGTTCGTCGATCAATTCATACTCACCACTCGTCTTAAGACTGACTAATTCCTCGTACAGACGAATACATGCCCACGCATCAATAGCGGCATACATCGTCTGTTTTTCAGAAAGCACATCACGCTCCCAGTTGGAAAGACGCTCAGCCTTGCTGATACGCTCTCCGAAAAGGTTGGCATATAATTTCTGAAGACTGAGATCTTCGATACCAATCTCGCGCATGTGGTGTTGGAGATCAATGAAATTGCCCGGGGTGAACTTACTTAGTTCCTGAAGTGAATGGATATCATCATGCCAAGAGAGCCCCACCTTAGGGACCTTCGTATCCTCCAACAGACGGATGATTGCAGGAGACATTCCAAGATAGTTAAGACGAAACAGAAAGCAATTATGATGGGTGGCCACTTGAAGCAATGAACATTTGTAGTGCTGGTTTTTAGTAAACGATGGCCGCGTCTCAGTATCTACCCCCAAAATGGACATAGACAACAGGTAGTCGACGGCTTTTTCGGCTTCGTTAGGAGAAGTCACCACGATGATTTTACCATTGTAAACCACCCTCGGTAAATCCTCAAGCCAGGCTTTATTAAACCTATTATAGATTACTTTTTTCATTATCAGGTGCAAAATTACATAAAAAATCGGGAAAAAATGATGAAATGTGAGTTTTTTACTATACTTTTGCAGAAAAAATTAGGAAGCATCATCAATATGGTTAAGAAAAAGAAGGAAAAAAAGGAGAATCGTCCATCTGGATTTTTAGATATATTAGGTTTTAAGAATTTCTTTGCCAACGAGAAATTGGGCTTTCTCTTGGGCATTTTGTTGTTCCTTGTGGCCGGCTATCTCACCATGGCGTTTATTTCCTATTTCACAACGGGAGCAGCCGATCAGAGTTTGATTGAGATGCCTCGGGAAGGGGAAGTCATGAACGAACATCATGAATTCAGTAACACCTGTGGCAGCGTTGGTGCTTATGCATCGTGGTATTTCATCAAGCGTTGCTTCGGACTCTCCGCCTTCTTCATCCCCATATTCCTGTTCCTGGTGAGCATCCATCTTATTAAGGCATACCGTGTAAACCTATTGAAATGGTTTATGGCACTGATGATCCTGATGATCTGGAGTTCTGTGACATTCTCCAAGTTCCTGTCGCCCTTCTTCAGCGATGCATGCTATAATCCCGGTGGTGATCACGGCCTCTATATCCAACAAGCTATCGAGAATCTGCTGGGAGCCCCAGGTTTGACAGCGATCTTGGCATTAACGGCAATCGCCTTCCTAACCTATCTGAGTGCTGAAACAATATTCATCATCCGTAAGATACTGAATCCTTCGAAATTCATTGATAAGGTGAAATTCAAAATCACCAACAACGATCCCAACGAGCCGAAGGAATCCTACGAGGATCTGATAAAAACAGAGGAAGACCCAACAGTCTTTGATGACCCCGCAACACAGACCGTTGAGTTCAAACCCGATGGTAAGGCCGTAGTGATAGACGATGTTTATAACCAGGACGAAGAAAAGCCTGTCAAGCCTATAAAGCCCAACAAACCCATCGATGACGTCGATATGAAGGTAGAGGTGGCAGACGGTGAGGAAACAGCCGATTCGAAGACGCTCGGTATTTTGGAGGCTCAAGGTCCATATGATCCCAAGAAGGATCTCGAGAACTACCGCTATCCCACCCTCGACCTGCTGAAGAAATACGATAACGACGGCAAGCCCTATATCGATATGGCGGAGCAAACCGCTAACAAAAACCGCATCGTTGACGTGCTGCGCACCTTCGGTGTGGAGATTGCAAGTATTAGAGCTACGGTGGGACCTACCATCACCCTCTATGAGATTACCCTCGCCCCAGGCGTCCGTATCACGAAGATTCGCTCTCTGGAAGACGACATTGCCCTGAGTCTCTCAGCTCTAGGTATCCGTATCATTGCGCCAATGCCTGGTAGAGGAACGGTTGGTATCGAGGTTCCAAATGCCAAGCCCTCGATCGTGTCGATGGAATCCATCCTGAATTCGAAGAAGTTCCAGGAGAGTCAGATGGAACTGCCCTGTGCCGTGGGTAAGACCATTACCAACGAAGTGTTTATGTTCGATCTAGCCAAAGCACCACACTTGCTGGTAGCAGGTGCTACGGGTCAGGGTAAGTCTGTCGGACTGAATGCTATCCTTACCTCTTTATTATATAAGAAGCACCCCGCAGAGTTGAAGATTGTGCTCGTCGACCCCAAGAAGGTAGAGTTTTCTATCTATAACCCGCTGATTAATCACTTCCTGGCAAAGGTCCCTGATGAGGATGCTGATCCTATCATCACCGATGTTACCAAGGTTGTACGCACCCTGAACTCGCTCTGTAAACTGATGGATACACGCTACGACCTGCTGAAAGAGGTGCGTGCCAAGAATATCAAGGAGTATAACCAGAAATTCGTCGACCGTAAGATTCCGCCTCGTGGCGGTCATGGCTATATGCCTTACATCGTTGTGGTCATCGACGAGTTTGGTGATCTGATCATGACAGCTGGTAAGGAGATTGAAATGCCGATTGCACGTATTGCCCAGCTGGCACGTGCCGTGGGTATCCACATGATCATTGCCACACAACGTCCTACAACAACTATTATCACTGGTAACATCAAGGCCAACTTCCCTGCCCGTATTGCCTTTAAGGTAAGTGCCGGTATCGACTCGAAGACCATTCTTGACCGTACAGGTGCCCAGCAACTGATAGGTAAGGGTGATATGCTGTATCTTGGTGGCGCAGAACCCATCCGTATACAGTGTGCCTTCGTTGATACACCAGAGGTGGAACGCATCAACGAATTCATCGCTGCCCAGCAGAGCTACAACATGCCGTTTGAGCTGCCAGAGCCTGATACACCTGAGGCAGACTTTGGTGAGGGTGGTGATAAGGATGTCGATATGCAACATCTTGATCCATTATTCGAGGATGCAGCCCGATTGATCGTCATCAACCAAAGTGGTTCGACCTCGCTCATCCAACGAAAGTTCGCTATTGGTTACAACCGTGCAGGTCGTTTAATGGATCAGCTGGAAAAAGCAGGTGTTGTAGGTGCTGCAATGGGGTCTAAGCCACGTGAAGTGATGATCCAGGATGAGGTAAGTCTCAATAATCTGCTCGCCTCACTCAGATAACAACAAAAAAATAAGATATGAAGAAGCATTTTGCCATTATCATGATGCTCCTGCTCAGCGTGGGGGCACAAGCAGAAAGCGCCAAGCGCATACTTGATAAAGCCGCTGCCACTGTGAGCAATCCAGGAGGCGTTCAGGCTCATTTCCAGATGATCAGCAAACAATTTGGAAGCACAGAAGGAGATATCGCTGTCAAAGGACGTAAATTCCATGCTACTACGCCCGATGCCACCATCTGGTTTGATGGTAAGACGCAGTGGACTTATATGAAAGGTAACGATGAGGTAAACATCAGCAATCCCACAGAGGCACAGTTGCAGGCCATTAACCCTTATAATTTCATCAATATTTATAAGAAAGGTTACAAACTCGAAGCTAAGAAGGTGGATCATTTCTACGAGGTTCACCTGATTCCAACCGATAAGAATCGTAAAATCCAAGAGATGTATATTGTCGTCGATGAGACCTCCTATCATCCCACACATGTAAAGATGAAGCAGAAGGATAAGTGGAGTACCATTGTCATTAGCAGGTTGAAAACAGCCTCTTTGAGCGACAATCTCTTTAAGTTTAATTCCAAGGACTTTCCACAGGCCGAAATCATTGATTTAAGATGAACAAACTGCAACTCTACAAGCTCTTACGCAAGAATATCAACCTGAGTTATAAGCGTAGTCCTGCCTTCGAGCAGAACCGTTGGGCCAAGGTTCTCATAGGCTTTGGTGGTGTGATGTTCGTACTCTACCTCATTCTGTATGGCATTCTGATCGGTATGGCTGCTGATGGTGAAGCGGGCACACTCATCACCACGATGATCATCATCTTACCCATCGACTTCCTGTTGCGATTCATCTTCCAGACAACACCCGCCATGATGGTCAAGCCTTATATTCTCTTACCTATATCGCGTTATTCGGCCATTGAGTGTTTCCTGATATCCTCTCATCTGAGTGGTTTCAACTTTCTGTGGCTGGGATTGTTTATCCCCTTTGCGATCATCGTACTCTTTGCAGGGGCACCATTTCTACAGGTACTATTTGTCGTACTATTGGCACAATTGCTGATCATCCTCAATAGTCAGATATATCTATTCTTCCGCACACTCGTTAATCGTAACGTGCTATGGATCATTCCCGGTCTGTTGCTTTATGCGATACCATTTATCCCCTCACTCCTCACATGGAATCGCAAAACCTTCGATCATACCCTCGACTTTATACATACATTCAATACAGCCTGGTGGCTCCTACCATTGGTATTGTTAGCATTGTGCGGTCTATTTATGGTAAACCGCCATTTACAATTCAAGTATGTCTACGAGGAAATCTCCAAGCAGAAAGAGAAACAACTGAAGAAGGTATCGCAGTTTGCATTCTTCAATCGATTTGGTATCATTGGTGAATACCTGAAGATTGAATTGAAATCTAACTTGCGAAACAAGACTATGAAACAACGCTGTATCATGAGTCTTGTATTGGTAATAGTTTTCTCCAGTCTGATTGCATATAGCAACATTTACGATAATCCAATGATGACCAACTTCTGGTGCCTATATTGCTTTTCCATCTATGGTATGACGGCTCTCATTAAGATCATGGGACAGGAGGGCAACTATATCAGTCTGCTGATGACACAACGCGAAAATATTCTGTCACTACTCAAAGCCAAGTATTGGTTCTATTGTGTGGTGTTGATTATTCCCTTTGTCATCATGTTACCAGCTGTCTTCACTGGAAAGTTCACACTGCTCATGTTATTTGGCTATATGTTCCTAGTGGCAGGTTTCATCCATTTCATCATCTTCCAATTGGCAGTTTATAATAAACAGACAATTCCACTACAGTTGAAGGTGACGGGTAAGGGTAATTTCGAAAACGGCATCCAGATTGTTATTGAGATTGCTGCGCTGATCGTGCCTGGTATGATTGTTGGCTTAGGTTATCTTACCGTAGGTCTCACAGCCACCTATATCTTCATGTGTGTCCTTGGGATTGCCTTTATCGTGACTTATCCTTTATGGCTTCGGAATATCTATAACCGCATGATGAAACGTCGTTACGAGAATATTGAAGGTTTCCTAGCCACCAAGCCATAGTAGATAATTAAATATTTGTATCTATATTTTGTGACAAATCTTAAATTTGTCTATTGTTTAACATTCAGAGTGTTAAACGCAAAGAGCCGTTAACCTAAGTGGCAGAAGTGTTAAAATGGGACAAATATTCGTGACATTTTGTCAGTATCCGAAAAAAGTCTACTATATTTGCACCCAAATTCGTGAGCATAGTCTCAGAGTCAACTTAATCAATGAATTTAAATCATAACAAAAATGAATGCAAATATGAAGAAGATTGTAAATGTGGCAACTCCGGCAGTATGCGTTGTTGCCTTGGCACTCTCGGTTGTGGCTTTCAACAAGACTAATGCTGCAACAACTCCCGATCCCTCTCCCGCAGTAGCTAATGTAACAGCAGGCCAGCCCGTTGATCTGACCTTTGCTGCAGAAAAGGCTCTTCCCTCTGTGGTTTATATCAAGAACACGCAGAACTCAAAGGTACAGACCGTTGAGTACTCTGACCCCTTCGAGGATTTCTTCTCTGACCCCTTTGGCGGTTTCTTTGGACGTGGACAAGGACAAGGCAATGGCGGTCGTCGCCAACGTCAAGTACAAACCCCGAAGCGTGTGGCTGCAGGTTCAGGTGTGATTATCTCTACCGATGGTTATATCGTAACCAACAACCACGTGGTTGATGGTGCCGATGAATTGTTGGTAACACTCAACGACAACAAGGAGTACTCCGCCCGTATCATTGGTGCAGATGCAACCACTGACCTGGCTCTTATCAAGATCGATGGTAAGAACCTGCCTGCTATTCAGATTGCCAATAGTGATGATGTAAAGGTAGGCGAATGGGTGCTGGCCGTAGGTAATCCTCTCGGACTCAACAACACTGTTACCGCAGGTATCGTATCGGCAAAAGCTCGTTCAATGGGACAGGGAGTTTCTTCCATGATCCAGACCGATGCTGCCATCAACCAGGGGAACTCTGGTGGCGCGCTTGTCAACACCAGCGGTGCTCTTATCGGTATCAATGCAATGATATACTCTCAGACCGGCTCTAATATTGGTTACGGCTTCGCTATCCCCACCACGATCATGAATAAAGTGGTTGACGATATCAAGAAATATGGTACTGTACAGCGCGCTATGATTGGAATCCAAGGTTCCGACGTGAACGCTTACGTTGACAGTGAGAAGGAGAAAGGCAACGAGGTTGACCTCGGTACGATGGAAGGTATCTATATCGCAAAGGTCATCGAAGACGGCGCTGCTGCTGATGCTGGTTTAAAGGAAGGCGATGTCATTACCCATATCGACGGTCAGAAGGTGAAAGCTTTCGGTGATCTACAGAACATCATTGCCCAGAAACGTCCTGGCGACAAGATCACTCTCACTTATCTGCGCAACAAAGCTAAGAAAACTGCTACCCTTACCCTGAAGAATGAAAAGGGTAATACAAAGGTAGTGAAGGATGCGGATATCGATGTTCTTGGTGGACAGTTCAAATCAATCAGCGACTCACAGAAGGAACAATTGAACATCGGCTACGGTCTGCAGGTGATGAAGGTGAACGGTGGTAAGCTGAAGGATGCTGGAGTGCCTCAGGGTTTCATCATCCAGCGTGTCAACGAACAGAGCGTCAAGACAATCGAAGATCTGCAGAAAATTGTAAAAGAAGCCTCGAAGTCGAAGCCCGTACTATGGATAGAAGGTGTTTATCCTACAGGCAAGAAGGGTTACTTTACCGTGCCTCTCGAGGATGAATAAGTAGTGAATCGTGAATAGCGAAATAGTGAATAATTAGAAAAAAGAGCCGCAAAAGTAAAAATTGCGGCTTTTTTTTTGGTTGTGTCAAAAAAAAGGCATAACTTTGCACCTTGGCTATAAACGACTATCGACATGAGACAACTGAAAATCACCAAATCAATCACAAACCGAGAAAGTGAAGCTCTCGATAAATACCTGCAGGAAATAGGTAAGGAAGAGATGATCTCGGTGGAAGAGGAAGTGGAATTGGCACAGCGTATCCGCAAAGGTGACAAGAAAGCACTGGAGCGTCTGACTAAGGCCAATCTGCGATTCGTTGTCTCTGTAGCTAAGCAATACCAGAATCAGGGTCTCTCCCTACCCGACCTTATCAACGAGGGCAACGTTGGTCTTATCAAGGCTGCTGAGAAGTTTGACGAGACACGCGGTTTCAAATTCATTTCCTATGCTGTCTGGTGGATTCGACAGAGTATCCTTCAGGCCATCGCTGAACAGAGCCGCATCGTTCGTCTGCCACTTAATCAAGTAGGTTCCGTCAATAAAATCAACAAACTATTGAACAAGTTTGAGCAGGAAAACGAGCGTCGTCCCTCTGTCGAGGAAATCTCAGAGTCATTAGACTTGCCGGAAGAGAAGATCGATGAAGCCATGAGCGTTAACACCCGCCATGTATCCGTTGATGCTCCCTTTGTCGATGGCGAGGACAACAGCCTGCTGGATGTGCTTATCAACGACGATGCACCGATGGCCGATCGTGTGCTCCTGATGGAATCGTTGAAGGCAGAAATCAATAATGCTCTCAAGGTTCTCAACGATCGTGAACGTGGTGTGATAGAAGCCTTCTACGGCATCAACCAGCCTGAGATGACGCTCGAGGAGATAGGTGCAAAGTTTGGTCTTACCCGTGAGCGTGTGCGTCAGATCAAGGAGAAAGCCATCCGTCGTCTCCGCACCAGTACAAAGAAACATATATTAAAAACATTTTTAGGATAATGAAATACCTCAAGTACATAGCTCTGGCTGTCGTCCTGACGGCTTTCCTGCCTGCTCATGCAGAAAAAAAGCCAAAGACAACCAAAGCATATCTTTTTGGTTTCGTAGCTAATTTCACAGATTCTGTCGTTTATTTCACAGATATTCAGGAAATTGATAATGTGACCATTCTGAAAAAGAGCAAGTTTCTGAAAGACCGCGATTCTTATTCAGACCAATTGCGTTATTATTTTACCAACAAGCTCAACATGCCTAACCGTACGTGCATTGTCTCTTTCGGACTAACACGTAAGGAAGCAGAGAAGAAGTACGTCAAAATGCGCAAGCTCTACACTGAGAAGAATGCCGGCCGCTATGATGTCCGCTATCTATCCGAAAACGACTTCAAATTCCAGGCTATTCTCCCTGTAGAAATCACAGTTACAGAATAGCTTTAGCGACGACCGCCGAAGCCACCACCGCCACCGAAGCCACCGCCTCCGCGACCACCGCCGAAGCCGCCGCCACGACCTCCACGTCCACCTTCAGGACCACGTTCACCAGGGCCAAAACCGCCACGGCCACCTCGGTTGTTGTTACCACCGAAGAAGTTCATACGGTAACTCACGTGCAGCATCGCATAACTTGTGATGGCATTCACCTCACGGTCGGTCCAACCATTGGCTGTCACATTGGTAGTCAGATTAGTCTGTTGATGCAGGATATCGTACCATTGCAACATCACTGTGAGTTTCTTGCCACGCAGGAAAGTCTGAGATAGCTGGGCATTCCACAGGAGTTCGTTGGTGTTCATCGTCTCGTCAGTATAACCACGTTTGCTGTACATGTGGAAGTCGGTGGCAAGTTCCATGCCCCAATCGAAGCGGATGTTCGTGTTGCCGCCATACTGGAAGTTCCAGGTGGTAAGGTTATTCGTGGCCTGCAGTCGGTTCTCGGTGCGTGCATACGTTGCACGGCCGTTGAGCGAGAAGTTGAACATCCTGACGCGGTAGCTGAGACGGACCTCGGGTGAGAGATTATAGGTATGGGTGACATTGCGGTCAGGTGTTGCCGTACGGTTCAGGTTGACATAACCCACACGATGATCATAACGACCATTGACAGAACCACTCACGTCCCAACGGTTCAGCGTATCAAGACCGATATTGAACGACATACCTAGGTTAGCACTCCAGTTACCATTGATATTCTCCGGTTTCGAGATGCGTCCACCAGTGGTCTCGTTATAGGTCACAATATTACCGATAGAGTTCTTGGTAATCTGCCATCCGCCATTGGAGGTAAAACTCCAGTGGGCCTGGTTCTTGGGCACAGTGAATCCCATACTGTCGGTCACGAGTTTGGGCTGACGCTGCATCTGGAAATTGAAACTGAGGTTCGAGTTGAACGAAGGCTTCAACCCCGCGTTACCCGTCGAGATATTCAGCGGGTTGGTATCGTCATAAATCTCAAGCAACTGGGTAATGCTGGGCTGCTGTGACTGTCCGCGGAACTGAATCTGGAGGTTGGTCTGCTGGTTAAAGCGGTAACGCATATTCAGCGTGGGCGAGACGTTGGTGATAGTCCTGACGGTATCAACGGGACGTCCGAGGTACTGCTGGATGAAGTGTGACTTCTGAGGCTGGATATTGAGACCTACATTCATGTTCAGTTTTTCGCGCACCATGCGGAGCTGTACGTCGATGTTCTGGTTATGCTCCGTACGCTCTGAGAAACGGCTCAGGTCTTTCGAGAGATAACTCTCATAGGGATTGTCGAGGTAACCGAACAAGCGTTCCCACTCGCGGTATTCGTTGAGTACTTCAGCAAAGGCCTCGTCGGTATAGACGGCAGGGAAGTCATAGGTTGAGGGGTCGCTCTTCTGATGACTGTAATTATAGCGATAGTTCAACTGTAGGAAGATACCCTGCGCACCAAACGAGCGCACGCGATTGCGGTTGCCGAATGGTCCGCGCTGCTGCGGTTGTGTAGAGTCGACCTCTACGGGTTTCGGCTTGAAAGTAAAGAGTGGCTCGGTATAGGTAAAGCCTATCTGATAGCTGAAGTTATCTGTGGGTGACAACGTATAGCGGTTGGTCTGATAGGTGGAGTCGTTGCCAAACTGGTTTTTCTGCTGGAAGAGATGCACAGCCGAGAGGTTGGCATTCTTGTTTTCGCCATCGCGGTAGTTGATGTTTCCACTGACGGCAATGTTTCTGCCCTTCGTTCCAATACGGCGATTGAGCTGCAACTGCGCGCTGGCATTCTTGTTTTCGCCATAACCAAGCGACTTACCCTGACGATTGTTGACAACGAGTCCTTTCTCGTTCAGAAGTGAGATACTCTGTTCGCTCAGGGCATCCTCGACGTAATCAAAAGGATTGGCATTAAACGAGGCATTAGTATTATAGGAACGACTGTCGTTCGTGGAGAAGCTCATATCAGGACGGAACGACAAGGTGGTCAGCGTGTCAATGGTCCATTGCAGGTTCATATTGCCCGTCCAACTGTTGTTGCGCGAGTAACTCTGGCTGATGCTGTTCGAGAAGGCACCGCCACGGGTCTGGACGAAGTTCTCCGAAGCTGAACGGTTCCAGTTGTCGGCATCGTTGCGGTTCCAGGTCACACGTCCGCTCCATCGCACCTGATTACCATTCCGTTTGCGCTGACTCTCATAGCTGGCGTCGAGGGCAGCCGTCTTGGTCTCGCGCTGACCCTGGTTATTACCTCTTCCTCGTCCACCACGTCCCGAGAAGTTTCGGTCATTCACGTTGTTGGCATTGGCCATGAGAGTATAGCGCATAGCGCCGAAAGGCTTCATCGCCGTCAGACGGAGACCATAACGATTATCGGTACCATAGCCCAGATCGGGATTAGCCTGTATACCGTTGCGGGCACTGCGCTTAGTCACGAACTCAAGTGTGAAGTCGTCATTACCATCGTCGATACCCGTCATGCGCGACAAGTCACTCTTATCATCATAAGCCTTCACCTGTTCTATCACGTAAGAAGGCAAGTTCTTCATCACAGCATCGTTGTTGCCCGTCATGAAATCACGACCGTCCATCTTGAACTTACGTACTTCCTTACCATTGATCGTAATCTTTCCGTCGTCATCGATCTTCGCACCAGGTAGTGCTTCTACCAATGCCTCGATCACCGAACCCTCCGGCACACGGAAGGCATCTGCATTATACACCACCGTATCATCGCGGATTACCATCTTAGGGAGATTGGCAGTAATCACGGCCTCGTCGAGTTGCACGGAGCTGGCTTCCATCGCAATGGTACCTATGGCGAGATCCCTACCCCGCTCCTTGTTGAATGCCTGATAGTAATTCTTGTAACCGAGGAAGGTTACTTTTACCAGATACTGACCTGCCGACACATTATTAAATGAGAAGCGGCCGTTGTCATCCGAGAGCACACCGCTAACAAAGGTCGTATCAAGTTTGTTACCTGTCTTCCTTGTCAGACGATAAAGCTGTATGGTACTCTTAGGCATGGCCGATCTGTCTTCCTTGTCGATAACTCGTCCCGACAATACGTCTCTTTGGGCTGCTACTGGGAGAATGCTCAAAAAGAACAAAACTAGTAATGTAATAATGCTGCGTTGGTTCATATATTTTATTAGATACAAATATTGACAAATGTTTAATTTATAAGTGTACAATTAACTTTTATTATCATCATAAGTAGGTATTTTTTCGAAAAGAATGCAAATTGCAACCCGATTGCAGAGAATTTTTATGTAACTTTGCAGCAGAAAACAAAAGATTATGAAACTATCGGAGTTAAAGACAGGCGAAAAAGGCGTCATCGTAAAAGTGCTAGGTCATGGTGGCTTCCGTAAACGCATCATTGAGATGGGCTTCATTAAGGGCAAGGAGGTCGAGGTGTTGCAGAATGCACCCCTTCAGGATCCTGTCATCTACAAACTGATGGGTTATGAGGTGTCGCTGCGCCATCAGGAAGCCGACATGATTGAGATTGTCTCTGCTGATACCCCCATCGAAGCCACGCAGTTTGTCATCTCCGACAAAGAACGTATCCATGAAGACGACTACGTTCGTCATGAGGCCATGAAGGAGCGCCGCACCATCAACGTGGCACTTGTGGGCAATCCCAATTGTGGCAAGACCTCGCTCTTCAACTACGCCAGCGGTGCTCATGGCCACGTAGGTAACTACAGCGGTGTGACCGTCGATGCTACGGAAGCTCATGCCTCGATGTTCGGCTACGAATTCAATCTCACCGACCTGCCCGGCACCTACTCACTCAGTTGTTACTCGCCAGAAGAGCTTTACGTGCGTGAACATCTTACAGAGAAGATGCCCGATGTGGTGATCAATGTCATCGACTCGTCTAACATCGAGCGTAACCTTTATCTGACGACGCAACTGGTGGACATGAATATCCGCATGGTCTGCGCCCTGAACATGTACGATGAGTTTGAGCGTCGTGGTGACCGTGTGAACCTCGAGGTGCTGAGTCATCTTTTCGGCATGCCGATGATCCCCACCTCGTTTAAGAGCGGTGACGGTGTAAAGGAACTCTTCAAGGCCGTCATCCAGGTATATGAAGGCACCCACAAGACATCTCGCCACCTGCACATTAACTATGGTCATGAGATTGAAGACGGTATCGCCCATATTCAGAAATACCTGAAGGCCGATGAACATATCACCCAGCATTATTCCACCCGTTATCTGGCGCTGAAGCTGCTGGAGCACGACAGTCAGGTACTCGACTATTTGGGCAAGCACATGGCAGGTGAAAACCGTATGCATGACTTCCACGATCTGACCAATGCCCGCGACAAGGCCTCGGCACGTGTGAAGGAAGAGACCGGCAATGACTCCGAGACCGCCATCATGGACGCCAAATATGGCTTTATCAATGGTGCACTGACGGAGGCTGGTTACAAGACAGGTACCAAGGAAGATACCTACCGCATGACCCATCGCATCGATGGCGTACTTTCTAACAAATACATCGGTTTCCCCATCTTCTTCCTCATCCTTTACGTGATGTTCGAGGTGACATTCACCCTCGGCCAATATCCAATGGACTGGATTGAAGAGGCTGTAGCCTGGCTGGGCGAAAAGATCAGCGACGGCATGCCCGAAGGACCGTTGAAGGCCATGCTCGTTGATGGTGTGATAGGTGGTGTCGGTTCCGTCATCGTCTTCCTGCCACAGATCCTGATTCTCTATTTCTTCATCTCGCTGATGGAGGACTCTGGCTATATGGCCCGCGCAGCCTTTATCATGGACAAGCTGATGCACAAGATGGGACTGCACGGCAAGTCGTTCATCCCGCTCATCATGGGCTTCGGATGTAATGTGCCTGCTGTGATGGCCACACGCACCATCGAGAGCCGACGCTCGAGGATTATCACCATGATGATCCTGCCCTTTATGAGTTGTTCAGCACGACTGCCCATCTATATCATGATTGCAGGCACGTTCTTCTCACTACAATACCGTTCGTGGGTACTGATGTCGCTCTATGCCTTTGGCATCATCATGGCGGTGATCGTCAGTAAGATCTTCTCGTCGCTGGTCATCAAGGGTGAAGATACACCATTTGTGATGGAGCTGCCGCCCTACCGCTGGCCCACACCGAAAGCCATCTGGCGCCACACGTGGGAGAAAGGTAAGGAATATCTGAAGAAGATGGGAGGCATCATCCTCGTGGCATCCATCATCGTGTGGGCACTCGGATACTTCCCTCACAACGACGATATGCCTCACGCACAACAGCAGGAGCAGAGCTACATCGGACGCATGGGTAAGGCCATCGAGCCCGTGTTCTCCCCACAGGGTTTCAACTGGAAACTCGATGTCTCGTTGCTCGCAGGCGTAGGAGCAAAGGAGATTGTGGCATCCTCAATAGGTGTGCTCTACTCTGGCGATGATGAAATTGATGACGATGACGACGATTTCTCGGAAGACACGGAGTTCTCTGATGACTCAGAGAAATACACCCGTCTGCGCCAGGCCATGCTCCGCGACGGCATCTCACCCTTGGCTGCCTACGCGTACCTTATATTTATATTATTATATTTCCCCTGCGTAGCCACCATCGTTGCCATTAAGAACGAAACAGGCTCTTGGCATTGGGCACTCTTCGCTGCAGGTTACACCACCGCCGTTGCCTGGATCATATCCGCCCTCGTCTACCAGATAGGCACTTTGGTTATTGGTTAACGGTTATTGATTTTTTTGCCCATTCATTTGGCTTTTCTGTTGCTTTTTTGTACCTTTGCAGGCTGAAATGGAAAAAGTGATTTTGGGTATCGACCCTGGAACCAACCTGATGGGATATGGCCTGTTGAAGGTGGTAGACGGAAAGGCGCAGATGATGACGATGGGTGTCATCGACCTGCGAAAGTTTCCTGATGCCTATCTGAAACTCGGACATATCTTCGAACGCGTCACCAGCATCATCGATGGCTTTCTGCCCGACGAGATGGCCATCGAGGCACCTTTCTTCGGTAAGAACGTACAGTCGATGTTGAAACTGGGTCGTGCCCAGGGAACAGCCATCGCCGCGGCTATTCATCACGGCGTGCCCATTCACGAATATGCACCCATGAAAATCAAAATGGCCATCACGGGTAATGGTAATGCAGCAAAAGAACAGGTAGCTGGTATGCTGCAACGGTTGCTGAAGATACCCAACGAAGAGATGTCGAAATTCATGGATGCCACCGATGCCCTCGCTGCTGCCTATTGTCATTATATGCAGATGGGAAAACCCGAAAGCGACGTCAAATACCGTGGATGGAAAGATTTCGTAAACAAAAACAAAGAAAAAGTTTCAAAACGCAAAACAAAGAATGAAGACGATTGAGATGATCAACGCACGTGCCAGAAAACCGGAATGGTCGTTGGCAGAACCCGTGAACTTCACACTCGACGAAGGAGAACACATCGCAATTATTGGTAGAAATGGAGCTGGGAAATCGATGCTTGTAGATATGATCACAGGCCGTCATCCGGTTTTCCCCGGGATGATCAGCTATGCCTTCGACGAACCATACAACAACCTCAAGCACATCACTTTCCGCGATACCTATGGTGGTGACAATGATCGTACCTATTTCCTCCAACAGCGTTGGAATCAGATGGAGATCGACGAAGAGACGCCCACCGTTGGCCAGAAGCTCGAAGAGGCCTTCCTGTTAGCTGGCGAGGATACACCTGAGCGCCGGAAATTCCAAAAGGACCTCTATCAGCTTTTCCACCTCGAAAATCTGCTGGACAAGTATATCATACTATTGTCGAGTGGTGAACTACGCAAATACAAACTGGCAGCCAATCTGTTTACCCACCCAAAGGTACTGATCATAGAGAATCCTTTCATCGGACTGGATGCGGAAACGAGAGACCAAGTGAAAGAGCTCCTTAAGCTGCTGGCTGAGGAACAAGGCATGCAGATCATACTGGTGCTTTCTAAGATGGACGAAATACCGGAGTTCATCACACGCGTTGTCAGATTAGACCAGCTCCGCGTGGTTCCCGACATCAAGGTAAAAACCGATTTCCAGATTGACCATTGTCCGCATGCCATCCAGGTAAAGGAGACGTCCCCCCTGCCACCGATACCCCAACAGGTCATCTTTTTCAATCACGTGTCCATCCGCTACGGCGCACGAACCATCCTGAAAGACCTGGACTGGGTGGTGCTGAAGGGTGAGCATTGGGCACTTTCAGGCCAGAACGGATCAGGTAAGTCTACCCTCCTCTCGCTCGTCTGTGCCGATAATCCCCAGAGTTATGCTTGCGACATCTCACTCTTCGGACACAAGCGCGGCTCTGGTGAGAGCATCTGGGACATCAAGAAACGCATCGGCTACATATCGCCAGAGATGCATCGAAGCTACAAGCAGAACATCCCGGCCCTGCAGATTGTGGCCAGTGGACTGAAAGATACCATCGGGCTTTACTTCACCCCGAACCAAGAAGAAAAAGACCAATGTATGGAATGGATGAACGTGTTTGGCATCGGACATCTGGCTGATCGCAAATTCCTTGAAATGTCGAGTGGTGAGCAGCGACTGGTGTTGCTGGCTCGCGCATTCGTCAAATGTCCTGACTTACTGATTCTCGACGAACCGCTTCATGGACTGGACCTTTGCAACCGCAATCTGGTAGAGGCCATCGTGGACCGTTACATGTATGACAATCCCGACTGCACGCTCATCTATGTCACACATTACGAAAACGAGCTGCCCAAATGCATCGATCACTACATCTATCTGGAAAGACATTAAAAAAGCCTGCTCGTTAGCAGGCCTTTTTTATTTGTTTTCCATCAATGCCGCGGTTCTTACGCGCGACAGTGTCTCGGGCGTCATCTGCAGATAACTGGCAATATATACCAACGGTGCACGCAGCACCAGTTGCGGCTGACGCTTGATCAGCTTCTGATAACGGTCCTGCGCACTCTCGAAACGCAACATATCCGCATGGACCTGCGACAGGATGAGCGACTCCTCCAGAATCTTACGATAGAGAATCTGGATGTTCACGCTCTTCATGGCGACAGCTTCCAGTTCCACTTTGGGAATTGCGATCAGCACGGTGGGCTCGATGGTCTTGATCTGCAAGTGTGTAGGCTGCTCGAGAAACAGACTCTCGATACACATCACAATACTGTTCTCAGTAGCCATATACTCCGTCAGTTCCTTACCATTCTTATAATAGAACTGACGCACCAATCCTTTCACCACCCAGTAGATATTATTACAGGTTTCTCCCTCGCGGAGAACCATCTCGTTCTTACCAAACTTCATAGGCACGAGGATACTTTCCAGTAAATCCAGCTCCTCATGCGTCATTGTACTGTACCGACGAGCCAACTCACGGGCAACGTCTCTTGAAGTAATACTAACAGTAGCCATAGGTCTTACACAAAAATATAATATGTTATTAGTCCAATTTCAACACAGCAAGGAAGGCCTTCTGAGGCACCTCCACATTTCCAATCTGCTTCATGCGCTTCTTACCACGCTTCTGCTTCTCCAGCAACTTACGCTTACGCGACACATCACCGCCATAGCACTTCGCAGTCACATCCTTACGCACCTGCTTCACCGTCTCACGGGCGATGATCTTCGCACCGATAGCCGCCTGGATGGCAATGTCAAACTGCTGACGCGGGATCAGCTCCTTGAGTTTCTCACACATCCTACGACCGAAGGTCACGGCATTATCCTGATGCGTGAGCGTAGAGAGCGCATCCACAGGCTCGCCATTCAATAGAATATCCAGTTTCGCCAGCTTCGACGGACGGAAGCCGTCAATATGGTAATCAAACGAGGCATAGCCCTTGGAGATAGACTTCAATTTATCGTAGAAGTCAATCACGATCTCGCCCAGAGGCAACATAAAGTGAATCTCCACACGATTGCCGCTGACATACTGCTGATCAATCAGTTCGCCACGTTTGTCCAAACAGAGCGTCATGATCGGTCCGATATAGTCGGCAGCCGTAATGATAGAGGCACGGATATAGGGTTCCTCAATATGGTCAATGAGCGTCAGGTCGGGCAGTCCTGAGGGGTTATGCACCTCCTTCACCTCTCCCTGCTTGGTATAGCACATATACGATACGTTGGGCACGGTGGTGATGACGTCCATGTCAAACTCGCGGTCCAGACGCTCCTGAATGATCTCCATATGCAACAAACCCAGGAATCCGCAACGGAATCCAAAGCCGAGGGCCACAGAACTCTCTGGCGTGAACGTGAGCGAGGCATCGTTCAACTGCAACTTCTCGAGCGAGGCACGCAGGTTCTCGTAGTCCGTAGGATCAATGGGATAGACACCCGCAAACACCATGGGCTTCACCTCCTGGAAACCTTCGATGGCAGCCTTACAGGGTGTGGCCACATGGGTGATGGTATCACCCACCTTTACCTCCTTCGAATTCTTGATACCTGAGATGATATAGCCCACATCGCCTGTGCGCAGCTCCTTACGGGGAATCATGTCCATCTTCAATACACCGATCTCGTCGGCATCATATTCCATACCGGTATTGAAGAACTTCACGAGGTCACCCTGACGGATCACACCGTTCACAATCTTGAAATAGGCAATGATACCACGGAACGAGTTGAACACAGAGTCGAAGATCAGCGCCTGCAAGGGAGCCGTCTCATCGCCCTCGGGATGCGGGATACGCTCCACAATGGCGTCGAGCACCTGTTCTATTCCCTCGCCCGTCTTACCCGAGGCACGCAGGATGTCCGAACGGTCACAACCTATCAGGTCCACAATCTCATCCTCCACCTCATCAGGCATCGCCGAAGGCATATCAATCTTATTGATCACGGGGATAATCTCCAGATTATGGTCGATGGCCATATAGAGATTAGAGATGGTCTGTGCCTGCACACCCTGAGTGGCATCCACCACCAGCAGCGCACCTTCACAGGCAGCTATCGAACGCGACACCTCATAAGAGAAATCCACATGTCCCGGAGTGTCGATCAAGTTGAGGATATATTTTTCGCCATTGTGCATATACTCCATCTGGATGGCGTGGCTCTTGATGGTGATACCACGCTCACGCTCCAAGTCCATGTCATCAAGCATCTGTCCCTCAGTCACTTGAATGGTCTTGGTATATTCCAGCATGCGGTCAGCCAGCGTCGACTTACCGTGGTCTATATGTGCAATGATACAGAAATTTCTGATATGATTCATTAATAAACTTGTAGTTTGAGTTGCAAAGATACAAAAATTCTCTCGTTTCTCCAATATTTTTGCTTTTTTTTGTATCTTTGCACCGAAAAATTACATTCGTTATGAAAAAAGGAATACTATTTATGCTGGCTGTTCTCATTTTGAGCGCCTGTCAGGAGTCACTCGAAGACAAATGTGCAAGAGAGTGTGTTGAGTTTACAAAACGGAAGTGTCCCTCACCCGTGGCACAGGATATGATCATCGACAGTATGACCTTCGATCGTGCCTCGCACACCGTACAATATTATTATAAACTGACGGGAGCTTCCGACCGTCCTGATGCCTATCCCAAGGATCAGGCCAAGGATCTGCTGAAGAATGCGCTAAAGAACACCACCCAGGTCATGTCCTACAAAGAGGCAGGCTATAACTTCCGCTATATCTACTACTCAGAAAAAAATCCGCAGACCATCTTTCTCGATATCCTGCTGACGGAAAAAGATTATCAATAATAGTCGAAATCAGGATCCGTAAATGGCTTTTCCTTGAATACGGTGAAGCTGCTCATTTCGCTGTCTGAGAATCCTACTTTGACGCAACACGATACTTCCCAGTACGAGGAGCACTATCACGACGACAATCAGAACCACGATGATGCCATCGGCCTCAGCTTAGCCGTTACGCCGTATATTGAAATTTTAACGAACTATTGTTTCATGGTATTGTTTTTTAATGATTCTGATAGTTCTTTATTTTTTTACTTTTTTACCTTTACATGTTTTAAATGGTGAATTACTAGGGTTATCTTGTGGTCAAAACCACCTCTTTATTACCCTACAAAAATACAAAAAAATATCGAGAAAGCCAAATGCTTTCCCGATTATTTTTAAAAAAAGCCGTGTCACATTGTATCCTGTCCCCGCCGTGACATAACAAAAGAGTCCCTTCTGTTAGAATCTCTCCAACTTTGTCGGAGTTTCTTGAAGAATCTCACAAGACGGGGTTTACTGACGGACTACGATCTTTCCTCCTCTCGGTATGCCCTTCAGCTGCATGAAGAAATCTTTAACCTGGTTTGGAATATCTTTCACCCGAATCTCAAGGTTACTCTTTGGTGCATCCTTCACACGTACCTCTACATTACCCTTTTGGGCACCTTTCACACGAATCCCTACATTACCCTTTTGGCTACCTTTCACACGAACCTCTAAAGAACTCTTCTGTGGGGTTCCGGCATTAGGGTTTGCGTTTGCACTGGCGGTGAATACGAATGAGAAAACTACTGCTGCAACTGCGCTCATGAGCACCTTCTTTGCATTGAAATTCTTTGTTGTCATAATCTTAATATTTTAATGTTTATACTATTCTTAACTGTGTCGTTTGTTTCTTTTCGACGATGCAAAGTTACGGCGATTTCCGGCAGTTTCCAAGAAATTTCTTCGATTCTTCTCAAAGTTGTATGGACAATCGCCTGATCTTTGGACAAATCGAGGAAATCCATCCAAAACTTGTCCAAAACGAGTACTCACAAGGTGTCTGACACATAGTGAAATTGACTAAGAAAAAGGACGACTCGAAATGACGGGGCATAACGGCATAACAGGCATAACGGCATAACATTGGGTATAATCGATGTTAGGGTATATATATTTTATTAAATTTATATATATTATAATATATATAAATTATATATAGATGCTATACCCTTTGCAATATGCTAATGTTATGCCGTTATGCCGTTATGCCTGTTATGCCGTTATGGGGGAAAATATGGACACAGAAATAAGCGCCACCAGAATTTATTCCATTGGCGCTTATCTCTACGTAGGAAATCGAATAATAAAAATTAAGAGCCTCTTATTTTGAGGGCCGCGTCACGCTGGGGACAGGAACCAGTGTGACATCAAGATATCACACGTGGTATCGCTGTCCCCTATCGTGACACTTTACGGTTCCCCGAGCTCTGAGAAGATGAGAGCGACCTGTGCGGGAGTGAAAGAGCGGGATTTTGAGGCGAGTAGGCCCTTCAGGCGGGGATTGGTGAGGAGCCATCTACGGAACTTGGCCCAGGCTGAGAGGGGCAAGAGATCCGGAAAGTAGCGCTGGGCAAGAGCGGTACGGTTGAATGAGGTGGCGTGATTGGTTTGTTTGTAGTACATAAAGAAAAAGAATTTAATGGGTTAAACATGTTTGATTTACACTGCAAATATACTACTTTTTTCTGACATGGCCAAATTTTTGCAGCTTCTGGGGCGTACAACTCGATAAAACTCGATAAAACTCGATATAACTCGATAACAGACTTGTTACAAGTAGTAACTTTGCATCGTCAAAAGGATCCAGAGACAAACTAACTGTTAAAGACAGACTAACAGACTAACAGATTATTTAATTAACTAAAGTATTAACCATTTAAACAATTAACAAAAGTATGATTGAACTTTACATTTCTCAAAACAAGAACACTCAGAGTGAGGCGTACGGTAAGTACTACCCCAGAGTTTCGTACAAGCAGACCATGAACATCCATGATATGGCGGTTCATATGGCTGAGCACAACACCCCGTTCTCCGAAGGTACCATCGAGGGTATCCTGCGAGACTTCGTGAAGTGCGTTCGTGAACAGACGTTGAACGGTAACACCGTGAAGGTGGACAATCTGGCAATCTTCAAGGTCAGTGTGATTGGTAACGGTTGCAAGGAGCTGTATGACGCAGACCTCGACAAGACCATCACTGCCAGCATCGGTACCATCGGTAAGAACGACAAGACCGGTCCCGCCGTACACAGCCTGAAGCTGTTGGCACAGGCTACTGGCGAGTACACCCGCGAGGAGCTGAACAAGGATGGTAAGCTGGGTTGGACCGACAAGGCGGCTGCCGAGATCCTGGCTGCCAAGAATGCGGCAATGAATGGCGGATCGTCTTCGGGAGGCTCTAGTGAGAGCAACGGTGGTAGCTCTCAGAACGGTGGCTCAAGCTCGCAGAATGGCGGCACCCAGAGCGGTGGTGATAACAGTGGCTCGCAGGGCCAGCAGGGTGATCAGACCCAACAGAGCGGCTATGCGCTGACGATTGCAACCAGCGGTAGCGGTACTGCAACCGTCACTCATGATGGTAACGCTGTGACCTCTGGAGCAACCCTCAATGAGGACGATGAGGTGGAGATCAGTATCACGCCTGCAGAGGGTCAGGTGCCTACGGCATCCATCAACAGCTCTGCTATCGAGCTGACTGAGGACAACGGTGTCTATACCGGTAGCTTCGCTATGCCTGGACAGGCTTCTGCCCTCGTAATCAGCACGGGCACCAGCGGTGAAGGCGGCGACGGTGGAGAAGGACTCGACAAGGATTAGGCCATAGAGGTGACACACAGGGGACAGGCACCAATGTGCCATTGGAAATAGCACACTGCGTGCCAGTCCCCATGTGTCACTCCGACGACAACTAACATTCAAACGGAATAGCTTATGAAGAAGAGGATTGTTGAGATTGCGGTGAAGGTTGTAGTAGCCGCACTCACGGCCTTCCTGACAGCGATTACCACTACGAGCTGTATGGGATATGGGCCGATTGCGCTCTAGGGAGCGCTGCAAATCACAGGGGACAGGCACACACTGATAGATCAAAGAGACTATCATTGGGCAGTTCTTGCGTCCCGTTGGTAGCAAGCGGCAAAGCCGAGCGCCCGTGATTCACACAAAAATCCCCTCGCAAGTTCTGCGAGGGGATTTGATGTTTTATTCAGCGATTTCTTCGGGTTTCATGTTGGTGTAAACCGTCTGGACATCGTCGAAGTCCTCGAGTTTCTCCACCATCTTGTCGATGGTCTCGCGCTCCTCAGGCGTCACATCCTTCAGGTCGTTGGGGATACGAGTAAACTCTGCCCCTGTCACCTCGAAGCCGTTCTCCTCCAAGTGCTTCTGGATAGCACCGAATGAAGAGGGATCGCCGTAGATGGTGATGCTGTTCTCCTCCTCGTCCTCGTCGAACTCATCCTCTACACCGTAGTCAATCAGGTCGAGGATCATCTCGTCCATATCCAGTCCGTCCTTCTTCTTGAAGGTGAACACGGCTTTGTGGTCGAACAGGAACGAAAGCGAACCCTGTGTACCCAGATTACCATTAAACTTGTTGAAGACTGAACGTACGTCGCCCACCGTACGGGTGGTGTTGTCGGTCAGGGTCTCCACGAAGATGGCGATGCCGTGAGGGCCATATCCCTCGTAGGTCACTTCCTTGTAGTCGCTCTGATCCTTACCCATCGCGTTCTTGATGGCGCGCTCGATGTTATCCTTCGGCATGTTCTCGCGCTTGGCATTGGCGATGATAGCACGCAGTGTAGGATTGTTCTCAGGCTCGGGACCGCCTGCCTTCACGGCAATGGCAATCTGTTTGCCAATCTTTGTAAATGTCTTGGCCATGTGGCCCCATCGCTTCAGCTTCGTAGCCTTACGATATTCAAATGCTCTTCCCATATCTTTAATTCATAATTAATAATTCATAATGCATAATTAGCGCAGCTCGGCATTGAGCTGCTTCTTGAGGTTGGCGATGAGCTTCTGCATGATGGCATCGATCTGCTTGTCACCCATGGTCTTTTCTTCGTCCTGAAGGATGAAGTTCACGGCGTATGACTTCTTGCCGGCAGGCAGCTTGTCACCCTCGTAGACATCGAAGAGCTCCACCTTCTTCAGCAGTTTCTTCTCCGTCTGACGGGCAATCTGCTCTATCTGTGCAAACTCAACCGTATTGTCTACCAACAGGGCCAGGTCGCGGCTCACAGCAGGGAACTTAGAGATCTCTGTATAGAGCACCTCGTTCTTCTTGATCACCTTCATCAGCGCTGTCCAGTTGAGCTCTGCATAGTAGACGGGATTGTCGAGTCCGAACTGTTTCTGCAGCTTCTTCGAGATGATACCCATCTCGATGAGTTTCTTACCTCCCCGGTTCTCGATAGTGAGACCAGCAGAGAAGATGGCGTTCTCAGAATTCTTGCGGACGATCATACCCGGCTTCACACCGATACGACGGAGAATGTTCTCAACATAGGCGCTCAGCTCATAGAAAGTAGAATCCTCATTAGCGTGTGCCCAAGAGCCCTCGACGCGCCTTCCGGTTACCCACAAGCCGCAGTGATACTGCTCTTTATAGGCCTGCATCGGATCATCGTCGTTCTGCTTCACAGGATCGAAGGTGTATACATTTCCGAACTCGAAGAATCGCAGGTTCTGACGCTTGCGGTTCACATTGTGCTGGATGCTCTCCAGACCGCCGAAGAGCAAGGTCTGACGCATCACGTTAAGATCGCTCGAGAGCGGATTCATGATGCGGACCAAAGTATCGTTCTCGCCATAGTAGGCGGCCTTCGTCAGCGAGTTGTTCAGGATTTCGTTGAAGCCCTCGCCCACCAGCTGCTCGCTCACGAGATTAGCCAGCTTGTGCTTCATGTCCTCATCGCCCTTGATGACGAGTGAACCCTTCAGCTGGGTCGGGATCTCCACATTATTATATCCGTAGATACGCAGGATATCCTCCACCACATCGCAAGGACGAGTGACATCCACACGATAGGCAGGAATCTCGAGTGTCAGCGCCTCGGCAGTCTCGCCCAGCACCTTCATCTCCAGACTCTCACAGATGGCCTTGATGGTCTCCACAGGAATCGTCTTGCCTACCAGATTGTGAACATATTCGTAATTGAGCTCGACGACAGCATTCTTCATCGGCTCGGGATAGACGTCGCATACCTCCATCGACACCTTACCGCCTGCCAGTTCCTGACAGAGGATAGCGGCCTGCTGCAGGGCGTAGATGGTGCCATTGGGATCGACACCGCGCTCGAAACGGAACGAGGCATCGGTGCTCAGACCATGACGACGGGCTGACTTACGGATCCATGTGGGATGGAAGTAGGCACTCTCGAGCACCACGTTGCGGGTGGTCTCGTAGGTACCGCTACCCTTTCCGCCAAACACACCGGCGATACACATCGGCTCCTCGGCATTACAGATGGCCAGGTCGCGGTCGGAGAGCTTGTGCTCCTCACCGTCGAGTGTCTGGAAGGGTGTACCCTCGGGCATCGTCTTCACCACAATCTTATGACCTTTCACCATATCGGCATCAAAGGTGTGCAGCGGCTGTCCATAAGCCATCATGATATAGTTGGTGATGTCGACGATATTATTGATGGGACGCAGACCGACGGTGGTCAGCTTGTTTTTCAGCCAGTCGGGAGAGTCCTTCACCTCGCAACCGGTCACTGAGACACAGGCATAGCGCTTGCAGGCCTCCTGGTTCTCGATCACCACCTCGATAGGCAGGTCGTGATTGTCGACTTTAAATGCAGAACAGTCGGGACGGTGCATCTTTGTCTCGTAGCCATTGCTCTTCAGCCAGGCATACAGATCGCGGGCCACACCCCAATGAGAGAGGCCATCTGCACGATTGGCAGTGATGTCGACCTCGATGAGCCAGTCGCTCTCCAGATGGTAGTATTCTGCTGCAGGCGTACCCACCACAGCATCCTCAGGCAGTACGATGATACCGGAATGGTCATTACCGATACCTATCTCGTCCTCAGCACAGATCATACCGTTGGACTCCACACCGCGCAGTTTCGACTTCTTGATCACGAACTCCTGATCACCATCGTAGAGCACACAGCCGAGGTCAGCCACGATCACCTTCTGACCAGCTGCCACGTTGGGTGCACCACACACAATCTGCGAGGGCTCGCCCTTGCCTAAGTCTACTGTTGTCACATGCAGGTGATCACTGTTGGGATGGGCCTCGCACGTCAGCACATTACCCACATACAGGCCCTTCAGACCACCTTTGATACTTTGTACTTCTTCCAATGCGTCGACTTCGAGACCTGTTGACGTCAGGGCATCACACACCTGCTGTGGCGTGAGGTCAAAATCAACGTATTCCTTCAACCATTTGTAGGAAATATTCATTATACCGATTCTTTAGTAATTACTACACTGTGAAATTTCAGCGTGCAAAGGTACTAAAAAATCGGTATATATCCAAGCAATTTACTTAAAAACCTTTTTACCTTTTTACTTTTTTACTTTTTTACCTTCATTCGATGCACTTCATAATGAAGTCTACGGCGCCGTTTACACCGAACTTGCGCACGTCGATAGAGATGTCATAATTGCGTGCATCCGTCCAGTCCTTACCGGTGAATGTCTTCGTGTAAAGCTCACGGCTGTAGTCGTTATCCACCACCATTGCTGCGGCATCTGCGAGACTCAGGTCGTACTTCTCAGCGATGCGCCGCTTACGACAGTCCTCCGACGAATGGATAAAGATCTTCAGGGCGTTAGGATGGTCGGCGAAGATGTGGAAACCACAACGACCGATCAACACACACGACTCTTCAGCAGCGATAGAACGGATGGCCTCCGCCTGCGCCTCAAACAGCTCGTGTGATGTGCGGTCGTGCTCCAGACCATTATACTCCGCCCTGCTCATGTAGTTGCGGTAGAAACTGGTAAAGTCGTCGCGCCACAAGGGATTGCGGGCCTCGAGTTTCTCCATGGCCTCCTCCACCACGTTCATACGCTTTGCCACTTCGTTTAAGACTTGCTTGTCAATCAGTTTCACATCAAGCCTACGGGCCAATTCCGCACCAATCTCATGGCCGCCCGTTCCAAACATTCGGCTGATGGTAATGATAAATTGTTCCTGCCTGTTCATAGTGCCATGTATTTTTAGTTAGTAAATATTTCTTTATGGCACAAAGATACGAAAAAAAAGTGAAGAGTGAAGAGTGAAGAGTGAAGAATTTGCTACCGCTTTGGATTTTTTAACTATTCAATGTCTACTATTCACTATTAACTATTCACTATTCACTCGGCGCGCAAATATTGCGCAGCCGCCTCCGCGCAGCGTTCTCCATCGACGCCTGCTGATACGATGCCACCCGCATAACCAGCACCCTCGCCACACGGGAAAAGGCCCTGGACACGTACATGCTGGAGGGTTTCGCGGTCTCTGACGATACGTACCGGACTGCTCGTGCGCGTCTCTACGGCGATGAGTACCGCTTCGTTGGTCAGGAATCCATGCGCATTACGTCCAAACGTCTTGAAACCTTCTTGCAGACGCTTGGTAATCATCTTGGGCATCCAGAAATGCAACGGACTCGATATCAGTCCCGGGGCATACGACGACTTGGGCAAATCGTAACTCAATTTACCATTTACGAAATCCGCCATCCTCTGGGCAGGTGCTGTCTGTTGCATATTTCCCTGCTGCCAACAATTCCTTTCAAGTTCTTCCTGGAAGCGAAGAACTCGAAGTTGAGAGTTCCATTTTCCATTATCCATTGTCTCAACGTCTTCCGGACGGATTTCCACCACCATACCCGAATTGCTCCATTGCGTGCCTCTGCTTGCCGGGCTCATGCCGTTTACCACAATCTGTTGCTTATCGGTAGCTGCGGGGATCACAAAACCACCCGGACACATGCAGAACGAGTACACTCCGCGGCCTTCTACCTGTGTCACCATCGCATACTCCGCAGCAGGCAGATACTTTCCCCTGCCCTGCTTGTTATGATACTGAATCTGGTCGATGAGTTGCGACGGATGTTCGAGTCTTACGCCTACGGCAATGCCCTTCGCCTCTATTTCAACCTTTGCTTCAGCCAAATATCTGTAAACGTCTCGTGCTGAGTGACCTGTGGCAAGGATCACGGGACCGCGATACTCCAATTGAGAATTGATAATGGATGATGGATAATTATTGGCTACCGCCTCGACGCCAACCACCCTGCCCGCCAGGCAATTATCCATTGTCAATTGTCCATTTTCAATTATCAAACGTGTCATTCGCGTTTGAAAATGCACTTCGCCGCCACAACGGATGATGGTGTTACGCATGGCTTCGATCACCTTGGGCAGACGATCTGTACCGATATGCGGATGGGCATCAGCGAGGATGGCCGTAGAGGCCCCGTGCTGACAAAAAACATTCAGGATCTTGTCCGTATTACCCCGTTTCTTTGAACGTGTATAGAGCTTGCCATCGGAATAGGCACCAGCCCCACCCTCGCCAAAACAATAGTTGCTCTCGGGATCCACCTTCTGCGTCTTGGTGATATTGGCCAGGTCTTTCTTGCGATCATGCACATTCTTTCCTCGCTCCAATACGATAGGGCGCAGGCCGAGTTCTATCAGTCTGAGGGCAGCAAACAATCCACCAGGACCGGCTCCCACCACAATCACCTGTGGCCGTCCCTCCACATTCGGATATTCCGTTCTCTGATATTCATCGTCGTGGGGCTGCTCATTGACATATACCCGCACCTTCAGATTAACGAATATCTGCCGTTGACGGGCATCGATACTCCGCTTCAGGATACGCACCCCGCAGATGGTCCGCACGTCGAAGCCATACTCATCGGCCAGCCAGTCCTTCAGTCTGTCTTCCTGTGCCGCTACTTCCGGCACCACCCGTATCTGATATTCATTTATCATGTCTTTCTGCCTCTTATCATAAATATTTGGGGCAAAAGTACGAAAAATCCTGCATTTTTTTGTATCTTTGCCGCAAAATTTTAAAAGATATGTCATTCCTTACCCGAAAATATCCTTTCAAGCAGAGCGAACATTGGCTGAGAGACAGCATCATCTATGGCGCTGTCATCTGGGCCATCCTCTATCTGCTGCAGCCGTTTGGATTCAGTCTGTACACAGGCAACAAATGTCTGGTAGCCGCCATCTTCGGATTGATCACCTCCGTCTGCTATGCATTCTATTATTGGGCTGTATTACGCTGGTTGCTCCTTCACGTAAAACCCTGGCGTATCTGGCATGACGGGTGTACAGTGCTCGGACTGATACTGTTTATTGCTCTCTGCAATTTCCTCATGTTCTCCTATATTTTCGAAATTCCGATAACCCTCTCCATCTTCCTCGCCTTCTTGTATTGGACACTGATCATTGGCGTTTTCATAACCATCGTGTCCATCGGCATCGAATACAACCGTTTTCTGAGGGAAAAGATGGAGGCCCTGCTCAGCAACACGACGGAAGAACAGAAAGATATCTGCATCACCATCCACGATACCAACGTCAGGGGCAACGACCTCACCATCCCCATCAACGACCTGCTCTATATCGAGGCCCAGAAGAACAACATCTCGGTCTGTCACATCAAAGACGAGAAGCCTGTCTGTGTTGAAGTACATACCACACTTTCAACTGTCATCGACGAGTTGAAGGACTACGAAAACATCTTCCAGTGTCACCGTTCGTTTGTGGTGAATGTCAACAACATCACCTCCGCGCGAGGTAATTCCAACGGCTATCAGCTGCGACTGGGCAAATGCCCTAACAGCATCCCCGTTTCGCGCCAGTATGTCCCGAAATTAAAGGCATTTATCGCTTAGTCATTCGTCAAAAAAACTAGTCATTCGTCCACGCAACTAGCTTTCCGTCAGCAGTTTTAGTTGTCTGTCACGGAAATTTGGAAGCTACGATTTCTTGCTGTACATTTGCAGCATGAAACAAAAGTTTGCACATATCGTTTTACTTCTGATGACTGTCTGCAACATGACAGCACAGACCAAGATTTCGGGCACCATCAGTGACGGACGCGAGCCGCTCCCTGCTGCCAATGTATTTATATTAGGTACGATCGACGGATGTCTCACCGACTCCCTCGGACGTTTCTCGTTTACCACCTCGCAGACGGGCGAGACAACGCTCAAGGTGACATTCATCGGCTACGACGACTTCACGCTGAAGGCCGACGTCAGTAAGCTGCACGATCTCACCATCCGTATGAATGAGCGGGCTACCACCATCGACGAAGTGGTGGTAACGGCCAGCACCTTCAGTTTCGGCAAGAGCGACAGTTTCAAGACAATGGATGCGCTCGATGTGGTGATGGCGGGCAACTCGTGTGGCGACATCGTAGCAGCTTTGCAGACACTGCCTGGCACGCAGAAAGTGGGCGAAGATGGCAAGCTCTACGTGCGAGGCGGCGAGAGCGAGGAATGTCAGACATTCGTCAATGGCATGCACGTGCTGGTGCCTTACACCACCGAAACAGAGAATACAGCTGTACGTGGGCGGTTCTCACCCTTCCTGTTCAAGGGTATCAACTTCTCGATGGGTGGTTACAGCGGTGAATACGGTCAGGCGCTCTCGGCAGTACTGCCTATGGAGACCACAGATATGGCCACGAGCGATAAATACGGTGTGAGTGCCTCGCTGGTAGACTGGAACATCGGAGGTACGAAAGCCTTCAGCACCAGCAGTCTGTCGTTTAATGCCGCCCTCACCAGCATGGGACTCTACGACCGTCTGTTCTCACAGCGCCAGGACTATACCCGTCCTTACCGCAAACTCTCAGGCGAGGCGCAGTATAAGAAGGAGTTCGGCAACGCGGGCGTACTGAAATCCTACGTGGGCTACGACCTTACCTCCGTAGGACTGCATGTCGACGACAGACATCTGTCGCTCAAGGAGCATAATGTCTATGCCAACGTCACCTATAAAAAGTCCTTAGGCCAGGGAATGACGCTCTTTACGGGCCTCGCCAACTCTTCCGTATTCCGCGATATCAACGAGGCTGTAAGCGTGGGCGACCACTATCACAACTTCCGCAACGAAGTGCATCTGAAGGCAGAGATCCGCAAGGTCTGCTCTGATGTACTGAAACTGTCGACGGGCATCGAAGACTACATCCGCCACAGCCGCTTGCGCTTTGAGCCTTATGAATACCATCTCGATTACAACATCCTGGCTGCTCATCTCGATGCACAATGGCGCGTGATACCGAAGGTGTTTCTCAACGTATCAGCAAGGACCGAGGCGATGGACCACCGATGGCTCCTGATGCCAAGAGCCACACTGAGTTATATTCCTAACAAGCGTCTGCAATTCTCTCTGGTAACGGGCCGTTACAGTCAGACACCCGACGATGACTATCTGGCACAAAGTGGGGAAACACTGAGGCAGAGCACCGCTGATCACGTCGTCCTCTCGATGCAATACAAGTCAGAGACCACCCTGCTACGCATCGAACCTTATTGGAAGCGATACCACCACCTGCCCCTCATCGCAGAGGGCATCTGGCAGTCGGATGGTCATGGCACCAGTCGCGGTGTGGATGTGTTCCTCGAAGACCATTCGCTCGCCAGGAATCTCATCACCACCCTCTCCTATTCCTACAACGACTCCCGACGCCTCTATCACGACTATACCGAGGAGCGCACGCCCGACTTTGCCTCGCGCCACAACCTGCGACTGACGGTCAAGTTCTCCATCGGCAAGCTGATCTTCGGACTAGCGGAATCCTATGCCAGCGGACGTCATTTCACCAACGGCACCACACCTTATTATAATAGTATAGACGCCAACATCACTTATCTGGTCAGTCCCAAGGTGATCGTCTACACCTCGCTGAATAATATCTTCGGTCGCACCAACATCTTTCGCTACGATGCAGCAGGCAGTCCTGTCACCGCCTCTCGCGACCGTTTCTTTTACATCGGCATATTTGTTTCACTTAAAAATAATAAAGCGTATGACATCTCAAATTTCTAAGCAGTTCGCTGCTATCATCGTGTTCGTTTTCATGTCAGTGATTAACCTCCATGCCCAGCAGTCAGATGCTGATGCCATGCTGAACCAATTGGCCCAGCTGAAGCGTATCGAGGCCATGCAGCCCGATAGTATCGGTCCCAAGTATCAGCTGGCCTTGCAGAGTCTGAACTTTGCAGTGATGAATCCGCATGCAGCACAGACGGACAACGTGCTGGCACAGGCAGAGCAGACCATCGGTCAGATGGAGAAAATGAAAGGCATGGATCAGTCAGACCTCTGCACCCTCAAGGGTTTTCTTCTGATGGTGCGCATCGTGCAGAATCCAGCCCAGAACGGCCAGCGTTACTACCTCGACGTGATGCAGAACTACGAAAAGGCCCTGAAACTGAACCCTGACAACACTCTTGCCCGACAATTACAGGAGAAATTCCTTGAAGGCATGAAACAGGCCACCGGCCCCAATCGTCAATAAGCGTTAAATCTCGAGGTAAAATAACAATACTTCGGGATTTTTTTTGTATCTTTGCGAACAGAACAAATAAATATAGATAGATTTAACTACCTGAAACAAGAATATGACGAGTATTATTGCTAAGATACGGACATCGTTTACCACACAGTTGACGCTGTGGGTAGCGGGTTTCGTAACGGTTATCAGTATTGTCGTCATCGGGTTCCTGGCCATGCTCTCGCAGGATGTCATATTCGACGAAACGGTTGACACGACGTTACAGGCGATGGAGAATACGGCACTGCGAATAGACAATACGCTACGCCAGGAGGAAAAGGCAGCGCAATTGAACAATCAGCAACTGAGAGTAAATCGTGCAGCCATAGACCGGCTTATCGAAGAGAACGGCTGCCTGGCCAAGTTAAGGCAATCGCTGCCCAATGCGGAGATCTATGTCACACGTCGCGACAGCACCCAGCTCGGCATCTTCATCGCAGGCGAAGAGAGCGGTTACCGAAAACTGATACACGAGGACCGCGAACTGTTCATCTTCACACAGCCCTTGGTTGACAGACCGTTTATACTCACGGCAGTATGTCCGGCTGACGACATCTACAGCCGGTATTCACGCATGCAGTGGTTCCTGCTGCTCAGAGGCGTGGGTGGTGTGCTGCTCCTGGTGTTCGTGCTCTATCTGATCGTAGGTCGGAACCTGCGTCCTTTGCACTGGCTGGCAGATTCGGCACAGAGCATCGCCGATGGCAACCTCAGCACCTTCATCCCTGACACTCGTCGCCAAGACGAATCAGGCCGGCTGCAAAACAGTCTGGCAAAGATGCAGCAGTCCCTGAAGGCTTATATGAGCGAGATGCAGCAGAAACAGACGATGCTGAGCGCCCGGAACACTGAATTGAAAACGGCCTACGACGAGGTACAGGCCTACGAGGAAAAGAAGACCAGCTTCGTGCGCGACATGACGGCACAGATGGCCAAGCCCGTGGAGAGTATCTGCCAGCAGACCAACGCCATCTGCCAGGATGCAACCACGATGACAAAAGAGGAAATGACGCAGCGACAACAGATGGTCATGAAGGACTCTGAGACCATCACGCAATTGTTGGACAATCTAATGAGAGAGACGGCCCTATGAAACGATTCCTGCACTATATCCAACAGCATCTCTCGCTACGCCTCGGACTGATCATCACGCTCATCATCGCCGTCGCTTTCTCGTTGTTGTTCAATGTCCTGTTCGACCGTTGTAAGCAGCATATCCAGCGCGCAGCCATCGAACACGCCACACAACTCCTGGACAATACCGCCGAGCGTATCAAGGGCATCATGGACGAGACAGACACGCTGACAGAGCAGTCGTTCCACAATTTGAAGCGTCTCTCTGATGCTGTGACCACACTGAAGCCATACCCGAACTCTTCGGCCATCATGGTGGGACGCGACGGCAAATATCTGGTGCATCCCGATTCCACGAAACTCTTCCGCGAGACTATCTTCAGCGACGCCGCACCCGAAGCACAACGCGACATCGAGAGACTGGGCCGTGCCATGCTCGCAGGAAGAAGCGGTATGGTGGAGACCATCGTCGACGGTCGCGATGCATTCATCTTCTACCGCCCGTTGGAGCGCACAGAATGGAGCATTGCCATCGTCTGTCCGGAGAGCGACGTCTTTGCCCGCTACAACCGCGTGATCACCATCCTCTGGGCCATCATCGGCTTCGGGCTGCTGCTGTTGCTCATCGTATGCTACCAAGTCGTGCGCCGGGCTATTCAGCCACTGAAACAATTAGACTACGAAGCACAGCGCATTGCCGAGGGACATTTCGATACCGAGCTCACCGAGAGTACGCGACAAGACAGCATCGGGCGCCTGCAGAACAGTTTCATACGCATGCAGCAGTCGCTTGCAGCATCCGTAAACGATGTACTCAGTGTGAATGCCGAACTGGAACAGCGCAACGAGGAACTCACCCGAGCCTATCAGTTACAGCTCGACACCAACCGTCAAAGGGCAGCCTTCATACAAAAGATGTACCACGAGATACGTACGCCACTCAACATCATCTGCGGCTTTACGCAGGTACTCGCTGCCAGCCACACCGAACTGCCTGCCAATGAGATAGCAGACATCACAAACCGCATCTCGGAGAGTGCCACCGACATCACCCGCCTGGCCCAGGATCTCGACAAGGCCGCTAACTCCAATTAACCATTTTCTTTTGCCGTTTCCGTGATGGCATCTTCGTAGCCTGTCAATGCGGCGAAAGGTGCAAACTGTGCTGCACGGTTCCACATCGACATCTGCGGATGACGCTTGGAAACGTGATGTGGCAAGTTGATGATATCGTCGTAATTATCCATAATTCGTAAATTATCAAATTGTAAATTGTCAAATTGTCAAATTCCTACGCCTTATGTCCTCCTATCTGTTTGTTGCGTTCCTTGGCAGTGGCGCCCTCTTCGAAGTTCAGCCCTCTGAGGATGGCATTCTTACCATAACGCTGTTTGATCTTCAATTGTGCTTCCTGCATCCTACGCTCCTTGTCGCGTTTGGTCTTTTCCTCCTGCTGCTGTTTCTCCAATGCTTCATAATCCGTAAAGAGATCCAGCTGCTGGGGGACATTTCCATTGGCAGCGACAGATGCCTCCGATACCACATGATTCGTGGTCAGGTTCAGCCTGCGGATCAGCAAGTCAGGATTCACACAACGGTCAAAGAGCGCTGCTGCACCATCCATGATCTCCCTCGATGAGGATGTAGGATTCTCAAAGTTGAACGTACCGTGGGCGTGTTTCGGCACAGCCTTGCCGTAATAGTTGTTGGTAATCTCACCATGATAATTCTCACGAATCTCAGGACGTGTCAGGTTCTCCGCATCATAGCCTACGGTCAATACCAGCTGGTCTGTCACCAGTCGCTTCGATACCAGATCGAGCGCCATACCCTCAGCCATCTCCTGTATCACCACACGGGCTTTCTTCGCGTCATAGGGTTCCTGCAACACCTGTCCGCTACTGAAAGAGTTCGTTTCTGGCCGGTATGCCTTCACAGCCTCCATCGTGCACGGTTCCCAACCCCAGGCATGATCTATCAGCAGTTCTGCATTCACGCCAAAAAGACGATAGAGCTGCTCCTCGTTATGTACAGACATCCTCGCCAGCTTACCCATGGTGTCGATACCATACATCGCCAGTTTCTCCGCAATACCGCGTCCCACTCGCCAGAACTTCGTGATAGGACGATAATCCCAGAGTTCGCGACGATATGACATTTCATCCAGTTCGGCGATACGCACACCATCCTTGTCAGCAGGCATCTTCTTGGCCACTATATCCATCGCCACCTTACAGAGATACATGTTCGTACCGATGCCTGCTGTTGCCGTGATGCCTGTCTGTTTCAACACATCGCGGATCATCTTCATCGTCAGTTCATGGGCCGTCATCTTATAAGTACCCAAGTAGGCCGTCACATCCATGATCACCTCGTCAATCGAATACACATGGATATCCTCAGGGGCAATGTATTTCAGATAGATGCTGTAAATCTTCGAGCTCACCTCAATATAGTGTGCCATCTGTGGCGGGGCAGCGATATAGTCAACAGCCCAGTCTGGATGCTGCTTCAGTTCTATGTCCGATGTGGATTTGCCTGTCAAGCGATGTGATGGCACTTTACTTTGCCGTTCATAGTTTACCTCCCGCATCCGTTGCACCACCTCAAAAAGCCGTGCTCTTCCACCGATGCCATAGGCTTTCAGCGATGGCGATACGGCCAGACAGATCGTTTTCTCCGTGCGACTCACATCTGCCACCACGAGGTTCGTGGTCAGCGGGTCTAGCCCTCTGTCCACACACTCCACTGAAGCATAAAACGACTTCAGGTCGATAGCAATATATGTTCGTTGTTCTGGCAATTTTTCTCCTTTATTGCTGCAAAGATAGTGATTATTTTCACAAATTCCAAATTTTCATTTAAAATCTTGTTACATGGGCTAGGGTAAACAAAAACAGCAGGTTCCTGATGGAATCTGCTGCTTTTTGCGGTGCGTACGAGATTCGAACTCGTGACCTCCTGCGTGACAGGCAGGCATTCTAACCTACTGAACTAACGCACCTTGTTTGCAAAGCGGAAAAAGAGGGCGGTGCGTACGAGATTCGAACTCGTGACCTCCTGCGTGACAGGCAGGCATTCTAACCTACTGAACTAACGCACCAAGTGGCCTTTTTTTCTTTTGCGGGTGCAAAGGTAGGAATAATTTCCGAAATAGCAAAACTTTTTTGGGCTTTTTTTAAAAAAAAGTCTGCATTACGATGGCATCGCGGTATTCACGGCCGTCGAAGAGCCAATCCTTCAGCCGTGATGACTCGTGATAACCCATCTGTCGGAACATCTGCAGACAGGTCTCATTCTGCACGTCGATGATGGCATAGAGCTGGTGCAGATGGAGCACGTCGAGGGCATATCGCTCGAGTTCCTTCATGGCACTGAGGCCGTAACCCTGTCCGCGAAAAGGCTGTTCGATGACCAGTCCGACCTCTGCGCGACGGTTGCTGGCATCGAAATCAACGATATCGGCGATGCCCACCACCTGTTTCTCGGCATTCTCGACGATCAAGCGCACCTGATGGTCGGTATAGATATCGCCCGAGGCATTGGCCACATAGTCGTGGAGCGCATAACGGCTGTAAGGCACATTGGTGATGCCGACGTTCCAGAGCTTCACATCGTTCTCAACGCGATAAAGGAAATCGAGGTCTTCAGGCTCGATGGCCCGCAAATGAACTTGTTTCATAGATGGAGTTTTTGACGGATGATATCAATCAGCGCGAGGGCTGCACGGAAATAGATGGCCAGCTTGACGGGTACGGTGAAGAGAAAACTCTGGTGCCCGTAGTGCTTGCGGAAGAAGATGAGCATGGCCTGATAGAAGACATGCACATAACGGAACGATGACTTCTGCGTGGACTCGCCCTTGAAATGAACGATGTCGGAAGGATGATACCAGTTCTCCCAGCCGCCCTTCAGCAGACGATAGGACAGATCGATATCCTCGCCATACATGAAGAAGTCCTCGTCGAGGAGTCCCACCTGGTCGAGGGCTTGACGACGGAGCATGAAGAACGCCCCGCTGACGACCTCGATGCGACCGGGCTCGTCCCATGACAGATGACTCATGTAATAACGCTTGGTGAAGCCCAGCATCTTGAGACACGACACCCAGGGCGAGGGAATGGCCCGTCGCGACTCAGGGGCCAGCGTACCGTCGGCATTGTGCATCCGCACACCCAGACCACCCGCCTGCGGATGAGCATCCATAAAGCTGACGCACGCACGGAGGGTGGGCTCTGCCACGATGGTATCGGGATTGAGCAGCAGCACGTATTCGCCCTCAGCCTGACGGATGGCGATGTTGTTGGCGCGCGAGAAGCCGAGATTGTCGTCGTTGGCAATCAGATGGACCCAGAGGTAATGCGTGCCGATATAGTCGACGGTATCATCCGAAGAGGCATTGTCGACGACAAACACCTCGACGCCGTCGATACCTTCCGACGCCTTCTGTACGCTGTCGAGGCACTGCGCCACGAACGTCCGTACATTATAGCTGACTATGACAATCGTTAATTTCACTTCTCAGTCGTTTCTTCTTCGGAGGTTTCTGCGAGGCAGCGGCTCTCTGTGGGCATCACAAACGGCAGGCACAGCAACAGGATGATGGCCAGATAGCCGAACGTGGTGTTCATATATATATAATATAAATAGGTGTTGACGATCATCGGCACTTCGAGTATCAACAGTCGCAACAAGCCCCATTTCAACATGGCGGGTTCCTCATTTGTGACCAATTCATTGTGGATCATACGGAACTTGAACAGGCGCAGGCCAATGAAGGCCGCAGCCAGCGAGGTCAGTTCCATTACTGTGAGCGCCACAAACTCGGTCTGCTTGCTGTCGGCCAGTACGCCCGACTCCAACACACCGAATTCATAGAGTGCCACGATGGCCAGCGCAATGGCTGCCAAAAGAATATAAAAGAATGTGAGTTGTTTGCTAATTTTCTTCATATCTCTGATGTTTTTATTTTCCTTCGAATAGGGTTCGGTTCTGGATAGAGCGGCCCAGCGTCACCTCGTCGGTATATTCCAGTTCGTCGCCTACGGAGATGCCCCGCGCAATGATGCTCACCTTCACATTGGCAAAGGGTGCCAGCTTGCGGTAGATGTAGAAATTGGTGGTGTCGCCCTCCATCGTAGAGCTCAGCGCGAGGATCACCTCACTGACACCGCCCTCTCCCACTCGCTTCACCAGTGAGTCGATCTCAATATCGGCAGGTCCGATGCCGTCCATCGGTGAGATGATGCCTCCAAGCACATGATAGAGACCGTGATACTGCTGGGTGTTCTCGATGGCCATCACATCCTGGATATTCTCGACCACACAGACCAGCGAGTTGTCGCGACGGGGATCGGAACAGATGGGACAAATGTCGGTATCGCTGATGTTGTGGCATTTCTGACAGTATTTCACCTCGTATTTCATCTGGGCGATGGTCTCTGCGAAGCGTTCCACATCCTCGGTATCCTGACGCAGCAGATGCAGCGCCAAGCGGAGGGCCGTCTTACGTCCGATGCCCGGCAGTCGCGAGAGTTCCGAGACTGCCTTTTCGAGGAGTTGTGAGGGATATTGCTGGTGTATCATTAATTATCAATTTTCAATTATCAATTTTCAATTTCAGAGAGTTCCAGCCAGCGGAGAGATTTCTCATCGAGCTCATCTTTCAGCTGGGGCAGACGTTTGCTTTTCTCCGTGAGTTCGTCGATAGAGAGGGTACCGCTGCAGAGGGCTTCCTCCAATTGCTTCTGCTCGGCTTCGAGGGCAGCGATCTCCTTTTCCAGGCGCTCGAACTCGGTCTTCTCCTTGTAGGTCATTTTGCGCTTAGAGTCTCTCGATGATCGAGAATCTCTTGATTCTTTGGAGGAGATCATCTCTCTTGAAGGATTGGACTCTTTGGCTTCTTTCGGTTGGAGGGTCTGCCAATCGCGATACTGGCTATAATTACCTGGGAAGTCCTTGATCTCGCCATCGCCCTTGAACACGAGCAGATGGTCGACCACCTTATCCATGAAATAACGGTCGTGGCTCACCACAATCACACAGCCAGGGAAATCCTGAAGGTATTCCTCGAGGATCTGCAAGGTCACGATATCGAGGTCGTTGGTGGGCTCGTCAAGCACGAGGAAGTTGGGGTTCTTCATCAGCACCGTACAGAGGTAGAGCTTGCGACGCTCACCACCGGAGAGCTTATACACATAATTGTGCTGCTGCTCGGGGGTGAAGAGGAAATACTGCAGGAACTGCGAGGCGGAGAAATGCTTACCGCCACCCATATCGATATATTCGGCGATGTCGCGCACCACGTCGATGACTTTCTGCTGTTCGTTGAACTGCAATCCCTCCTGCGAAAAATAGCCGAAGCGCACGGTGTCGCCAATGTCGAAGCGGCCTTCGTCGGGCGGGATCTGTCCTAAGAGCAGTTTCAGGAAGGTGGACTTGCCTGTGCCATTGTTGCCCACGATACCCATCTTCTCGAAACGGGAGAAATTATAGTAGAAGTCTTTCAGGATGATGAGGTCGTCGAAACGTTTCGACACATACTGACATTCGAAGATCTTCGAGCCGATATAAACATTGCGCGACTTCAACCGTATCTGTCGCTCCTCGATGCGCTGCTTGGCCACACGTTCGAGTTCGTAGAAAGCCTCCTCACGATAGCGGGCCTTATGACCGCGCGCCTGAGGCATACGCCGCATCCATTCGAGTTCGGTGCGGTAGAGGTTGTTGGCGCGGGCTATCTCCGCCCGTTTGTTGTCGAGGCGCTCCTGGCGTTTCTCCAGATAGTAGGAGTAATTGCCGCGATAGGTATAGATAGTGCGGTCATCGAGTTCGAGGATCACGGAGCAGACGCGATCGAGGAAGAAACGGTCGTGGGTGACCATCAGCAGCGTCCTGCGTCCGCGGGCCAGATAACCTTCTAGCCATTCGATCATCTCGAGGTCGAGGTGGTTGGTGGGCTCGTCGAGAATCAGGAGGTCGGGTTCCGTCAACAGCACATTGGCCAAAGCCACGCGCTTCTGCTGACCACCCGAAAGCTGACCCATCGGCTGCTGCAGGTCGCGGATCTTCAACTGCGTCAAAACCTGCTTGGCCTTCAGCACTTTTTCAGGATTGCCCTGGTGATTGAAGCAAGCATCGAGCACACTCTCCTCAGGGTCGAACACAGGCGACTGTTCGAGCATACCCACCTTCAAATCGCGACGGAAGATGATGCTGCCAGAGTCATAACCCTCCTTGCCCGAGAGTACGGAGAGTAGCGTAGACTTGCCCATACCGTTCTTGGCAATCAGGCCCACCTTCTGTCCCTCTGCGATGGAGAAGCTGATATCCTCGAAAAGCACCAGCGAGCCAAACGACTTGGTCAGGTTCTGTACGTCTAAATATGGTATCTCCTTAGCCAAGACTCTTATTGATTTCTTCTATGTAATCCAATACTTCCTCCCTACCCTGTTTCTTCTCAGACGAAGTGACGAAGATAGGCGGTAGTTCCTCCCAGGTCTCCGACAACACCTTCTTGTAGGCCTCGATGTTCTGACGCACCTTGTTGGGTGTCAGTTTGTCGGCTTTGGTGAAGACGATGGCGAAAGGCACACTCGACTGTCCGAGCCACTCGATAAATTCAAGGTCGATCTTCTGCGCCTCCAGACGGACATCGATCAGCAGGAACACATTCACCAGCTGCTCACGCTGGAGGATATAACCCTGTATCATCTGCTCGAGTTTGGCAATCTCCCTTTTCGAACGTTTGGCGAAGCCGTAGCCAGGCAGGTCGACCAGATACCACTCATTATTAATAATAAAGTGGTTGATGAGCAGCGTCTTTCCGGGTGTCGCCGACGTCTTGGCCAACTTCTTGTTGTTGGTGAGCATATTGATGAGACTCGATTTTCCCACATTCGACCGTCCAATGAACGCATATTCGGGTTTGGTATCCTTGGGGCACATCGACACCATCGGGGCACTGAGGGTGAATTCCGCTTTCTTGATTTCCATATCTGCTATATTTTGGGTGCAAAGATAGCAAAATTTTCGGGAAAAATTTGGAAGTTACGAAAATAATGTGTATCTTTGCACTCGATTTTCAAAAACACGCTTCCGCTCAGGAAGCATTTTTCACTCATTTTTCAAACAAATCGCAGTTTTCAACACTGCATTGATGTTGTATTGTGTATGTATACAAAAGAAGAATTAGAATCAATGGCAGTACCCGAATTAATGGGTATCGCAAACGAATTGGGCATCAAGGTCAAGCAGGACGACTCGCTTGAGACTGTGGTCTATGCCATTCTCGATAAGGCCGCTGAGAACAGTGCTGCCGGTGGAGAAGCGCCCAAGAAGAAGAGGACACGAATCGCAAAGAAAGATACGAGCCGCGTGTATACCGTTAACGGTCAGGATGGCGAGAACCTCGATAAGGCAGCTACGAAGCGTAAGAAGGTGGAGACACCCTCGCTGTTCAGCGATGCGCCCGTTGCCAAGGCCAAGAAGACCAAGGAAGAGGCACCTGTTGCTGAGGAGGCTGCAGAAGAGAAGCCCAAGCGTCGCAGTCGTAAGACCAAGGCCGAACTGGCTGCGGAAGCTGCTGCTGCCGAGGCTGCTCAGCAGGAGGCCGAGACCGCTGCTGCAGTAGAGCAGGAAGCCCCCGTTGAGGAGGCTGCTCCCGATTTCGTGCCTGAGGAGGCCTTCGCCGTAGGTAATAACGAGGAGGCTGGCGAGGAACAGTTGCAGATGATGGAGCAGCTCAAGCAGAAGCTGGAGCGCGGACACGAGTACCACGATTCCGACGAGCCTGTGATCAACGAAGAGGGCGTCTGGGAAGGTGATCCCGGCGATGGCACTGACTTCATCACCGTGCTCGATATCCCCATCGAGGATCAGGCCGCTATCCCCACGCTCGATATCTTCGACCGTCCTATGACCTCGCAGGCACCCGACAGAGGACAGCCTCAGCCTGCCGCTGTGCCTAAGTACGAATTCAACGATGTGATCACCGCTAACGGTGTGCTGGAGATTCTGGCTGATGGTTACGGATTCATCCGTTCCAGCGACTATAACTATCTCTCCTCGCCCGATGATATCTACGTGTCACCCGCACAGATCAAGGCCAACGGTCTAAAAACAGGCGATGTGGTAGACTGTACTGTTCGTCCACCATTCGACAACGAGAAATATTTTGCCCTGTGCAACGTGAAGACCATCAATGGCCGCAATCCGTCGGAGGTGCGCAACCGTGTGGCTTTCGAGCATCTCACACCGCTCTTCCCCGAGGAGAAGTTCACCTTGTGTGGCGACAAGGCCACCACGAACCCTAGTGTTCGTATCGTCGACCTCTTCTCGCCTATCGGTAAAGGTCAACGTGCACTCATCGTGGCCCAGCCCAAGACCGGTAAGACCATCCTGATGAAGGATATCGCCAACGCCATCGCTGCCAACCACCCCGAGGCCTATATCATGATGCTGCTCATCGACGAGCGTCCTGAGGAGGTAACGGATATGGCCCGCACCGTGGATGCAGAGGTAATTGCCTCTACCTTCGACGAGCCTGCCGACCGTCACGTGAAGATTGCAGGTATCGTGCTCGAGAAGGCCAAGCGTATGGTGGAGTGCGGACATGATGTGGTGATCTTCCTCGACTCTATCACCCGTCTGGCACGTGCCTATAATACTGCACAGCCTGCATCGGGTAAGGTGCTCACCGGTGGTGTCGACGCCAATGCATTGCAGAAGCCTAAGCGTTTCTTCGGTGCTGCCCGTAATATCGAGGGCGGTGGTTCGCTCACTATTATCGCTACTGCTCTGGTGGATACAGGTTCGAAGATGGATGAGGTGATCTTCGAGGAGTTCAAGGGTACCGGTAACTCTGAGATCCAGCTCAACCGCATGCTGTCGAACAAGCGTATCTTCCCGGCTATCGACCTGGTTCAGTCGTCTACACGTCGCGACGATCTGCTGCATGATGAAACCACACTCAACCGTATGTGGATCATGCGTAAGTACATTGCTGAGATGAACCCCATCGAGGCGATGAACACCATCCGCGACCGATTGGTAGCAACCCAGGACAACGAGGAGTTCCTGCTGTCGATGAACGGATAAACGAACATAAAGATCCCCGTCAGATTTTTCTGGCGGGGATTATTGTTTTTATTTCCAGTAGTTTTCAAGACGTTCGGCCTCAGCCTTGGTGATGTGGATCACACAACCGTGTTTGGGCGAAATAAAATTCTTGATTTTCATCACACCCTCATTGAAATGGCCTAATGGTGTGAAGGTCTTGAAATCGGTGGTCTCAAGGAAACCAAAGTTATGAGGCTTGATGCTGTAAATGTCGTACATGATCACCCACTTGTCCTCACCAATGCGTTTCCACACATTCGGGGCCTCGCAACCGCCTCTTTCCGTATCAATCTGCTCAGCGTGATAATCGTCGAAGTGATTGATGCGATCGCTGATCATATATTTGATGCCAGCAGGATTCTCCTGTGCCACATAGGTCATGAAGTAACGGCCATCAGGCATCGGACAGATATCGGCATCGAGCACCTGGATCTTGTCGTCGGGATAATCGAACAGCAACTTGGGCTCAGTCTCTAAGGTGGTGAAAGCTTCATCGGCATAGCTGTAATAGAGTCTCAGGCGACCGCCTGGCTGCTGGAGAATGGTAAAGTAGACCATCAATTTATTGACCGTAGGATCCCAGATGGTCTGAGGTGCCCAGGCACAACCGATATCGCCGAAATGTTCAGGAAAGAGCAGATCGATACGAGGCTCGTGATGCGTCCAATGGATGAGGTCGTCGGAGGCCATCAGCACCAGACCACGATTATTGCCCCAACCATATTTCTCATCACGTTCCCAACGGGTGGTGCGCAGACCTTTCTCCTGAGCGTATATATGGAGGTCGGTCATCGCGATATAGAACTTGCCATTCGGCGCGCGGTAGATATGAGGATCGCGGATGCCTCGCTGTTCAGCGATGCTGTCGCCAGAGATGATGGGCTCTCCGTGATTCAGAGGGGTGAAGTTATAGCCGTCGTAACTGATGGCCATAAACAGTGAATGGGTAGAGTCGTTGAAAAAGGTAAAGAGATAGGCACTCATGTCCTTCTCGGTGGGCACCTTTTGCGCTTCCGCCATCAGCGGCAGCAACAACAAGGTTATTGCCAAAAATAGTTTTCTCATTTTTGATTTGTTTTTAAGTAGATATTAATTACCATAGGCTTTCTCGCCAATGGTTTCCTGCGAACCGATGGTCATCTGGCGCAGGTCGTAGTAGGAGCCGTTGTAGATATTGAAGTCGACATTACCCTTGACACCAGGCAGACGACCTACATCCGTATGCTGCCAGAACTTCCAAGGACCCTGATACTCCAAAGAGTCCACATAATAATGGGCAATCCAATAGGGGTACTGGTCGAAGATGGAATCGTTGAGGTAGCGCATCTTGAATTTAAAATAGGTATAGATGATGGGTTTGGTCTGATAATGCTTCTCAACAATATCAAGCCATTGAAGCACGGAGCTCTTGAATTCGGTATCTGTCTGATTCTTTGGCTTATGCTCCACATCAAGCACGGGCGGAAGATCGCCGTTCTCAAGTTTCACAACATCAAGGAAATGATAGGCCTGTTGTTCTGCTGGTGTGTGAACACTGTAGAAATGATAGGCCCCGCGGGTAAATCCGTATTCGCGTGCTTGGTAGAAATTCTCGCGGAAGTTCTCATCGGTCTGCGTAGCACCCTCCGTAGCTTTGATCATCACAAAACGGATGGGACACTTGTTGATCATACCGTTGTCCTTGAGCTCCTCCCAGTCGATATGTCCCTGATGATGAGAGATATCGATGCCATGAATCTCGTAACCCTCAGGATAGCTGACATCACCGTAGAGGGCGCGCCAACGGAAACCGAAGGGGGACACGAAGAAATAATAGAAGAACCAGACGTAGCCCGCAACAATCGCGATGCCGCCCAACCACCATCCCCAGGAAGGAACCTTCTGAAGCAAGCGGATTATAAAATTAGGGCGCTGACGTTTACCCACACCATGATAGGTATGAGTAACGCCAACGCCCTTACGGCGAACTACTCGCTTCTTTGACATTTATTTTGCCTTTTCAAGAGCCAGCGTTCTGGTAGGCTGGTCGCAGACCTCTGTGGGTCCCCAGTACTGGATAGGACCGGGATAGATGTAGGCCGTCTTGCGAGCCCACTCGTCGCGATGAGCGGCAAACTCCTTGAAGGGAGCACCGTCGAGTTCAACGAGGGCCTTGCGAATCACGGGCTTCATCTCACCAGCACGCTTCTCCATATTCATCATCATCGTGATGGGCACACCACCAGCAATCCACTGCTCAGCAGGAGCGGTGGTATTCTTCACGATAGCCATATAACCGGTCTTACCGTTGGCAATCAGCTGAGCGGCAGAAGTACCGAGGGCATAGCAGTAGTCGGCATCGAAGTTAGAAGGAGCAGCACAACGTCCCTCGTAACCGAAGAAGTGGTGCTGAGTACCGAACTTACCAACATACTTACCCTGCTTCTTCATCTTCTCAAGCTTCTGGGCTACCATCGTAGAGAGCAGTTTCTCAGTCTCGATGAGTGATACCTGTACGTTGCCGTGAGGATCGCGGTCGAGGGCCAGCTGACGGGCAACACCCGTAGGCAGACTGTTGAATACAGCCAGGTTATCCTCGGTAAGGTGAGCCTTAACGAAATCGATTGACTCGTGACGATCCAGGTTCTTAGCCTCAGGCATAGCCAGCACGTCGTTCAACTGAGCGATGAGCTTCTTGATGGCGGGGATGAACTCAATAACACCCTCAGGAATGATGACGGTACCGAAATTGTTACCATCGGCAGCACGTACAGCCACAGCGTTGGCGATATAGTCTACGATATCATCGAGGCTCATACCCTTCTGCTCGACTTCCTCAGAAACAAGGCAGATGTTGGGCTGGGTCTGCAAAGCGCACTCCAAGGCGATGTGAGAAGCCGAACGGCCCATCACCTTGATAAAGTGCCAGTACTTGCGGGCTGAATTACAGTCGCGCTCGATGTTACCAATCAGCTCTGAGTATGTCTTACAAGCAGTATCGAAACCGAAAGAGGTCTCAATCTGGGAGTTCTTCAGGTCGCCATCGATGGTCTTCGGGCAACCGATAACCTGAACACCGTAATTCTTGGCAGCATAATACTCAGCCAGCACACAGGCGTTGGTATTGGAGTCGTCACCACCGATGATTACGATGGCCTTGATGTCGAGTTCACGGATAATCTCGAGACCCTTCTCAAACTGATCAACTTTCTCGAGCTTGGTACGACCAGAACCAATCATATCGAAACCACCGGTATTGCGATACTCGTCGACAATCTCCTTGGTAAGCTCCATATAATTATGGTCTACCAGACCACCAGGGCCGAGGATGAAACCATAAAGACGGTTCTCAGGATTCAGCTTCTTGATCTGGTCAAAGAGACCAGTGATAACATTGTGACCACCAGGAGCCTGACCACCGCTGAGGATGATACCAACGTTCATCTTGGTATGATTGGCCTCAGTAGCGGGCTCGAACTCTACGATAGGCATACCGTAGGTGTTGGGGAACAACTTCTTGATTTCTTCCTGGTCACCTACGCTCTGGGTGGGCTGACCCTCCTTGATTTTTACTGCACCCTGAAGAGCCTTAGGCAGCTTTGGCTGATAAGCGGCTCTTGCCATCTGCAATGCACTTTTTTCCATAATGTGTTTACCTTAAAATTGAATGAATAATTTCTAATTTGCGTGCAAAATTAATCAATTTCTGCTAGAAAAAGGAAAGAAAAAGCGGTTATTTCAGCATTTTAATATTTTTTGTAGATGCATTTCTTTGTGAAATGAAGATTTTTTTCTATCTTTGCTTACTGAATATATCAAAATAAACAAAAAGGAGGAAAAATTATGGCAAGTAAGAGAGCATTAAAACGTGGAATTCATTCAATTTGTGAGAATCTTTTTGCAGAGGCTGTCGCAGTATCTTTATATGGTGCAAAGAGTCAGGTGAGCAAGGCTGAGGGCCTGCTATACGGCATCATTAAAATAGAGGACGATTTTATTCGTCGGACCTGTCATCCTGAGCCAGGACTGCCAGCAAAGGCCTACTTCAAGGATCTGAAAGAAGACTTCACAGCACAGATTGGTGACATCATCGACCAATTAAACTGTTGACATGTGGCAAGGGTTTTGTAAATGGCTGTTATACAGCCGAATGGGATGGACGGTTAACGTAACACAAGAACATCCTGACAAGTATATTATCTGTCTGGCACCACACACCAGCAACTGGGATTTCCTGTTGGGGCAGTTCTATAGTGGAGCAGAAGGATTCAAGAGCCATTTCCTGATGAAAAAGGAATGGTTCTTCTGGCCCTTGGGTCCTATCTTCAAGCGGTTGGGTGGCATCCCCGTGCATCGCCAGAAGAAAACAAGCATGACCGACGCGATGGCAGAGACAGCCAAACAAGCGAAAGTCTTCCACCTCTGTATCACACCAGAAGGTACGCGCTCGAAGAATCCGGACTGGAAGAAGGGTTTTTATTTCATTGCCCTTAAAGCCAACCTGCCCATTCTGTTGTACGGCGTGGATTACGAGAAACGACTAATCGAGTGTACGAAGACCATCATCCCTACTGGCAATCTGGAAGATGATATGAGAGAGATTAAGCTATACTTCAAACATTTCAAAGGCAAGCATCCTGAGAATTTTACTATTGGAGACATTGAATGATGAATAAGAAGAGACTGGTCGTAACTCTGTGGGCTGGTCTCACAGTCCTGCTATCACTAGCACAGAAAAACCCAAAGATCCCTTTGGAAAACTACTTTTTGAACTACAAAGCAACCGGACAGCTGATACGCAACAAAGCACGTATGGACAGTCTTCGTGTGAACGACTCCCTGAAGACAGTGACTGTCTATGCCAACAACGCTTTCGGCGAGCAGTTGTTTACCAAGCCTTCAACCGATTTCATCTATACCGACGTCCGTAAGCTGTTGCCAGACTCCATTCAGAACTATCAGTTAACGATAAAAACAGGTGGTTGGGCTATCGAAGACCTGATACCCAATCGACTATCAGACCCCGTTGACAAAAGCCGCACCTGGGGAACTATCGAATATAAAGGCAAACCTTGGGTGTTTAATGCAACACGACCTTATAGCATTACACACGGACTCAGCAATCGTCATTTCGCCATCTGGGCCAGTCATGGTATCTATTATAATATCGCAGAAGACCGATGGAAATGGCAGCGTCCTCCCCTCTTCGGCACCAGTGAAGATCTGTTTACGCAAACCATCGTTACCCCCTATCTCATTCCCATGTTGGAGAATGCAGGTGCTAATGTATTCTCCCCACGCGAACGAGACTGGCAAAGGCATGAGGTAATCGTCGACAATGACTCGCTGGCAACAGGCTATACAGAACAGAGTATCCATCATCTTTGGCAGGTGGCACCCATGCCGGGTTTCGGCCTACATACAGGCAACTATGTCGATCATGAAAACCCCTTTGAGGCAGGAACAGCCCGTATGATCGAGGCAACGGAGCACAAGCACCATCTTGGCCACGTGATCTACCAGCCCACGATTCCCGAAGCGGGGCGCTATGCCGTCTATGTGAGTTACCAAACCGTAGAAGGAAGCATCGACGATGCCCGCTATACCGTTTGGCACAAAGGCGTCGCTACTGAGTTTCATGTGAACCAGCAGATGGGCGGATCCACATGGGTCTATCTAGGGACATTCGACTTTGACGAGGGCTGTAATGAACAAAACCGCGTGGTGCTCTCCAATTTCAGCGACAAGCCCGGCATTGTGACAGCTGATGCCGTGAGGTTTGGTGGCGGTATGGGCAATATCGAGCGAGGCGGGAAACTGAGCGGGATGCCCCGTTGTCTGGAGGGTTCGCGCTATTACGCCCAATGGGCTGGGATGCCTTATGAGGTATACAGCTCCAAAGAGGGGCAGGATGACTATGGCGATGATATCAATGCCCGTTCCTATATGTCGAACCTGCTGGGCGGAGGCTCATGCTATATGCCAGACACCACAGGGCGCGGCGTACCCATCGAGCTGTCGCTGGCCGTTCACACCGATGCTGGATTTACGCGCGACGGGAAGACCAACACGGGAACCCTGACCATTTGTATGACCACCTTCCGCGACTCAACCGTAAACGCAGGTTTTACACGACTGGCATCACGCGACCTGGCAGACGACCTTCTCGTGAATCTCCCCTATGACATCCGTCGGAAATACGGCAAATGGCAAACCCGCGAGCTCTACGACCGGAACTACTCCGAATGCCGAATGCCCGAAGTGCCCAGTGCCATCCTCGAAGCCCTGTCGCATCAGAACTTCGCTGACATGAGAATGGCCCAGGATCCCAACTTCCGATTCGACCTGGCTCGCAGCATTTATAAGACCCTGCTACGTTATACGGCCCGGATGCACCAAACCGATTATGTGGTACAGCCGTTGGCACCTGAGAATATCAGTGTAACACTTACCGATAAAGGTGAAGCCAGAATCAGCTGGACGGCGACAGAAGATCCCTATGAACCAACGGCCGTACCCACTTGCTACGTGCTTTATACGGCCAAAGACAACGAAGACTTCGACAACGGATTTTTCCTGAATAGCGACAAGACTTCAACAACGGTTCCCTTGGATCCCGATGTACTCTATTCTTTCCGCGTTTCTGCCGTCAATGCGGGCGGTGAGAGTTTCCCCAGCGAAGTGGTGTCAGCCCTCTACAATCCCACAGCCCAGAAGCAAGTACTTGTAGTGAACGGCTTCCACCGTCTCGCATCGCCAAAAGTACGCGACAATGCTTCAGAACAAGGTTTCGACCTCAATGATGATATTGGCGTGAGCTACGGACTTACAGCAGGATGGCGCGGGTTCCAGACCAGCTTCGACCGCTCACAGATGGGAAAGGAAACATCGAAGGGGCTCGGCTTCACCAACGACTCATTGGCGGGATACTTCATTGCAGGCAATGATTTCGATTATATCCGCACCCATGCGAGTGCCATCGCCTCTGCCCGCCGCTATAGCATTGCCAGTTGTTCTTCGAAGGCTATCGAAAACGGCAAGATGACGATGGAGGGCTATGCGCTGGTAGACCTAATCTTAGGTCTGCAGTACGATGACGGTTATTCATTAGTGAAGTATCAGACCTTCCCCAAGAATCTGAGGTCCCATCTGATGGCCCATACGGCTCAGGGTGGTGCACTTCTCGTAAGCGGTGCCTACATCGGAAAAGACATGACATCAGAAAAGGACAAGGCATTCCTGGCTAATCTGCTGAAATGTAACTACGGCGGTACACATTCTGATTATCTGGAACGTGATACCATACAAGGACTGGGTACAACCTTCACCTTCCACCGTCAACCCAATAGTAAGCATTACGCCGCCCAACATCCTGATGTGCTACTTCCCGTAGCTCCTGCCTACCCGGCAATGGCTTACAGCAATCTTCAGAGTGCCTGTGTGGCCTACAATGGCAACGACTACAGATCACTGACCATCGGTTTCCCCTTTGAATGTATCAAATCCAGGCAGATTCAAGGTGTACTGATGCGAGGCATATTAGCATTTCTATTACAATAATTAATTATAAACTTCTAACAAACATCTTATGAAAATTCAGGCAAATTCATCCGGAACAAGAAGTATTGAAATCAAGGAAGATCACCTTGAAACCATCGAGAAGTATCAGTTCTTCAGAGACTTGATTGACTCCAACGGTTATGTAGACGAACAGGTACTCGACAAGTTGAAACTGAACATTCGTTCACTGCTTGAGAGTCAGGCCGGCAAGGATAAAGCACTGCTGGATCTCTGTCTCGACGTCATCTACCACCCTAACATGAAAGCCTTCGGACTTCAGCAGTTGGTGATACTTTATATCAACTGGAAGAACCAAGGGAATGACAATTTAGGGGCTACCACCCGTGCCATCCAAGGAACACCGTTTAATTAGAGGAATGGAATATAGGCTGACGGACTTTCTGCCAACGACAAAGAAGGAGTTGGAACTCAGAGGATGGGATGAACTGGACATCATCCTGTTCTCTGCCGATGCCTATGTGGACCATCCTTCCTTTGGTGCAGCCGTCATCGGACGTACCCTTGAGGCGGCAGGCTA
>JAEEGJ010002813.1_pt1 | contig 77377 bp, 69 predicted proteins | sample 8958761 | NCBI WGS metagenome assembly JAEEGJ01 (sample SAMN16246546, study PRJNA631951) | gut metagenome | biome: gut microbiome; feature: rumen; material: RS-attached | host: Bos | place: Iran: Karaj | collected 2018-10 | reverse complement strand
TGATAGGCTGTGGAAGTCTCAGGGAACTCACCGATATAATCGCTGCACATGCTAAAAGATGCTTTTATCTCGGTTTCGGCAAAACGCCTGTCAGCAGGAGCACGCTTTCCAATGCGAACATGCTTCGCGACCATCGTGTTTTTGAGGAGTTTGCTTTTTACATGGTCTCTATCGCACAAAAAAAGCGTATTCTTAAAGAATTTGAGCTGCACGGACGTTTTTTCGCCGTTGATTCCACCACCATTGACCTCTGCATGTCGCTTTTCCATTGGGCGCGCTTTCGCAGCACAAAGTCCGGCATCAAAGTTCACACACAGATTGACATCGTTACGGAGATTCCGGTCTTCTACCGCATTACTAACGCCAATGTCCACGACACCAAGTTCATGGACTGTATCACATACGAACCGCTTGCCTGCTATGTGTTCGACAAGGGTTATTTCGACCTTGCACGGCTTTTCTCTATCCACCAGACCGGCGCGTTCTTCATCACGCGAGAGAAAGGGAAGCCGGCCTACGAAGTGTTGCTCGGAGAGGAACTCCTTGACGGGAGAGATGGCGTGCTGCTGGACCAAACCATCAGATTCACAGGCAAAAGGAACAGAAACAACTACCCTGCAGAGCTCAGGCGCATCGTTTTCTACGTCGCTGACCTCGGTCGGCCTTTTATTTACTACACCAACAACTTCTATCTCAAGGCCAAGGATATCGGGCTGCTTTACCGCTACCGCTGGCAGGTGGAGCTGTTCTTTAAATGGATCAAGCAGCATCTGCGCGTCAAACGGTTTTGGGGCGACTCCGAGAATGCTGTGCGGATACAGATCCACGTCGCAATCATCACGTACTGCCTTGTTGCAATTATCGAGCATGACCTCCAGTTGGACAGACCCGTGTTCGAGGTCATGCGCATCTTGGGCAGCTCCTTGCTCGTCTATGACAACTTGCGGGAGCTTTTCGAGCGTCCTCAGGAGGAGATACTCGACGACGGCCAACTGGAAATTCCTTTTTAACATTTTTTAGTAGACACTAGTGTTTGGAAGATGTTTATTGTTTGTCAAACTAATATTGAATCGCCGTTTGTAGAAAAAAGCGTATCTTCGCGGCAATAAAAAAGAAAGAATTAATGAAAAAGCCAAAGAAAACACCTCGATACGTCACAGAAGAGATGCACGCCGAGCGAACCAAATCTCCAGTCCCCATCGGACGTTCTGAAGTGACCGATGCCGACATAGAGTACGTTCAGAGCATTTTGAAAGAGGATCACAACTTTTTCTCCCAAACGCTTTCCGACATGCTTCAGGAGGAGTGGCGAGACGAAATCCCTTACGACGATTCTTCCGTCGTCCAGCACATGTATTACCTGTACCACACGCAAGCCCGACGGTGGACGGTGGAAGATTACCGATATTTAGTTGGACAAAAGACCGGATTGGACATCATCCTGCCAAAAGTGTTTGAAATACTTCAGCACGACATCAAGGTTTCAGGCGATTTTTACGACGGAGACCTGCTTAATAGCGTTTTACAAATAAATGCGGATTTCTGGGAACAACACAAAGACTTGTATAATACAGCGTGTATGCTGATTAAAAACAACATGGAAGAATTGTCAAAGATGGAATATTTCACTGACAAGGAACTGTTGGAGGACGCCACCGCCTTCTTGTCAATGATGGAGTAGGAGTCGACGCTTGGAAGCGTCGACTCCTATGCGCCGGAATGCCCAAATAGAAAAAAATAAGGTAGTTTTGGCATAAATCCCGACATTTTGTCACCAAAAAAGGACATTTTGTCCACATTCACCGTATTTCGGCACGAAAAACGGGTTGGCACGCGCTTTGCATTATAGGAAGCGTCGCCGATGCGAGAGCAAAGGCGGACAGAAACGAAAAAATAAAAGTCTAACAATAAAAGAAAGGAGTTCATTATGCTACCCGTTATGTTTAAAAACAGTTGGTTTCCTACCATGTTTGAAGATTTCTTGAACAGCGACATCCTGCCGCGCACCAACACCACCGCTCCAGCTGTCAATGTTAGAGAAGATGAAAAGGCCTACACGATGGAAGTGGCCGCACCCGGCATCAAAAAAGAGTACTGCCGCGTGAGCATCAACGACGAAGGCAACCTGAATGTCGCCATCGAGAACAAGATGGAACACAAGGAAGCCGAGAAAAAGCACCACTATCTGCGCCGCGAGTTCTCCTACACGAACTACGAGCAAGTCTATACGCTGCCCGAGGACGTTGACAAGGAGCACATCGAAGCCAAAGTGGAGCACGGAATCCTGACCATCACCCTGCCGAGAATACAGAAAGAGGAACCCAAGCTCGCCCGCACCATCGCTATCGGGTAATCTTTAATCAAAAGCCAACAATCTTACGCCGCATTCGCAAGAGTGCGGCGTTTTTTTTGTCCGTATTATAATTTTTGTAAATTTGCGCTTTCAAAAATCATCTAAAAATGAAGCACATATCCTTTTGTCTTTTGACCTTGTTTCTCCTGCTATCCGTAAGATTGACCGCCCAGGTGCAGGACAGCACCAACACCATTACCATTCCCAACCCCAATTTCGAACAATGGTCTACCGGCAGCGGATACAGCGTCACTGTGCTCTTCTTCCCCCTGTCCGTTTATGGTAGCTACCCCTATCCCACAGGTTGGGACTATCCCACCTATCCGGTGAACGAAAACCTCACGTACAGCGGGATGACCGTCAATGTGAACACGGACCTCCCGCTGCTGAAAGTCTCCAATGAGACCGGCGATGTGCCCGATAGCAGCCACGCCCTCAAGCTGCAGAGCTTTATGCTTTCCGACATCATCAGCTCCACCGTTTACGGCCTTGCGGCTTCCTCACTCGACCCCTCGCTGACGAACACGATCTTCCCGACCGTCCTTTCGACCGGTGTGGTGGATATTGACTTGTTTCTGCCGTTGATGTACAACATCACCAGCAACCTCGGCAGCCTCGCCCAACTGATGTCCGCCTTCGACGGTTTGGATGTGAACACGATTATTGACGGCGGAATTGTCCTGGACAGCGTGGTCCCAGACCGGCTGACTGGGTATTACAAATACACCTCCGCAACTGTCGGGGACAATGGCGGCATCCTGATGCTCGGCACCAAATACAACCCGACCACCCAAAAGCGCAAAGTGGTGGGCGGCGGCTACACCGTGGCTCTGACCGATACCACCGAGTACACCCCGTTCGAGATATTCTATTCCCCTCTTTCGGACATCTACCCCTCAACGCCATACATTGAGGCGGATTCGCTGATACTTCTCCTGTTCTCCTCCGCCAATAACACCCCACAACAGGGATCTGCCCTCTACCTCGACCACCTGCAGCTTTGGGCTCAGGAAGAGGTAGTTCCGGAAGATACCTGCAGCGCGGTCTTCAATCTGCACCTCATCGATGTCGATACCATGCACGCCACCATCGGCTGGGGCTTTGAGGGCGAACCTGACCACTTCGAGGCGGAATACGGTGTGCAAGGATTCACCCAAGGAAGCGGAACAACAGTCGGCACCACCGAAAGTTTCCTGCACCTGTCGGATCTGCAACCAGACACCCACTACGACCTCTATGTGCGTTGCGTGTGCGACACCGACCTTTCCGGCGAATGGGCCATGATGACGTTCCACACCGACACGCTCGTGCCGCCCGTGATCCCGGAAGACAGCACGGGAATCCAAAATTTCATTGCTGACGGTCTCAAGATATACCCCAATCCAGCCCACGGGCAGTGTGTGGTGCACTTTGAAAAAGAGATTCCTCAAGTCATCCGCCTTTACACAATTTCTGGCGTATTATGCCAAGAGATAATTCCCAGCAAAGAGACGATAGAGCTGTCCTTGCCAACCGCTGGCGTCTTCATCCTCAACTGCGAAATGAAAGAATGCATGGTGATACGAAGAATTGTAAGCCGATAGGCTCATCCATCATGCATCTCACCAGCTACTCGTTGCAAACCCATAAGCCGTATATGACAATTGCGGCTTTTTTTTGTACCTGTTCGTGCCCATTTATCCAAATGGTCAATACAGTTTAACACCCTGACATGACCGGCCTTGCAGCCATAGACTTCGAAACCGCCAACGGGCAGCGCAGCACATGGGTGTAGTGGTAGTGCCCGTATTGTAATGCATTAAAACATTACTTTTTGTAACTTATACTTGCTTTTTGTAAAGAATTGTGTATTTTTGCAGCGTCAAAAATATCATCATTCATCTTAAATATTCAAGGTTATGAAAAACACAAAATTCTTGTTACCAAGCGGTTACAAAAAAGCAGGTTGGTGGATATTCGGAATCACCGTTGTATTGATCATCATCCATTCCATCTTCCAAAGTCAGTGCGACTTCAGCCTCAACAACATCCGCGAACTTTTCGGAATGGAACTTCGGGAAGGCAACGGAGATCTGTTCTCTGGTTTTCTTTCTTCCTCTTTCGGCCCAAACGATGATCTTCTGCTGACATTTATCGGCATTTTGCTTATTGTGGCTGGCATTTTCATCGGTTTCTCCCGCAATAAGGAAGACGACGAATTCATCGAACAACTTCGGTATGAGTCATTGATCCTGTCGCTGTACATCAACAGCGGAATCATGCTGCTTTGTCTGATTTTCGTATGGGGACTTCCTTTCCTGTGGGTGATGATGATCAACATCTTCTCCATCCTGTATGTCTTCATCTTTTGTTTTTATCTTCGTCTGTACCTTAACAAACGTTCCATGCGCTATGAAAAACAGGATTAAAGTGGCACGCGCCGAGGTAAACATCACCCAAGGCGAACTGGCGGAAAAGATCGGCGTGACCCGCCAGGCGGTGAACTCCATCGAATTAGGAAAATACGTCCCCAGCACCCTCTTGGCACTGAAGATGGCGCGGTATTTCGGGAAAACCGTGGAAGAGCTGTTTATGCTGGAGGAAGGAGATTGATTTTTCTGCGAAATCTGCGGGTTCTGCGGGCACATTTTCTCCCGCAGAACTCGCAGACTTACGATGACAGGAAATTGAAAAAAACGTATCTTTGCCACGTCAATAATTTATAGCAAACAAGTTATGAGAAAGATAGTTTTCAGCATCGCCCTTTTTACACTCCTGCTATTCCAAGTAGGCTGTACCAAACACAATAAATGTGACTGTGTCGATAAAGCCATCAATCTTTCGGGTGTTTTCATAGTTTACGAAGAACCTTTTTCTCTTGGTGTTAATGGCCAATATAAAGTTTCCGCTTTAATTTTGCCAGGGAATCCTTCTCAAGAAGAAATAGAAAAGGCGTTAAATAAGGACATCAACCCTTACAATGGCGATTTATGTTATCTAATTGCAGGTGTTCGCAACACGTTCAAGAAATACAATTTACAAAATGTAAATGTAGCATTGAGCGGGAATTATCATAATTGCTTTGACCAGCCACAAACTTTTAATATTTTGTGCATAGAAAAGAAGTAAAACTGTATTCCAAAATATTTATAAAATACCTTCTGCGAAAATCCGAGAGTTCTGCGGGAGAAAACACCGTCACACCCCCGTCCGTATCTTACTTCTGTCTTCCCCTTCAACCTTTCCCGCACCGCTCTTCTTGTAGGCGTTGAAATTGTAGCTCACGCCTAACCAGAACATCCGGCTCTTGCCGTGCAACATGTTGTCTAACTGATAGTACTGGTTGTCGGCGAAGATCTCCCACTTGCGGGTGTTGAAGACGTCCGTGAGCTGCGCGGAGACCGTGAGCGCGCCCTTCAGGAACTTCTGGCTGATGCCGATGTTCAGGTAGTGCGAGAGGCGCGTGGTGAACTGCGGGTAATACTGCGGCGTGTTCATAAAATACTGCAGGTTGATGTTCATCCCCTTGATCGGGCGGAAATCGAGACGGAGGTTGCTGTTGTTGACCCAGCCGCTGTTCGAGATGTCCCATCCTCCGATGTTGCCCGCTGAACAGAGATAGTAGGTGTTCGTGCCGAGCGTCGCCGTCATCCACTTCCACGGGTCGGCCTTCACGCTCAGGTCTAATCCCGTCTTGGTCTGCGAGGTGGCGTTGATGTAGGTCATCAGCAGGATGTCGCCCTCAAAACGGGCCACCTGCGTGATGTAGTTGTGGATGTAGTTGCCGTAAACACCCACATTCACAGCCCATTTCGGCACCTTGAACTGGTAGAGCAGCTCCGCGTTGTCGGCGGTCTCGGGCTGGAGGTGCATGTTGCCCTGCTCGAAGTTGTGCGGATCAATCATGCTCATGTAGGGGTTGAGCTGCGGATACATGGGCCGCGTGATGCGCCGCGAATAGGCCAGCGACAGACTGTGCTTCTTGGAAATCTTGTACTTGAACGACAGCGACGGTCCGAGGAAGAAATGCTGCGACCACTCGTCCAGCACCTCCTTCTCGCTATGCAGGTGCGTGCGGCTGTATTCGGCACGGAGACCGGCACTCCAGGTGAACCGATCGCGCCACTCCGTAGAGGTAAACTGCACGTATGCGGCGGGCACGTACTCCCTGTGTAGCAGGTCGTTACTAAACTGATGGGAGTAGTCCCAACCAAGACTGTCGCGCACGAAGAAGTTATGGTAGATGTCGTTCTGGCGGTAGGAGAACTTCACCCCTGCATCCCAGAAACCGTATTTCTCGATGAATTTCCAGTCCGTCTGCGCGGAGGTGAGCAGCGGACTTCCTCCCGACACCGACTTGCTGACCGAATCGCCCTCCAAGAAGTAGTACGACGGGCGGTGGCCCCAGATTTTGGAGACGTTCGCCTTGACGGAGAAGGTGAGCTTTCCGGGACGGATGGCGTGCCAGTAGGCGAACGTCCCATCGAGGTTCTCGCGGTTCCAGGTCACATCGCTGCGACGGTTCTCGTGTGAGAGAATACTGTTGTGGAACCAGTCGTTGGAGAGGTCTTGGACGGTGTTGAGGCGGGGCAGGATGAGCCGGAAGTCGGCATCGATCTTGTTCCGCATATCGGGCTTGATGGTGACCCCGAGGGCGATGTTGTTGTTGAAGACCGTCCGCAGGGCGTGGATTTGCTGGCTGAGGCTGTCGCCGGTGGTGCGGTAATAGCGGTAGAGGTAGCCGTTGTTGAGGTCGTCCTCGTATTTTACCTGGTAGTTGAAGCGCAGGGCGAACTTGTTGCGGGTGTAGTTCAGCGCGAGGCTGCCGTTGGTGAAGTGGTTGAAGCCGTAGTTGACCGCCGCCATCCCGCTGAGGCCTTTCTTCCCATCCTTCTTAGTGACGATGTTGATGATGCCGCCGGTGCCCTCTGCATCGTAACTGGCATTCGGGTTCGTGATGATGTCGATGCTCGCCACGTTGGAGGAGGGTATCGCATTGATGGAACCGAGATTCGTGGGCACCCCGTCGAGGAGCAGCAGCACATTGCCGTTACCGCGGATGGAGACGTTGCCGTCGGGGTCAACAGTCACAGAGGACTGCTGGCGCAGGAGGTCGGCAACAGTGCCACCCATAAAGACCGTCGCATCCACAGGTGCTATCGTAGTATGAGCAGCTGTAACATGGCCTTGTTCACCAGCTTGTGAAGAGATATTCACTTCGTCCAACATCTGAGAGGTAGCCTCCATCATAATCTTTCCCAATGAAAGTGTTGAATCATCGGCCATAATTTCAAACTGTTTAGTTTTGTACCCCACGAACACTATCGTGAGAAGATAGGGTTCCTTTGATCGGGGAATTATCAGCTCAAACTTGCCGTCCTGATACGTCAGCGTGCCATTCGCTACCGTATCATTCTGCGAGATATAGATGGAGGCATACTGCAAGGGGTATTCATTGGCCGTCACAACCGTGCCCCACACTGAGCACGGATGCTTTTGCGCAAAGGCGGACAGGCTGAGTATCAGCAGGATGAAGGAGAAGAGGATATGATGTCTGGACATAAAAGTCGAAATTTATAGAAATTGCAAAAGTAAACTATTTTAGTTTTCCGTTACCGCATCCATCCTTCCAGCTTGTAAACCTTCGACAAAAGGCACTTGTCGCGTCTGGAGGCATTGTCGTGGCACCAGACTTCCACACGCACGGCGTAAGGTTCGCCCCAGACACCCTCGTAAATGGTGAAATCTCGTTTGTCAACCACTTTCCCGAATGAAATATGGTCGGAGAACTCATGCTTGGTCCGTTTTACTATCTCTTTGGTTGACAAAGCAATATCCTTCGTCACCTCAAAACAGCGCAAATAGACATACCCGTCGGGTAGTGCAGGCGCATACAAGGTGTATTCATAGATGCCGGGTTGTCCGCCTTCATACAGCTGTAACCAGGTACTTTTGTCTGTCGAAAGAATCCTAATCGAGTCCGAACCCGCGGCAACGGAACAGGAATCCTCAGGCAATTGCATAATCACGCCACCGATAGGCACTTCGCACTGCAATGTGTCCGGAATCGGATGCTCCATTCCGAAGTGATCCTCTTCCTCTTCGAACAAGACCGTAACCATGCCCACAAACACTATCGCGGCAAAGCCGAGTGCGCACAGGAAACCTCCCGCCATGATGCCTCCGAGTTTCCACCACGCCTTGCGGGCAATAGAGAGAATGAACGCAACCACCTGCAAAACACCCAACAGAAGAATAATTCCCCAAATAACATTGTCGATGACATTCGGCAGGAAGTGCCCGTTGAGCATATCCAACAGCTGCAATACGATAAGCAACAGAAACGCCAAGGGCCAGACCCACCAGTATCTCAGCAGGAAAATCCCTAATGATATGTTATTCTGACTCATGACAAGATTGTTTTACTGTTCATAATCCTTGTGAAAAACACGACAAAGATATAAAAATTGTCGACAGATTAGTGTCGTCCCTTCGGGACGAATGAAACCCGCAGGGACATCCGTTTCTACCGAACGGTCGCCCCTGCCGGGGCTATTCGGGAATCGTACCGATGTCCCCTATCCATAACCTTCATCGTAATGTCCCTGTTGGGACAAAAGCTCGGTAGAAGAGGGCATTTCGGCTGCCGCAAGACCCCGGCAGGGGTCAAAGCTCGGTAGGAGACGACGTTTCCCAACGCCGTAGAATGCCCCAGGGGCATCACACGACGGGCGTCGGCGAATGCCTGTACGGGCGTTGACGGATGCCTGTACGGGCATTGACGGATGCCTGTACGGGCGTTGGCGGATGCCTGTACGGGCGTTGGCGGATGAACATAGGTTCGTTGGAGGGAACTTATGGGATACAGCGTGTATGCGGATTAATAACAACATGGAAAAATTGTCATACATCCCGCCATCTTGTCACCAAAAAGCGGACAATTTGTCAGTAAAGATAAAAATATTTGGAAATATTTTATTGGCACGCGGTTTGCATTATAGGTAGCGTCGCCGATGCGAGAGCGGAGGCGACAGGAAAAGAAAAAACAATAAAAAGTCTAACAATAAAAGAAAGGAGTTCATTATGCTACCCGTTATGTTTAAAAACAGTTGGTTTCCGACCATGTTTGAAGATTTCTTGAACAGCGACATCATGCCGCGCACCAACACCACAGCTCCGGCCGTGAATGTTAGAGAAGACGAAAAGGCCTACACGATGGAAGTGGCCGCCCCCGGCATCAAGAAGGAATTCTGCCGCGTGAGCATCAACGACGAAGGCAACCTCTGCGTCGCCATCGAGAACAAGATGGAACACAAGGAAGAGGAGAAAAAGCACCACTATCTGCGCCGCGAGTTCTCCTACGCGAACTACGAGCAGAACTACACCCTGCCCGAGGACGTCGACAAGGACCACATCGAAGCCAAAGTGGAGCACGGAATCCTCACCATCACCCTGCCGAGAGTGCAGAAAGAGGAACCCAAACTCGCCCGTACTATCGCCATCGGGTAATTTTCAATCAAAGCCAATGATTTTACGCCGCATTCGCAAGAGTGCGGCGTTTTTTTTTACCCTATTCACAAAAAATGTATTTTTGCACCCTAATTTTTGCAAAATGAGAAAGATAGTCTTATTGTGGTTCTGTATCGCCCTGACAACCAGCCTTATAGCGCAGGATACGACCAAAACCTACTGGAAAAACGGCAAGCTGATGTCCATCGGCGTGCAGAAGAAAGGCATTGAGCAGGGACACTGGGTCTATTACCACAACAACGGGATAAAATGGACCGAGGGCGAATACCGTGACGGCCTCAAGGTGGGTGTTTGGAAAGTTTGGTACGACGACGGCAAACTCGGTCAGGAATACCACGCCGACAACGGCCCGTTCAAAAGCTGGTTCCAGTCGGGCAGAACAGAATCGGAAGGACAATTCAAGGACGGTCAGCGCGACGGCGAATGGACTTTCTACCATCCTAACGGTCAGCTATACAAGAAAGTAATGTACATCGCGGACAGCGTTCACGGTCACGTCGTTGAGTATTTCGACAACGGGGAGAAGTACTTCGAAGGCACCTACGATATGGGGTTGCTCGAAGGCGACGCTTGCTGGTGGCAACGCGGCGGCAAGAAGGAGATGGAAGGCAAGCTGGTGCACGGACTCCAGCAAGGGCTATGGAAATTCTACGATTCCGAAGGCCGATTGGGCAGCGAAGGCAACTTTGACAACGGACTGCAGAACGGCGTGTGGACCTACTTCTATGAAAACGGAAGCGTATGGCGCAAAGGCAATTACGTGAACGGAAAACGCGAAGGCCTATGGAAAGCATGGTTCGAAGACGGCAAACTGCAACGCGAGGGCACGTTCATGAACGATAAGGAAAACGGACTGTGGACCGCCTACTTCCCGAACGGCAAGGTTAAAGACCGCGGCACGTTCAAAGATGCTGTGATGGACGGCTATTGGGAAGGCTGGTTCGAGAACGGCTACAAAAAGTACGAGAACAACTACAAAGACGGCGAATTGCACGGGCTCTCCACGATCTATTGGGAGGAGTCGGGCAAGATGCACCGTCAGGGAAAATATGTCAACAACGTGAAAAACGGTGTCTGGAACGAATACGCCCAAAACGGGCACATCCTGTCCAAGGGCAAATACACCAACGACATGAAGGAGGGCAAATGGGTGTTCTTCAACATGCATGAAAAGATGGTCCGGCAACAGAATTTCGTTCACAACGTGCCGGAAGGCCCCTTCACCGAATACTACGACAACGGCGTGAAGCACACGCAGGGAGCATTCAAAAACCGCGTGAAACACGGCAAATGGTCGAGCTGGACACCGCAAGGAAAATTGTATTACAGCGCCATCTTCGAGAATGGCCACAAAGTGAAAGAAGTATATGCCGCAGATCCGAACAGACCTGCCTTTTAACCTGTTAAAAAAGCATAAAGCGTTACGAGAGGCAGTAACTAGTTCCAAGTTAAAATTTGTGAATATGGAAATCAAGACGTTTCACTTCAACCCGTTGATGGTGAACACTTATATCTTGTCGGATGAGACAAGAGAGGCGGTGATTGTCGATCCTGGCAACTGCCGGTTTTACGAAGATGGACAAATCCGTGAATACGTGGCCGACAACCACTTGGATGTCAAGTACATCGTCAATACGCATCCGCATCTCGACCACATAGCGGGAAATCCGTGGTGCAAGAAAGAATACGGTGTTGACATCCTGCTGCACGAGGCGGGAATGAAGGAATACAACCGCGCATACGCCTACGCGACGGTCTTCGGCTTCGAATTGGAGGATATGCCCGCCCCCGACCGCTACATCCAGGAGGGCGAAACCCTGACATTCGGCAACCAGCATCTGGACGTGTTGTACACGCCCGGCCACTGCGAAGGCAGCGTCTGTCTGTACAGCGCCGACAACCAGGTGATTTTCACCGGCGATTTGATTTTCGAGTTGAGTGTAGGCCGCAGCGACCTGCCCACCGGCAACGGCGAGAAGCTTCTGCAGAGCATCCGCGAGAAAATCCTGACCCTGCCCGACGAGGTAACCATCCTTTCCGGCCACGGCGACCCGACCAGCGTGGGGAACGAACGGAGAAACAACCCGTTTATCAATGGGCAATGGGTATAAAAAGGGGGTAAGAGCTCGGTAGAAAGACATATCAAAATTAGCAATTTTTAACGTTATAAATATGATTCCGAAATTTCCAGAGGAGAATTTAGAACAATTAGCCATACATTACAAGGCCATCTTGGGCAATTTGGGCGAGGATCCTGAGCGAGAGGGACTGTTGAAAACCCCGATGCGCGTGGCCAAGGCGATGGACTTCCTGACGCACGGCTACCGCCAAGACCCGAAAGCGATTCTCGAAAGCGCCCTTTTCCATGAAGATTACAAACAGATCGTCGTGGTGAAGGACATCGAGATCTATTCGATGTGCGAGCACCACCTGCTGCCGTTTTTCGGCAAAGCGCATATCGGCTACATCCCGAACGGCACCATCGTGGGACTGAGCAAGATACCGCGTGTGGTGGAGTGCTTCGCCCGCCGACTGCAACTTCAGGAGAGACTCACCACCCAGATCAAGAACTGCCTCCAAGAAGTGCTGAATCCCCTCGGAGTGGGCGTGGTCATCGAGGCCCAGCACCTCTGCATGTCGATGCGCGGCATCCAGAAGCAGAACTCCGTGACCACCACATCGGAGTTCACCGGCGCATTCCTCAAAAACGAAAACACGCGCCAGGAGTTCATGCACCTCATAGGAGCCGATCTGCACTGATTTTCCGTGCAAGCGATACGGAAAATACCCGCATCGCCTTATAGGTATTTGTTTTTCCCCCCGCGTTTGCGACGCAAGCGTTTCTTTCGCGGACGGTGGTGCTTACGCTTGTACAATTCGGCATTGTAAATGAAACTGTCTTCGCGCATTTCGGTTACAAATTCCGAATCGTCGGGATAGGCGCTTTTCTCGTCGGGATGGCTCAGTGTGCACACCAGCGGCTTGCCCACCCACTCCGACGGCAGGCAAAGGGTCACCGTGTCTTTTTGGGGCGTAATGAACATTTTTTTCATCTTATCATCATTTGGGTTATAATCGTTTCCAGTCACCCATTTCAATGCAAAATGGCAGCTTTCCACCACTTTTCTGCAAAATGGGCAATCATTTTGTTTTTGCCGTTTTATATTTTTAACATATTTATTATCAATAAGATACATTGCAAATATAGACAAAATATGATTCTGAACCCAATGAATATGATTTTTTTTGAATATTATATAATATGGTGACTTTCAGCTATTTATTGTTTCAGGAAAAAATTAAGAAAACTATGGCGACATAATCAAAAAAAGTGTATTTTTGCAGCCTCAAAAAGGAGCCGCGGTATTCTTGCCGCAGAAAGCCCTGAAGGAGTTTCAGTAGCTCAGCAGGTAGAGCACATCCCTTTTAAGGATGGGGTCCTGGGTTCGAGCCCCAGCTGGAACACGAAAAATAAAGGAGTCACTTTGCAGTGGCTCCTTTTTTATGTGTTGTATGACGTATTAAAATGTCAAATGAAGACGGCCTAAGGGCTATTCTTTGATGAATTTCTTGGAGACCTTTAGATCATCGCCCTTGATTTGGATGAAATAAACGCCTGAGGCAAGATACTCAAGAGGGATTCTCACACTCTCTCCGACCATAGGCATCTCTCCGACCTTCCGTCTTTGGCTGTCGTACAACTCGATCTGGCAAGGCCCTGTAACCTCGTCTAAAACCACGTCAATATATTGTTTGGCAGGATTGGGCCGGATGGCGACGCGCTGGCCGAAGCCATCGTAATCGGGCACCGAAGTATCATCGAGCGTGGTGAACGCCGTGGCGGTATAATCACTGCACATCGTACGGTCATTCCCATAAACGGCTTTCACCCGGACATTGTATTCCGTGTTGGCTGCCAGACTGTCAAGCAAAACGGGATGCGAGAAAACCTCCATACTGTCGGTCCATTCAAACCTGGAGGCAACTCCATACTGCACCATCCAGTGGTTCTCGTCATTTCCGTTGGTCCAATCCAGCACAGCCGAATTCGTGGTGATATCGCTGACATTCAGCTGGGTAGGTGCCGGAAAAGCATTCGGGATAAGCTCTACCTTCACATTCTCAAGGGCAACATTCGCCCACCCGAAACCGGGCTCATACGACCGAAACGCAATATAGTAGTTGCTGTCAGCAACAAGGCTGAGCGTACTGTAATCAATGGTCAGGGTCGTAAAATTGTTTGAGTTCGAATTCTGACAGAATTGCACCTCATGATAGGTGTTCCCGTCAGAAGGGTCGGTCATATAACCCACCGAAAGAGTTGAACGAAGGAGTGCATATTTGTAAGAGAAGGTCAGCTTTAGGAAGCGGATATGTTCCACAAATTCCGGAAGAACCGCATACAAGGGTGTGACCATGCTGTTTACGAGGTGCAGACTTTTGCCCCAAACAAAAAAAGTGCTACAGTTGGACAAAAACGCAGCTGGAAGAGTCCAGTCAGGATATCCGACAAGGGCATGGAGATTCAAGAACGACCAGCAGTCCGGGTACGAGATATAGGGGTATTCTATAGGCGTGTAAAGCGATGTGGAAATCCCTGTTGTATAGCTGTCGAAAGATTCCTGGTACGGCTGACCAAGCACTGAAACCGGGGCACAACGAGTGAAAGCGTAGCCGAGCGGGCTCCATTCGCTGTATTCCCCTGGCGAGCACACGGCACGCACGTAGATGCCGTAGAAAGTCCCGTCAGAAAGCCCTGTCAGCGTGAATGGGTTCGTATTGACCACACAGATGTTCTCCGTTGAATCTGGATCGAAATCGTCCGTGCCGTATGCGATTTCCCAAGCTTGTTCGCCATTGGCAGGCGTCCACGAGAGCGTTACCGAGTTTTGGCCCATATTGATTGCCTTTAATCCAGACGGAGCAAGACATGAGGGCGCGATTTCCAATACCAGATCGTCAACATCGAGGTGGCAAGTGTTGTCTCCTACATAATCGGAGAGAATGGCAATGTACGTTCCCGAGCCCTGGTAATGGTCAAAGAAAACCTCTTTACGGTCCACATAAAAATGCTCGACTATTTGAACAGAGTCCACTGGGATAAAAGTCGAGAAATCATCTGGGTCAGACATCACTCCCACAATCAAGTGGATGCTGTCAGTATTCGAGCGCATTAAAAATGATAGTCGCAGGCTGTTGAGCGAATAATCGGAAGGCACTTCGGGAAGTATGGCCAAGGCTTCTGTGGAGTAGATACCCGCAAAACGGAGAACAGGACTGGTGTCCGCCTCCCAAACCTGAGTTGGTGTATAGATGGATGGATGTTGTATGCCTGACTCGGGAGCAGGGAACGACCAACAGTCGGGAAAATTTCCCGACTGATTGTCTCCGGGGGTAAAATTCTCATAGTATGGAATGGTAATCGGATCACACATTGTCCAGAAGGTCACTGCCTCCGACCAAGCGGAGTGGTAACCATTGCTACAAATCGACCGCACATACAGGGTATAGAACGTATTCGCTTGCAAATCAGAAACTTGAATAGAGGTGGCTTGTGTCGTGACCACATTCGTAACCGTATCAGGGTCATAATCGCCAAGGCAAAGTACATACTGCCAGGAATCTTGCTCTGGTCCCGCCGAAGAGAAGGATATGAAAGCCTCATGGGCCGTTGCGCCCTCAAACGTGACATCCACGGGGCGCGAGCAGTGATACGGGACAATCTGAACATTATCGATAACCGCTCCCGGCGGATACACGGAATTATACACGTTACGCCATCGGAAGTAAAGGCGTTGCACCGTATTGTCATTCTCGCTTCCTAACACGTAACGGGTTGTCTTCCAATCATTCTGTCGTGCATATTTACCTATCAGAACAGAACCCTCGGGATAAACTTCATCGAAATAGTTTGTGGAAACCAATATCGGAGCAGGCTTCCCGACCATTGCCTGCATATAAGCGTAGGAGGGATGCCCGTTGCACAGCCATTTGAACCTGACCTCGTACTCGGTGGCTCCGCTTAGCTGGAAGTCCCGGTACGCCCATGTCTCGGCTATCGTGCTGCCGTAGGTGGCATCCGCGCCGTTGTTGGTAATAAAGAGCAATGTGTCGCTGTAACCGTTAGGAATGCCGATTTGCCACCGACTCACGGGGTTTCCGGTCTCTATTCGCCACGCGGCATTCTCGTTCCCAGCTTCGAAATTATGGGAGTAGGGAACCGTGGCGGGCTGATAAGCAAAAGAGGTCACGGGTATGGAGACCCAATCGCTGTAACCCCAGCCGTTGGAACAGTGTGTCCGGACAAAGAACACATAATTGCTATCTGTCAAATTTGTAGCTAGATAATGTTTCTCATGCACGGTAACAATATGATTACTGTCGGGATCTGTGAGATAGCTGGGTACAAACGCTACTTGCCACTCATTCTCACCGACCTCATCCTCCCAAGTCACGTAAATGGATGAGGGTGAAATACCTGTAGCCATCAGATTTGTAGGCGTATGGCAAGTGAACGCGGTATCTATCGTCAAGTTGTCCACCTTGAAATAATTTTGCGAAGAATACTGACACTTCAAAGCGATATAATGTCCCGTTCCCGTGTAGTTTTCGAAAAAAACCTCTCGATGTTGCCAATCCCAATAATTGACATCCGCAGTGTAAACGGTATCCACGGATGTGAACGAAGAAAGATCGGTGGGGTCGTCCATCACACCTACAATCAAAGAGGATGGATAGTAATATTGCAGTTTCTTGCAGTCGAAGCTCATCTTGAGGTGGGAAATCAGCAGGTCGTTGGAAAGGCGCGGCAGAATGGCCACCTTGTACTCGTTGTTGGTGCTGTAAAACGTGAGACAGCTGTCGCCGGTACAATAGGGACCCGAATTGAGGTAAGGGCTCAGTTTCTGCCAGCAGTGTGGCAACGGCCCTGAATTTTGGAAACCGAGGTAGAATATGCTGTCTGGATGGTCAAAATCCTCTGTGTAAGGCAAGGTTATCTCTTGGCACTCCGTCCAAAACTCAAAGGGTTGGGCAGAACTGACATTTCCCGCACCGCATCCGGCCCTGATCCAAAGTCTGTAACAACGACCATCAGCAAGAGAGTCCAACAGAAGAGGATTGTCCGTATGCATCCAACCCTCGTTAGCTGGTGCCGGGGCGGGTGTTGTGAAATCTGTGGTAAAGCAATAAAACCAGTAATTTTCACTCCCACCGGCTGTCCAGGTGATTTCGGCCGTATGCTCCGTCACTGACGACAATGTGATGCCACTTACCGGAGGACAAGGGGATTGCGCCTCCAACTTCTTTATCGGCATAGACAATAAGACCATTAAAAACAAGCACCATATTATACGAGACTTTTTCATAGCGAATCTTTATTTACTTATAAACAGCGTTATTTCTTCACAAATTTCTTTATCACCATGCCTTTGTCGGTGGTCAAACGCACAAAATAGATGCCACCGGCCAATCCCGAAACATTGATGCGGGTCTGTAGGGGCGAATGATTATTCGCTCCTACAATGGCATGGACTACCTTGCCGTAAACATCTATCACCTCAACACTCTCCAATTGTACATCGTTCATTGTACATTGTACATCGATATACTCATTTGCCGGATTGGGATATAGCTTGATGCTGCTTAGCAAATACTCGTCAACATGGTCTTCGATGGTGTCATTTTCGGGCAGGGTGGTGAAGATTGTTTCCTCACTGAGAACTGTTATTCCGTAGTAAGTGACAAATGCTTTGTATGCGTAAGTTGTATTGGCAGTCAAACCGTCCAGTTCGGTCACAAAAACGTTATTCGAGACGGAACAATCAACCTGCGTATAGGCACTGCTCGAAATATCCTTCCATCTGAACCCCACGGCAGAGACAGACATGTTGTCAGGATTTGCAAAGGCAGCATTCAGCGTGGCGGTCATCTGACTAATATTGGTTGTCTCCAGAGTTGTCAACGAAGGACAGGCTGGAAGAAGGGCCGAATCAACGACTTCCAAAGTAAGGTCATCTATCAAAAGCCATGTACCGTTAATTCCCACAAACTTTATCGCAGGATAGGCATCATTGGGGTAATAGTAATAGTCAGATAATCGTAACGTATATTCCTGGAAACTTCCACCTGCCGCACCAATCACATCTATTGTATCGTTAGGAATAAAGGTAGCACTGTTTTCCGGATTCGTAATCACCCCACCAATGACCCGAACATGAAAATCGCTAACCGTGCCCGTATTCATTGCAAAAAATCTAATCTGCATATTATCAATAGGATATAGATTGTTTTCCACTTTCGGCAACACAACAAAACACGGAGAATTATTGCTGTATAAACGCATTGAATGCGTCCCGCTATGGGCATTCCCCTCTCTAATATCTGCATCACCTATGTTTTTCCAACACAAAGGCATCTTTGTTTCATTATTATAGTATTCAAAGTCCCACGTCACAGGCAGTTGGTTGATGGGGTCGCAAAGGGTCTCGAAAAAGCTGAGCTCGTGGCTTGCTGCTTCGGTACTGTCATAGCACTGAGCCGCCACATACCACTGATAAATTGTACTGGAAGCCAATCCCGACAAGGTGAACGGCTGACCGACACCCGCCGTAATATTGGATGCCACCGAATAGGATTCATCACCATCCGCTTTATAGTAAACATTGCAGGAAGAACTCGTTCCCGTCCAACTCAAATCAATACTGTTATGCGTAGGGCTGGACGATTCCAAATCGTATGGCCTTGGACACGAAAGCGTATAGTCAAGGATCACATCTTTCACGTATATGTCGCTGTGGTCGATACATTTGAAAGAGACTCTGTCCCCAACTCCGGTGTAGCCGTTTATCGGAACCACATAAGACTCGTATGATGTAGTCAGGCTTAGCGTGTCAACAGCCACAAACGTAGAGTCTGCACTGGCATCGGTCATCACACCAATGATCAAGGTGCCATTGTTCGTTTCACTTCTGGCGGAAAAGGAAACCTCCACGGTATTTATATCAATGAGCTGTCTGTTCAAATGCGGCATCGAGATGGTGTTGGGAATCCAAAGATTGATAGCACCATAGCTAATAACAGGGTCGCAGCAGCTTCCTGGGCCTCTTTCCCAACAAACAGGAATCGGATGCATAGTGCTTGAGACATGAGATAAGTCGCAGATGTACGGAAGGGTATCAATATATTCACAAAGTGTAGTGAACGATTGTTTGATCCAGACACTGGTATCGCTACCGCAATTGCGTGCCACCCTTACCCAATATTTTGTTATAGATTGCAATCCAGTCAACGTCACAGACGTGTCCTGCACGTTCACGGTGGTGATATAGGCATCGTTCCAATTCTGGCCATCTTTAGCATATTGGACAATATAGTCAGAGGCACCACCCTCAGGCATATCCCACGACAACTCCACTGAATGGCTCTGGATGTTGGAGACGGACAATCCGGTAAGAGGGGTACAGGTCTCTCTTTTCAAACGCAAATTGGTGATGGTAGGTGCGGGCTGGATTCCGTGATCGTAGGTGCTGCCGTAGTCATTAACCCATCCGAAAACCAGTTTTGCAATTGAGTTGGTGTCGGGATTGGCAATCGGATTGTTCATCCGAACATCCAAATGGATAGTTTGGCCATCTGTCAAATTGATAATATAAGGATAGTTTGGCGTGTTGGTCATATCGAAGTGGTCGCTGAAGTTGGCCGCATAGACGGAATCCGTGCTGACACCCCACGAGTAGGCGATTCCACCCTCGTAGATCTGGGAAGGAGGAGCCAAAAACATCTTCAGAAAGTCTTTGTTGTACTTGCCGCCGCATTTCAGATCGAAAGAGACAATAATCTTGTCCGCATCCCCGACCACAAATGTCTTTTCGGCAGCAACATTACTCCGGGTGTAGGAATAGGTGGGGGTGGCACCGTTGTTGGTCACAAGGAGTGCATTGTTACTGCCAGAGGTACCTAATATCCAATAATTCTGAGCATCACCATTGTTCAGCACCCACCCTTCCGACGTGGAAAAAGTGGCCGTGTAGGGAAGAGCGGGCTCCTGTGCCACAACGGTCAGAATTGAAATCAACATCAGCCATTGGATAATACACAACTTTTTCATGACGAAATCATTCATTTATATCAGTTTCTGACGGCAAAGATACTATCTTCTGCAACACTTTTATATCCCTCACACCCGAAAATATTTTCATTCACGCCTGAAATATGACAGACCATACACTTCAAAAGGATTTAAATCATATAATAAAATATTGATTATCAATATATTGAAAATATGGATTGTTTTGAATCCTTTGTGAGGGAATTAGACGGATTATATGTGAGGGAATTGGACGATTTTCAAGACCCTTGTGAATTATTTCATTATCTTTGCCGAATCAAAATATCGAAACATATATGAAACATCTGAACATCTTTCTCGCCGTTTTGCTGAACGTCTTGTTCTGTGCCATAGTGCTCTACTTCTTTGCCAATTACTCCCAACTTCGTCCATACGCGGGAAGTGCTGTCAAAGAGGTGCTCGCAGGGCTGCTGCTGCTGTCTACCCTTTATGCCAACTATTTCCTGCTTTACCCTCTGATTCATAAAAAGCATCCCGTTGTCTATTGGGTGGTGATGGTTTTCGTTTGCTTTGTGGCTGGACTGATTGAGATGGCTATCGCCTGGCCGTTTTTTAAACGTTGTAATGCTGCTGCTGTGGAGTTATTCGGCTCTTCTAGGTTGTTTTTACATCACTTAATAATCGTTACTGCACGTGACTTGGCCTTCACCTTCTTCCCGTTTATGTTCCGGGAGCGGCAGGAACAGCGAAAGGCTCTGGAGGCAGAAGTGCAAGTGGTCTATCGCGACACTCAGATGGTGGATGTCGTTGACCACGAGAGCAACCTCTTAATGATTCCCAAAGACGACATCTACTATTGTGTTCAGGAGGGGAACTTCACCCGCATCTATACGGTGGATGACCGTTGGTTTACGCGGCTCGGCTCTATGAAACATCTTGTGCAACTGTTTGGGAAAGAAGATTTTGTCCGCATTTCGCCCAGCGTTTTGATTCCGTATCAGTACATCTGGTCGTGCAACGGCAGCGAGGTGTTCCTGAAAAAGATGCCATGGACGAAGGAACCGATTTCTTTCATTCTGGATCCCATAAAAGACGAGCCAGTCGCAGAATGGATTATAGGATACCTTCGTGAAAGCAAAGCCGAAAGACAGGTCAAGAACAACCCGAAATCGCATAAAAGGTCCAAACCGAAGCGCAAACCCGCCGTCCCCCCGCAGGAGAAAATTGACGCTGTCCTTTCCTGCATCCAGGCGAATCCCGACTGCAACGCAACGGACATCACCGCCAAAACAGCCTTTTCATTGAGCACTGTCGAACGCTGCATCGCCGAGCTTCGCAAACAGCAGCTCATCCAACACGTCGGCAACAAGCGCAGTGGCGGTTATCGAGCGACACCCCCATCCGCAGCGAACACCGAGACAGAAACGGGTACAGACAGACAGTAGAATGCTGTTTCCCGTTATGTCAAAGGATACAAAAAACGGAGTCACCAAACGATGACTCCGTTTCTTTTTTCGGAAATAACGCGCTTATTTCTTGAAATAGCGGTTGAAAAGACCCTCGAAACCCTGTCCGTGACGGGCCTCGTCCTTGGCCATCTCGTGAACCGTGTCGTGAATGGCATCCCAGTTCATCTCCTTGGCACGTTTGGCGATGCGCATTTTGTCCGCACAAGCGCCGCTTTCGGCCATCATACGCTTTTCCAGGTTGGTCTTGGTGTCCCAGACCACCTCGCCCAATAACTCGGCGAATTTGGCGCAATGCTCGGCTTCCTCGAAGGCATAGCGTTTGAACGCCTCAGCCACTTCGGGATAACCCTCGCGGTCGGCCTGACGGCTCATGGCCAAATACATACCCACTTCCGTGGCTTCGCCCATGAAATGCGCGTTGAGGTCTTTGATCATCTCCTCGTCGCTGTCCTTGGCCACGCCCAAAACGTGCTCGGTGACAAATGACAGAGCACCGTCCTCAACCAGCTCTTTGAACTTGGAAGCGGGCTGCTTGCACTGCGGACATCTCTCCGGAGGGGTATCACCTTCGTGTACATAACCACACACGGTACATACGAATTTTTTCTTCATAATGGTTTGATTTGTTGTTGATTAAAAAATGGGTTAGAAATTTTCGGCTTTGATTTGGAAATAGGATTGCGGATGGTCGCAAACCGGGCAGATTTCAGGGGCTTTTTTGCCGATGACGATGTGGCCACAGTTGGCGCATTGCCAAACCATATCGTTGTCGCGGGAGAAGACAAGACCGCCCTCAATGTTAGCGAGCAGTTTTTTGTAACGCTCCTCGTGATGTCTCTCGATCTCACCAACCATCTTGAACAATGCGGCAATATGGTCGAAACCTTCTTCTTTGGCAGTTTTAGCGAAACCGGCATACATATCGGTCCACTCGTAGTTTTCACCCGCCGCAGCGTCTTTCAGATTGGTCACCGTGTCGGGAACTTTGCCGTCGTGCAAAAGTTTGAACCAGATTTTGGCGTGCTCCTTCTCATTGGCTGCCGTCTCCTCGAAAATGGCGGCAATTTGGTTGTAGCCATCCTTCTTCGCCTTGGAGGCGTAATAAGAGTATTTGTTTCTGGCCTGTGACTCGCCGGCGAAAGCGGCCTGCAGATTCTTTTCGGTTTGGGATCCTTTTAATTCCATAATATATTCTTTTAACTGTTGTTGGTAAAATAATCTTATCCAAGAAACGGATTGCAAAATTACGCATTTTTCAATTCACGCGACCGTAATACACAAAATATTTTTTATCGGAGAGCATTCCAAAAGGATGTAAAGTATAAATGATTGATAATCAATATAGTTTACATAAAAACGCGGAATTCAAGCCTTTTTATGATTTTTAAAGACAGAACACCTTTTTTCGATTATCGCTAATAAAATCAATGATTTTATAATATATTATTGATTATCAATATATTACAACTAAAACAGGATGGATTATCTTTCATCATAATAATCTCCCACGCTCACAAGCCACACCTCACAAATCACAAGTCACAAATCACAAGTCACAAATCACAAATCACAAATCACAAATCACAAATCACAAATCACAAATCACAAGTCCTAAGATAAATCATCAGTGCGGTAATATCGGCTGGACTCACACCACTGACGCGAGAGGCTTGCCCAAGATTTGCGGGTTGGAGTTTGGACAGCTTTTCACGCGCCTCTTTCGACAAAGAATTGATGTTTGGATAATCCAAATCGAGAGGCAGCTTAATAGCATCGAGATTGGTGAGATGTTGCACCATTTCTTCCTCCTTCTGAATATAGCTGCTGTATTTTATACTCGTTTCGGCGTTGGTAATCTGTTCTGAATCGGCACCAATCTGTTGCAGGAAATAGGCAAACTCGCGATCATAATCCATCAGATCCTGAATGGAGATTTGGGGACGGAGCAATACATTTTCCAATTTGACATTTTGATTCAAGGGAGAAGTTTCCCGTTTAACGAGCAGCTCATTGAGCGTTTGAAAGTGGGTAGTATGGCTTCGAAGGTAGTCGGTGATTTGCGTCTGCAGATCGTATTTGTGGAGAAATTCCTCATAGCGTTCCGCATCAATCAGACCCAACTGATTGCCCATCGGAGTAAGCCTTTGGTCGGCATTGTCCTGTCGCAACAAAATGCGGTATTCGGCTCGCGAAGTGAACATGCGATAGGGATCCTGGACACCTTTCGTGATAAGATCGTCAATGAGCACACCGATGTAAGCCTGCGAACGGGTCAAAATCAAAGGATCTTTTTCGACAAGGGAGAGATGCGCGTTGATGCCTGCCATGAGTCCTTGACACGCCGCCTCCTCATAACCGGTGGTTCCGTTCACCTGTCCGGCAAGATAAAGGTTTCCGATAATTTTCGATTCGAGCGTATAACGCAACTGCATCGGGTCGAAATAGTCATACTCGATGGCATAACCCGGACGGTATATCTCGGCTTGTTCCAATCCAGGAATCAAATGGAGAGCCTCCACCTGAATATCTTCAGGAAGAGAGGAGGAAAAACCGTTGAGGTAATATTCATTTGTGTTGCGTCCCTCTGGTTCAAGGAAGAGTTGGTGACGTGTACGGTCGGCGAAACGAACAATCTTATCTTCTATGGACGGACAATAACGGGGACCCACACCTTGGATGCGTCCCTGGAACATAGGGGACTTTTCGAAACCCTTTTGGAGTACTTGGTGTACTTGCTCGTTGGTATAGGTAATCCAGCAACTGAGCTGCCGATGAAGAGGAGGGGTATTGGTGAACGAAAAACGTCCCGGAGGGTTTTCACCAGGTTGCTCCTCCATTTTGGAGAAATCGACAGTCCGACCATCAATTCGGACAGGGGTTCCTGTTTTGAGTTTTTTTGTAACGATGCCATGCTCTTTCAATTGGTCGGACAAAACGAAAGAAGCACTCTCCCCTATCCTACCGCCGGAAAAATTAACCTCCCCGACATGAATACGTCCGTTCAAAAAAGTACCGTTAGTGAGAATGACTTTCTTTGAGAGAACAGTCTTACCCAATTGCGTCTTGACGCCAATGACCCTATCCGCATCAAACAACAATTCGGTCACGGTATCTTGACGAAGATGGAGATTAGGAGTATTTTCAAGAATATGTTTCCAATACAAGGAAAAGGCCGTTTTGTCGCACTGCGCCCTCGGACTCCACATAGCGGGTCCCTTCGAACGGTTGAGCATTCGGTACTGGATCATGGTATGGTCGGTCACTATACCCGTCATACCACCCAACGCATCTATTTCACGAACAATTTGTCCTTTGGCGATACCCCCAATAGCCGGGTTGCACGACATCTGCGCCACGAGGGCAAGGTTCATCGTAATGAGAAGAACACTGTTTCCAAGCTTGGCCGAAACAACGGCGGCCTCGCATCCCGCATGACCCGCACCCACCACTATAATATCGTAACAGTCGTTCATCTTTTCACGTGAAAAATATTCGAAATTTTCTGATAGTAAATTGGTTATAAATTTGAATCAGCTAATAATGCCAAGGCTTCATCCTCCTTTTGTCGCATGAGTTTAGCCTCTGATTCCGTTTTATCCTTATAGCCGCAAAGATGGAGTGTTCCGTGTACAAGGACTCGTAAAAACTCGTTTTCGTAAGTCTTGTTGAACTTCACCGCATTCTCCCCCACCCTGTCAACACTGATCAGAATACTACCGGATACAACTTCTCCAACACACTCGTCAAAAGTGATGATATCGGTATAAGTGTCGTGATTCAAAAAGGCAATGTTGCGCTCCAGCATATATTCGTCATCACAGAAAATATAGGAAATATCACCAGGAGTTTTCCCTTCTGTGCGGATTACTTGCTGAAGCCATATCTTGTGTTTTACCGATGGCTTGAAGTTGCTTTCACAAACAAAATCGAAACTTATCATAATTAATGTACAATGGTGAACTTCTTGAACGCACGTTTGAAACCACCTAAGTTCACGACCAAAAAGTATAACCCACTTGGGAATTGAGAAACATTCAACATAATGTCGCTATCCAAACCCACTTGCTGGTAAGCTATGCCATTCTCACCCAAAATTATGAGAGAACCGCCAGAACGATATGATTCAGGTATATGAATATGAAGGGTGGTATTGGCAGGGTTAGGATAGACATAAACCGTATCGACTACCTTATCAACCACGGGCGTCGAATCGATTTGCGTGGTGTCTGTTTCAAAACACCAACTCGAGAGAGAGTCATAGACAACCTTTTTTGCCGCATTCTTGGCGATATCAGCGGACGGACCATCAAGAGTACCATTCCATTGAATATCGAGCGGATTTCGGCCGGTAAAGGATGTATAAAAAGAACAAGCAGCCACGTATGATCCAAAATAGGAAGGGTGACTGCCGTCTGACTGATATAGTTCCATGTCCGGATATTGGTCACGTATCGAATGCCATACGGCTCCGACAGGGGAAACGCAAGCATCATTGTCCTCCGCCATGATCAAATAGCGAGCATGCAATAAACTGTCCATACATTCGTATGTATTCAAAGGAGGATAATACTGTCCGTTTTGCGGATCACCATTCTTGCGACCCCACGTCATATAGAACACAATCTTTGCATCTGGATTGTATTGCCTTATCAAAGAGCACAACTCTTGCGCGTATGGATAGGACTCCTGCATAAACTGGCTCTCTGGAAAGGAGGGCAACTGACTCTGTTCCTGCAAAACGACATAATCCCAATTTCCCTGCTGAATGTAGGGAAGCGATACCGAGCAATGTTGCTGAAAGGTACAGCCACCGGGAGCACTCATGACATATTCCATACTCTCTCCAGTGGATGAATAAATTTGGGAGATTAACTCTGGAAGGTTATTGACTGAAGTATAACTATTACCAATGAACAAAACTCTACTCGATTGGGCATATACCCAAATGGAGCAAAACAAACATAATATTAGCGATACTATGTTCTTCATCTATCAACTGAAGATTTTAGATTTTACAGCCACTCGTTGCGGATTTCTATGGACCGTCATTTTTGTTTTCACGTGGAAAGTGGTTGTAAGGGTATCATAATCAGTTGAAAAGGAAACCTCATCCGCCAGACGTCTCAAGACGAACATACTTGTGTTATCCGCTTCATCACCTTGGGAGAATGAACAGAAGTCCCCATTCGTCAAAGAATAGTCAAATGACACTTCATCACTGTCGATACGAAACGCCACATTCGCTACAACCGATGACTTCGACTCTAGATAGTCACATATCATCTGGTTGGCCATGGACAACGTACCGAAATGCTCACCTATCGAATACTCATCGCAAATGGATTCGATAGTTTTCAGCGTCTCCCTGTAAAAATTCTCATTGTTCAAATCAGTAAGTAAAATCTCTATCATAAACAGTTATACTAATCAATGTTATAAAAATAGTTGTTCGCCTTGGACTTATAGTAATAGTTCAAGTTCGCGGGCACAGAACGCAACATCTCATTCTGCTGTATTTGCTGACGGTCAAAATTCCAATCCTTGGGAGGATTGATATTCGGTACCTGTCTTGCCTCATTCGATTTACGCTCCTTGTCTTTTTCACGTTCCATATCCGCACGCTCGCTTTGCAACAAACGTGTGGTAATGTCTTTCTGACGATTAATGGTCTGTTGGGTAATCTGACGATTCACAAGATCCTTCTCTGTCTTTTGCATATCCTCAATGATCTTGTCCAAGGCCTTATCCCCCACCCCATTCAATTGTTTCTGCTCGGATTGATAGTCCTGTAACATCTTCCGAATAGCCTCTTGTTGCGCCGCCATTTTGGCGAACTGCTCACTCATACTCTTCGGCTGCCCGGTCTGACCCTGTTTCGCCTGTTGCTCCATAGACTTCTTCATCGCTTCCATCTGACGGTTTAATTGCTGTTGCAATTCCCGAGCAGAAGCCTTCTTTGACTTACCTTTTCCACCAGGCTTATTGCAGGATCCATTACCTGCCTTGTTGCATTTCGACTGACTCTGCTTCTGCTGATCCTGCATATCGTTCATGGACTCCATCAACATCAAAGCAAGATTATTCATCGAAGTCAAAGCAAATTGCTGATTCTTGGCAGCCATGGACATACGACGGTTCTGTAACTCCGTTTGTGAAGTCTCTATATTGCTCTGGATTTTGGTAACCTCTTTCTGGATAAAAGGCTTCACAGCGGCCTGACGACGCGCCAACGCACTCAATGAATCTTCAATGTGCTTCATAGTTTGCTTAACCTCGAATTGCTTGCGCATAACATCCGAAGCAGAAGCCGAATAGGAAGACATCTTTTGCGCACGTTTCATTACATCCTCTTGATCGAAAGAAATCTTGACCAAATTGTCCAATATCTGACGTATCGTCGCTATATCCTCGGTTATGTTTTCCAACTGGCTTTCGTTGAAGTCTTGTTCCATCTGCTCGGCCATCTGATCAATATCATCAGCTGCCTTCTTTTTGTTGTCAGCAGACTTTGAACGATTGCCTTTTTCCAAATTCTGCTGACTCTGCTGCATATTTTGGTCGGCATCCTTCTGAAGCTCCTGGTTATCCTTAAAATCAGTCGGATCTTCAAGTTCATTGTTCATCTGCTTTAAATCCTGAATATCCTTCTTCAAATCATCGTACTTCTTTTGAAGCTCCTGCTGTTGTTTTTGAAGCGATTCTTTGGAGTTCTGTTTGTCTACAGTCTTGGCAGCGTTTTTACGCAGTTCATCGGCCAAGTCACGCATCTTGTTAACCGTTTCATTCAGTTTTTTCTCCACTTCCAACTGCTTATACAACTGAAGTTGCTGATCCAAGGATTTATTGATGTCTTCCGAAGAAAGCTTCATCTTTTCCATCTGCTGCTGGATTTTGTCCTTATCCATATTCTGCATCATCTGCTCCAGCTCCTTCATCATCTGCTTCATCTCATCCGAAAGGATTTCATCCATCCGTTTTTGAAGCTCCTGCTGCTTTCTCAAGATATCTTCATCAATCTGTTTATACTGGTTTTCAACTTGCTGATGGTTTTCCTGCTTTTGCTTGAGCTCGTTGATTTGATCTTGAAGCTTCTGATAATCCTTCATCAACTTCTCCAGATTCTTCTTGTCTTGCCAAGAAAGTTCTTTTTCCTGTTGCATCTTCTGCTGCATCTTTTCGATTTCCTTGGCTAAATCTTTGGATTCTTTCAACAAATCAGCATAATCAGACTTAGTCTGTTCTTCAGCGTTGTGCATATCTTCCTCTATTTCATCCATCGTACGCACTCTATAGCTTTGAACGGATGATTTAGTTGATTTTGCACCGTTAACACCATCATTATCAAATACTTGGAAGTAATATTCAATCTGTTCGCCAGGATTGAGATTGAACATACTCTGGTCAAAGTAGTAATAAAAGTCCTGAATAGTAACGCCATTTTGTATTTTGATAGGCACTACTGTATTGGAAGACAATAATTTACCATCTTTGTCAAGCTTGTTATAGACAAAAGCTAATTTCGTAAAACCATAGTCATCCTTGATGTTACCTTTGAAATAGACACGGTCATGGTACGCGGAATCCTGCTGGGACTGCACGAAAATCTCAGGGTACATGTCCTTGATAACGGTCACCTCATCTGTCAGCGTATCCTTACCTATCATAAATTTATTTTTATTCAGAATAGAATACGTAAAGGAGTTGCGGGCGGTTACATTTACGAGATAATTATCTTTATCAGATGATATAACCTTTTGATTATCATCAACTATGAGTATAAGATTTTCTGAATTACGGGTGATGAAGTTCCAAGTAATCTGCGTACCTTCAGGAACCGTAACATTACTGACGTTCTCCAACACTTCATCCGGTTTGTTGAGATACGACGGATAATGCAACGACATATTGAAACCGAGCATCACCGGTTTTGGCAGAACCTTGATTTCGTAAACAGTGGACGTCACTTCATCCGTATTAATCTGAAAATCTACATTTTGCTGTAAATTCGTAAACGTGTACGAAAACTCCGAATTAGCGTTTTTCTGACATTTGTAGTTGCGGTTCTTATACTTGATATAAACCTCGTCAGGCACTTCGCTGCCTTCCACTTTCACATTGACTGTAAAATCCTCATATTGGAAAGCGTTCAAGGTGTCATTGGTGATAACGAACGAATAAGGGGCAGGCTTCTCATAAACTTCCGTATGATGCACGATTCGCTTGGTCGGTTCCGTAAACAACTCTTTCTTTATCGAGAACAACAGCAGGAAAATCGCAATCGGAAGCAACATCCAAAGGGCGAAACGCTTGGTTTTCTCCACAGGTATGGCCTGCACAAACGAATAAGCCTTGAACGAATCTATCTTACTGTCAATAGCAGCGGTGAGCAAATCGTAACTTTGATAGTCACCACGCTCCATCTGTTTCTGTAACTCAAATAGATTCAGTAATTTATCATCTATTTGGTCGAAATGCCTACCAATGATATCCGCTATCTCTTCATTGGTCAACTGTTTTCCAAGTCCGCCGATTTTCAACGCAGGTATGAGAATGTAAGCTATACCGATCCCAGCGGCAAGGGCAATGAACGAATAGAAAAGGATAGAACGGACTACCGTGTTCGAGTAGGAGAAGTACTCAAACAGGGAAAAGGCTATGAAAGTAGCCAATAAAATGATGACAAAGAGAATAATCCCTTTGTACAGTTTGTCCAGGTAGAATTTCTTCAAAAACTGCCTGATTTTGTCATTCAAGAGTTCAATCTTTGATGAGTTCATTCGGATTGTCTTCGTATGGAGGTTCGTAGGTTATATTGAAAAAATCACTGTTTTGACCTGAAAAGTAGCGGTTCAAGTTCTTATTTCTGCCAAAGAATCGCTTTATGAAGAAAAATTTCAAGAACGAATTATTGAATTTGTTCAGCTTACTACGTTTGGAGAACAACGAATAGAGCATTTTAGCGCGGGATGGTTTAACCACCATATTCGACACCTGCATCTCCGAAAGCATCAAACGAATCAACGGAATCTTCACCGGGCACACCGACTCGCAAGCACCGCAAAGCGTCGTGTGGGAGAAAAGATGCTGCGACTTGTTATACCTGTCCAAACTGTTCAACTTGATCAAATCAATCGGGGAGATATTGTCATGCGAAGAGGCCACAGGACAAACTTCAAGACAACGTCCGCATTGGACACAATACAATGACTCCTTCAAGATTTCTGAAGTTATAATATCCTCTATATCATTAAGATAGAGAATTACCGTGATGTTCATAGCCTCTTGGGTGAACATCTGGTCGGAGAGATAGGAGAAATCGGAAGGCAACACGTAATTGGCCTTTTCCTGCACCACTTTGATATCCAACGGCATCTTGTTTTCTTTGAAAGCATACTTCAAAGCGATGAAGAAGGACAGATCCTGTTGAAAGGCGACGCATTGGTCTATATTGACAATGACCGCCAAATTTTTGACTTTATTGAAACAGCATTGCGATTTTCTGTCCAAAAAAACCAGCGAACCGGAATCACAAACCGCCAAATCGGCGTTGATGACCAACAAGTCCAAATCATCCGAGGAAGTTTCCTCTGTCTCCAAAGGAACAATCTCGGCACGATTCTGGAAAACCGGCTCGAACGGAATCTCCGTGTCGAAAGACATCCGTCTGACATTCAGTTTGCCAACCAGTGAGTTGATGGAATCGGTCAGGGAATCCCTGTCCTTGATCCACAACACATCCAGACCTTTCCGCTGCAGGGCGGCCTCAAGGTTGAGCAAATACTTCTCCATATCGTCAAAGTAGTTGTGACGAAGGGCGTAGGCTTTCCTGCGGATGCTCTCGAAATCCTGGTCTGAAAAGGGCGGTTTCATAATCAGAGGTTGATTTTGTCTATTCTTCTTTGATGCCTTCCGCCTTCGAACTGCGCACTGAAGAAAGCCTCGAGTGTTTCAATGGCGGTTTCAGGAGAGATGAAGCGGGCGGGCAGCACGATGATGTTGGCGTTGTTGTGCTGACGGGCGAGCGCGGCGATGTCGGGCGACCAGCACAGCGCGGCACGGATGCCGGCATGCTTGTTAGCCGTGATCGCCATCCCGTTGCCTGTGCCGCAAATCAGGATGCCGAATGACCCGTTATCCTTCAACACGTTTTCTGCCACCGGATGGGCGAAATCGGGATAATCCACGCTTTCAGACGTGAAAGTCCCCAAATCATTAAACTCAAAACGGCCTCCGAAACGTTCTTTCACGCACGTTTTGAGGTCAACTCCAGCATGGTCTGATCCAATGTAAATCTTCATTTCCTATAATTCTATAATGGCCGCAAAAATACAAAAAAGATGAATGTAAGCGGCCGTCAAACAAAAACCAATTCAGCAAAACCTGTTATTTTAATAGAGATAAAATTTTATTCTCTATGATTATTATGGCTGTTGAAATGTGGATATTATTTCGCCCGAAAATTTTGAAAAGTGAGTTATCAATTTTAATTAACAGCTGAATGTGGATAATGTTAATAGTAACTCACGGATTTTGAGAGGGGAAACATCCCCGACAACTTTCTTCAAATTTTTTTGAGTGGATAAAAAGTGGTTTTTTCCACGGGTTGAAAAGTTGACAAAATGTGTTCAAAAATGGACGAAATTGTGGAATCAAAACTTTTCCAATTTTTATCCACCAAGATTTGAAACCGTAACTTGCGTTATTTGGAAAACTCGCCATTTTATAAACATTTTAATGTTGGTAACGCTGTAATATTCTCATACTCATTTTTTTGTTTATATCTTTGAAAACTCCCTATTTTAGGGCACTTTTAATGCAACGGACTGTATATAAAAAGGTTGTGTGAAAACACGTAGGGACGCTAAATTCTGCGTCCCTACGTCTGAGTAGCATTGTATATAAATTCTTAATGTATAATACCAAATTATTAATTATTTGACCGTACTTCCCTCTTTCACAGGTTTATGCGGCTGCATAATGGAAAGACTTCCGTCGGCGTTCTCGGCCATCAGCACCATGCCGTGCGATTCAACCCCTTTGATGTTCTTCGGCGCAAGATTGACGAGCATGAGAACCTGCTTCCCGACAAGTTCCTCGGGTTGATAATGTTCGGCTATACCCGAAATGATCTCCCGTGTATCAATACCGGTGTTCACCTTCAGCTTCAACAGTTTCTTCGTTTTGGCGACCTTCTCAGCCGCGAGGACTGTCACCACCCGGATATCCATCCTTTGGAAGTCATCGAAAGTAATCTCCTCCTTTTCAGGGATTACGTCCGCGTTGGCAGCCTCGTTCTGCTTTTTGGTGTCCTCCAGTTTCTGTACCTGCTTGGCGATGACATCATCCTCAATTTTCTCGAACAGATACTCCGCAGGATTAAGCGGATTACCAGCCTTCAGCAAGTCAAAACGGCTGCCGTCAGACCAGTTCTTATTGTTCATATTGAGTATTTTCTGCAACTTTTGAGCAGTAAAGGGCAGGAAAGGTTCGCAAAGTATGGACAATGAAGCGCAAATCTGTAAAGAGACGTGCAAAATGGTCTTCACATACTCGGGATTCTCTTTCTGTTTCTTCCACGGCTCGGTATCGGTGAGGTATTTGTTGCCGAGACGGGCGAGATTCATCAATTCCGCTTGGGCCTCACGGAACTTGTAATGCTCGATGCACTCCCCTATCCTACTCGGGAATTCCTTCATCTTTTCGATGACCTCTTTCTCGTAATCAGTCAGTTCGCCGCATTTAGGAATATTGCCGCCATAGTATTTATGGGTAAGAACCACGGTTCTGTTCACAAAGTTGCCGAAGATGGCGAGCAACTCATTGTTGTTTTTCGCTTGGAAGTCCGCCCAGGTAAAGTCGGCATCCTTGGTTTCGGGTGCAATGGAAGTCAACGTGTACCGCAACACATCCTGTTTTCCAGGGAAATCCTCGATGTATTCGTGCGCCCACACGGCCCAGTTACGGGAGGTGGAAATCTTGTCGCCTTCGAGATTAAGGAACTCGTTGGCAGGCACTTGATCGGGCAGAATGTAGTCGCCGTGCGCTTTCAACATGCAGGGGAAGATGATGCAGTGGAAGACGATGTTGTCCTTTCCGATGAAGTGGACGAGTTTGGAACTTTCGTCCTGCCACCACGGTTTCCAGTCGGTGTGGTGTTCCTCAGCCCATTCTTTAGTGGCGGAGATGTAGCCGATGGGCGCGTCGAACCAGACGTAAAGTACCTTTCCTTCAGCATTTTCAAGCGGTACTTTCACTCCCCATGAGAGATCTCGGGTGACAGCGCGGGGTTGCAATCCCTGCTCGATCCACGATTTGCACTGACCGTAAACCGTCGGGCGCCAGTCCGCTTTATGACCTTGCAGAATCCATTCGCGCAGCCATCCATCATACTCGTTCAGAGGCAGATACCAGTGTTTGGTCTCTTTCAGTACCGGCGTGTTGCCGCTGAGCGCAGATTTGGGATTGATAAGGTCGGTGGCGCTGAGAGAGGTTCCGCAAGCCTCGCACTGATCACCGTATGCATGCTCGTTGTTGCAGTGCGGGCAAGTGCCGGTGATGTAACGGTCGGCGAGGAACTCGTGTGCCTCCTCGTCGTAATATTGCTGGGATGTTTTCTCAATGAGCTTTCCGTGTTCGTACAGATATTTGAAGTACTCGGAGGCGGTTTTGTGATGCGTGGGGTTCGAGGTGCGGGAGTAGATGTCAAACGAGATGCCGAGTTCTTGGAATGATCTCTTGATGATTTCGTGGTACCGGTCCACGATGTCCTGCGGCGTCACACCCTCTTTGCGTGCTTTGATGGTGATGGGCACGCCGTGTTCGTCTGATCCGCCGATGAAGAGCACCTCCTTGCCGTTGTTGCGGAGGTAGCGCACGTAGATGTCGGCGGGCACATACACACCGGCAAGGTGCCCGATATGGACGGGACCGTTGGCATACGGCAGTGCGGAAGTAACCGTGTAGCGTTTTATATCTTTCATATTATCAGTATTTTAGTTGGTATTTCTATTTTCAGATGAAAAGCGCAAAGATAGGAAATTTTTGGGTTGCACGCTCACGTCATTAAAAGGATATATGGTCAAAAGGTTATGAATATGAATCTGTTTATAACTATTTTTGTTTAGAAAAGGGAATAGTGTTAAAAAAGACTAATTTTGCGGTTTCAAATTCAAAATTTCAAACATTATGAAGAAGATTTTTACAACAATGATTGTCATGCTTGCCGTTGCAAGCGTCGCTTTCGCGCAACCCCGTGCCATTGGCGGTCGTCTGGGTTGGAATTATGAGGAATTCTCCTACCAACATTCTTTGAATGATGGGATGTATTTGGATTTGACTGCCGGTTTTGGTGATCTCTGGACAACTTTCGCTTCTGCAAATGCCAATGTCTCTTTAGACTGGGTATTTAACATCAAGGGAATTTGGAACTGGTTCGTGGGTCCCTCTGCTGGTGTCGGTTTTGGTTATGGTTCTGGATATGGTCATTTCAGCAGAAAAGGTTCTATTTATGATGGTCTGATTTATACCGATGACTACTATGATGCACCTTACATGCCTTTCCGCCTGAATGTCGGTGGTCAGATTGGTTTTGAATGGCAGTTCAGTATTCCGTTGAACCTCACGGTTGACTGGCGCCCGATGATTAACGTGATGGGCATGGTGAATCCCTATTACACAAGACGCGACGCTGTTCTCGGTGGTCTCTACAACTTCGGTGTCGGCCTCCGTTACAGATTCCACTAATCAATAGTTATAGACCTAACGAAAACGCCGACTAACCCTCGGCGTTTTTTTGTATTTTTGCCGCCACAATGGATTTCAAATTAGTATCGTCATATCAACCGTCCGGAGACCAGCCTGAGGCCATCAAACAGTTGGTGGCGGGGTTGAACCGCGGCGACAAGGCTCAGACGCTGCTCGGCGTGACAGGCTCTGGCAAGACATTCACCATTGCCAATGTGTTGAGCCAAGTGAACCGCCCCGCCCTCGTATTGAGCCACAATAAGACGCTCGCCGCCCAATTATATAGCGAGTTCAAGCAGTTTTTCCCGGAAAATGCAGTGGAATATTATGTCTCCTATTACGACTATTATCAACCTGAGGCTTACATCCCCACCACAAACACCTATATTGAGAAGGATTTGTCGATCAATGACGAAATCGAAAAGCTGCGTCTGCACACCACGGCCGCGCTGATGTCGGGAAGACGGGATGTGATTGTAGTGGCTTCAGTATCTTGTATTTACGGTATTGGGAACCCCGACGATTTCGCCCGGAATGTCATTCACCTGAAAACAGGGATGGTTATCGACCGCAACTCACTGCTGCTCAAATTTGTAGCCAGTCTCTATTCGCGTACGGAACTGGATCTCCAGCCGGGACAGTTCCGCGTGAAAGGCGATACAGTCGATATCTTTCCGCCCTACAGCGAACAAGCCTACCGCATCATCTTCTGGGACGATGAGATTGAGTCACTGTCGATTATAGAGGCTGCAACCGGCGGGGTCATCTCTAAAGAGGAAAAGCTGGTCATCTATCCGGCCAGCCTTTTCGTGACGACACAACAGACCATGAACGAGGCTATCAACCAGATTGTATTGGATTTGGGCGAACAGCGCGACTACTTCAAATCCATTGGCAAACATTTGGAAGCCAAACGGTTGGAAGATCGCGTGACGTATGATGTGGAGATGATGAAGGAGTTGGGTTACTGTTCTGGCATTGAGAATTATTCCCGCTACTTCGACAAGCGCGAGCCAGGAATGCGCCCGTTCTGCATCCTCGACTTCTTTCCCGAGGATTTTGTGTTGGTGATTGACGAAAGCCACGTCACCGTGCCGCAGATAGGAGCGATGTACGGCGGCGACCGCTCCCGTAAAATCAACCTGGTGGAGTACGGATTCCGTTTGCCCGCCGCTTTGGACAACCGTCCGTTAAAGTTCGACGAGTTCGAAGCGCTGGTGGGGCAGACCATCTATATGAGTGCCACGCCGGCAGACTACGAGCTGGAACAGTCGGGTGGGGTAGTGGTCGAACAGGTGGTCCGGCCGACCGGTCTGTTGGATCCCCCGATAGAGGTGCGCCCCGCCACTAATCAAGTGGACGACCTGCTCAACGAAATCGAAGACACTGTGGATAAAGGCGAACGCGTGTTGGTGACGACCTTGACCAAGCGCATGGCCGAAGAGCTCAACACGTATCTGATCAATATCGGGGTCAGCTCCTGTTACATCCACTCTGACGTGGAAACGCTTGACCGAGTGGAGATTTTGCAGAACCTGCGTGCCGGTGCCATCGATGTGCTCGTGGGGGTGAACCTCTTGCGTGAAGGTCTGGACTTGCCGGAGGTCTCCCTGGTAGCCATCATGGATGCCGACAAGGAGGGTTTCCTGCGCAATGTGCGGTCGCTCACACAGACGGCCGGCCGCGCCGCACGCCACGTGAACGGCAGGGTCATCTTTTACGCCAACCAGATTACCAAATCGATGCAAGCTACCATTGACGAGACCAACCGTCGCCGTTCTAAGCAGATAGCCTACAACGAGTTACATCATATTGTGCCGAAGGGTGTGGTGAAGTCGGACGAGATGCTGCTCACAGGTATGGCCAGCGAGGGCAACAAGCAGCGCATGGGTGTGACATACGAGCGGAAAGAGAAAAAACTGCCGATGGCGGCGGAAGACTTGACATTATACAATGTGGAACAGTTGGAGAAGAAGAAAAAACAGCTTCGAAAGGAGATGGAAAAAGCCGTGAAGGAGCTGGACTTCGAAAAGGCCGCCCAGTTCCGCGACGCCATTGTGGCCATCGAGAACAGAATTCGGGAATATTAAACTTTTGACCGTTAACACCGTTTATGCAAATCAGATTCATCAAATAAATCGAAAAAAATGAAAAACGTATTGCACAAAATTGGATTGATGTTGCTTTGCATCACCCTTTCCTGCGGCGCTTTCGCACAGTCGGCTGACATGGACAAACTGTTCAAAAAGTACGACAACAAACGCCATTTCGAGAAATTCGAATATGGGGACCAGAAGCCCGTCTGGCTGAATTTGATTGCGCACAACGCCTCCTTCGTGAAAATCCTCTCCTGCGATGCCAAGCATAAAAGTCACAAATACAAGAAGTTCAATCAAGATATAAACAAAGCCACGGAGAATTTCAAGGTGGTGTTTGAACTCAACGACGCAGACTACCTCTTGAAAATCTGTGCCTCTGAAAAAGACGAAAGAGGTTGCTCCAATTTTGTGGTTGTCAGCGGTTTGGGTGAAAAAGAACGGGTTATTTGGTTGTACGGACGGACAAATCTGAAGAAGTTCATCGACTACGTGAGAGAGGCATTGGGATAGAATCTTCATCTTGACGGTCCATGTAAGCCGTCAACATAAAAAATGTATCTTTGCGGCTCAAAAACTGAGACAGTATGAACGGACAGAAAATAGAGACCGCAGCCGCCCTTGGCAACGCTTTGGTTGACAAGATTGACGAATTCCTGCACCATTTTACGAAATACCCCACTGATGTGGAGGTGGGCATCCATCCTGAAACTTTCGACATCATCCTTGACAGTCCCGGAAAGATTCCCGAAGGGTACCGTCAGCACCGCATCGCCGATTTCATCACTATTGGTGTCAAGAACCTGTATGAACCGGACGAGAAAACCATCTTCCAGGTGGCGGAGCACTATTTTTAACAACTTTTAACCACACTGTTTTATATGGCTGTAGGCCCGACGTATGTTAGCCCAGGGTGGGGCGAAGCAGAGCCTTGGGAATCTTAGAATCAGAATATGGCGAAAAAGGAAAGTTCCAGCAAATCGGTGACATTTGACGCGATAGACCAGCAGATTCGCGAGAAACGGTTCGCGCCGGTCTATCTGCTGCATGGAGAAGAGCCGTTTTTCATCGATAGACTCTGCAAGATGTTCGAGGAGGGCATTCTCGAACCCGAGGAGCGCGACTTCAACCAGGTGGTGCTCTACGGTAAGGACACTACCGCTGATATGGTGCTTGCCAACGCCAAACAGTTCCCGTTCGGCAGCCCCTACCGTGTGGTGATTCTTAAAGAGGCTAAGGAATTGAAAAACATTGAGTTGTTGAGTACATACGCGGAGAATCCGAGTCCACAGACCATCTTCATCGTATGTTATAAATACGGCAAGATGAAAGCCGCCCAAGTCAAGCCCTACAGCAAACACGGCGTGGTGTTTGAATCGGAAGGCGTGAAGGACTGGAAACTCAACGAATGGATTCAAAACTTGGCTGAGAAGACGTTCCACTTCAGGCTCAATCCACAGACCGCCGCCGTGCTGGGCGAGCATATCGGCAATGACCTGTCGCGCATCTACACCGAATTCCAAAAACTGCAGGTCGTACTTCCTCCGAACAGCGAAATTACCCCGGACGTTGTCGAAAAGTATATCGGTATCAGCAAGGAGTACAACATTTTCGAGCTTCAAGAGGCCCTCGGCAGCCGGAATCTGACGAAAGCCTACAATATCATGCTCAACTTCACGCTGCATCTTAAGGAGAACCCCAATATCCGCACCATCACGATGCTCTACTCCTTCTATCATAAAATGATTCGCTACCACCTCTCGCCCGACAAGAGTAACGACTCCTTGAGAATCGTATTCGGCAATCTGCCCCCGAACATTATGGCCCGGAACGTGGGCTACGCAAACAACCATTCGCTGCCCCAGCTGACAAAAATCATCTCCATATTGCGGGAATACGATTTGAAAAGCAAAGGGGTGGATTCCAGTAATGATGATGCCGAACTGCTGAAGGAAATGATCTATAAGATTACCCATGTGTAAGATGAAGAACATATCTTTCCCTTTTGTAACTCTTTTTCTGTTCGTTGCGACTATTTCCTTCGCTCAGGTGCCCGCAGGCTACTACACTGCAGCAGAGGGTCAGTCCGGCGAGGCGTTGCGAACGGCGCTGTACAACATCATAAAGACGCATACTACCCTGTCGTACAGCCAATTGTGGCAATCGTTCTACACGACAGACGCGCGTCCGGACAACGGCAAGGTGTGGGATATGTATTCCGACAGACCTGGCGGTACACCAGCCTACTATTTCACTTTCGGCAGCGACCAGTGCGGGAATTATTCGGGTGAGGGCGACTGTTACAATCGCGAGCATTCCGTGCCCAAAAGCTGGTTCGGCGGCAGCACCCCCCCGATGTACACCGACCTCTTCCATCTCATCCCTACAGACGGCTTTGTCAATTCCAAACGTGGCAATCTGCCCATTGGCAAGGTGATAAACGCCACTTGGACCAGCAGCAACGGTTCCAAAGTGGGCACCTCCAACATTCCCGGTTATGCGGGACAGGTGTTCGAGCCCATCGACAGCTTCAAGGGCGATTTTGCCCGTATCTACTTCTATATGGCCGTCTGCTACAAGGATAAGAACCTCGGCGTGGAGACGCAGTCCAACTTCTCCGGCGGAAACCTCAAACCCTGGGCACAGCAGCTGTTGTTGCAATGGGCTGCCCTCGATCCGGTGAGCCAGAAGGAGATTGACCGCAACAATGCCGTCTGGCAGCTCCAGCAAAATCGCAACCCCTTCATCGACCATCCCGAGCTGGCCGAGAAAATCTTCGGGAATGACGCAACCCCGTTCCATACGGGTCTGTCTGATGTTACCGGACGTGTCCATTGGCAGGTTTACCCTAACCCCGCCACTTCCACAATAAGCATACAAGCTGTTGATTTCCAATCCGATATTCTAACTATCGACATTGTTGACATCATGGGGAAAACAGTGCTCGCCCCTCAACAATTCGCTTCGGACAAGGCGGAGTTGAACATTTCCGCATTGTCGCCGGGTTTATATTTGATGAGGGTGTCTTCGGCACAGAACATTCACACATTCAAAATTGTAAAGCAATGAGTATCATTAAGATAACAAAGCAATTTTCGTTTGAGATGGCACACGCGCTGCGCAACTACGACGGGTTGTGCCGCAATATACACGGTCATTCCTATAAGATGGACATCACCCTCGCCGGACAGCCCTTGCACGATGAAAATTCGCCCAAGAACGGCATGGTGATGGATTTCGGTGACTTGAAACAACTTGTCAATGAGGAGATTATCTCGCTGTTGGATCACGCCTTAGTGTTGAATGCCAAGACCGATCCGCAACTTGTGGATGCTCTGAAACAGCACTATGAGAAGATAGTCACGGTGGAGTTCCAACCCACTACCGAGAACTTGTTAGGGTATATTGCCGGCAAATTGCAAAAACGGCTGCCGGAAACGGTGGCTCTTGCCTGCGTGCGTTTGCGGGAAACCGACACCTCCTACGCGGAGTGGATTCCGTAAATCTCCTATGTTGAAGGATGTTGCGTGCGCCACAGCACGTCTTTGCGTCAGAGAATATCGACGGGGGTGACCATACCCTGAAGAATCCCGTCCGGACGACCGTTGTCCGTGATGAACAGCATATCCAAACGTACTCTCCGTGACTTCGACCGCTGGAATTTGAGGCTGACATCCTCTAATGATGTGTTCGGATTGATGAAACCGTAATGGGCGTTAAAATCTTCCCGTAACCGGGTATAGTCTGTTATCTCACTGAATTTCAATGATTCTGAGAAGGCGATAGTGTTGTTTTCCGCCACCATGCGCATCAGGGTCTTGGTGCTGAAGACGCCGACAATCCGATGATTATCCACGATGGGGATGTAGGAGTAGTCGTTACGTTGCATCACTTTTACGGCGGCCATCACGGAATCCGACGGAGCAGGGGCGAAAATCTGTCCGGCGCGGATAGCCACACGCATGAGCGTTACCGGGTTAAGGGCGTAGTAGAGGTTGTTGACCTGCCGTACCGCCTGATCCGTGATGATGACCATATCGCTGCCCCCCTTAGACCAGTCGTAGTGGGACAGCAGGTTGCGCAGCAATCGGCAGAACGCCAAGTTGCTACGAATGCCCTTGTACTGAGGTTTCTGCTCCAAATCCTTCATCTCCATGACGTTCAGATTGTTGAGCACCCACTCCTCAATTTCGCGGTATCTTTCCAAAAATTGTTCGGCTTTGTTCTCCATCACTATCGTTTTTCAACCGCAAAGATACACATTTTTATAACCAACCGAATTTTACCTTCACTTTCACCTCCATTATGTTCCGTTATAACCGGGTAACCCTTTAATATCTCGGATGGAACAGCGCAATATTCGTGCGTAGGTAGTCCTGGTCTAGATGCGTGTAAATCTCGGTGGTGGTGATGCTTTCGTGGCCGAGCATCTGCTGCACGGCACGGAGGTCGGCGCCGCCCTCGATGAGGTGTGTGGCGAAGGAGTGCCGGAACGTGTGCGGACTCACTGTCTTGTCGATGCCTGCCGCCGCCACCCACTTCTTCACGAGCATGAAGACCATCTCGCGGGTGAGGTGCGCCCCCCTGCGGTTCAAGAAGACGTAATCCTCCTCGCCTTTCTTGATTTTCAACAGCTTACGATTGCCGTCAACGTAAAGGTTAACCATCTTCATGGCCGTTTTTCCGATAGGAATCAGCCGCTCTTTGCTGCCCTTGCCCACCACCTTGATGAAGCCGTCGTCGAAGAAAAGGTTGGAGAGTCGCAAGGTCACTAACTCGCTGACACGCAGCCCACAACCGTACATCACCTCCACCATGGCGCGGTTGCGGTGACCTTCCGGGGTGCTGAGGTCAATAACCGCTATGATGTCTTTGATTTCCTCAACAGTCAGCACATCAGGGAGATGCATCCCGATTTTGGGCGCGTCCAACAGCTCCGTGGGGTCATCCTCCCGAACGTTGGCATAGATGAGGTAGCGGTAGAAGGCTCGCATTCCGGAGACAATCCGTGCCTGCGACCGCGCGTTGAAGTCCGATTCGTAAAGGTGTTTCAGGAACTTCTGCAACTCCTCGAAAGTGGCGTCGGCTATCTTGTCCTCGCCCAAAAAGTCCGCCAATAGCTGCACATCGTGCAAGTAGGCCTCCACGCTCTTGGGCGAGAGGCCTTTTTCATAGACTAAGTATTGCCGGAAGCGGGCGATTTGCGCGTTCATCGGCGGAGATCTTTCTCGATTTCAATGCGCAGCATGTTGAGGGCGGCATGGGCGGCCCGCTCGATAATCTGCTTACGACCAGTGTGCTTGCCGAAATGGAACTCCTTGGTCGTCAGTCGGGTAGGGGTGGCCACAGCCATCCAGACGGTACCCACGGGCTTCTCGGTCGTGCCGCCGTCGGGACCCGCAATGCCGGAGGTGGCCACGGCGTAATCGACATCCAAGAGGTCCATCACGTTGAGGGCCATGTTGCTGACCACCGGCTCGCTCACTGCGCCGCGTTTCTTGAGGTTGTCCTCCCGCACGTTGAGGATGTCGCGCTTCACCTGGTTGCTGTAGGAGACCACGCTCCCTTGGAAATATTCGGAACTTCCTGGTACAGAGGTAATCAGATGCGCGATAAAGCCGCCGGTGCAGCTTTCGGCGGTGGCTACGCGACGACCGCTCCCGCGCAGTAGTTTGCCGATGACGGCTTCCATCGGAATGTCCTCGTCGGCGAAGGCCAACGAACCCACCTCGGCTTTGAGTTTCTCAAACTGCTGGTTCAGAGAAGATTGCAGTTCTTCGTTGTTGGCACCCGAAGCGGTCAGTCGCAAACGGATGATGCCCGGTTTCGGCAAGTAGGCCAACTTGATGTTTTCCGGCAATTGTGCCTCGAAGTCGGTGAGCTGGTCGGAGAGGTTGCTCTCGCTGATGCCCGTGCATTGCAGTACCTTGTAGAGTACCGCGTGCTCGTGGTGGAAAATCTCCTGCAGTCTTGGCAGAACTTCCTCACAGATAAGCTTTTCCATCTCGAACGGCACGCCGGGAAGGGCGACCAAAATCTTGCCGTCCTGCTCTATCCAGAGTCCCGGGGCGGTACCCAAGGTGTTCTTCAGGACGATGCAGCCCTCCGGCACGTCGGCCTGGTGGCTGTTGGTCTCTGTGAGTTCCATCCCACGGGCGGCGAAAATCTCGCGCACCCATTCCAAGGTCGGCTCGTCCACCACCAATTCGCGGTGGAAGTAGTCGCAGATGACCTTTTTGGTGATGTCGTCGCGGGTGGGTCCGAGTCCGCCGGTGACCACAATCAGGTTGGTTTTCGCAAATCCGTTCTCGATGGCGCTGCGGATGGCGCTCTCGTCGTCGCCGATGGTGACGCATTCTGTCATTTCGATGCCCGCCAGGGCCATCTGCTGCCCGATGAAGGCGGCGTTGGTGTTGATGACTTGTCCTAAGAGGAGTTCGTCTCCGATGTTGATGAGGATCATTGGTTATTTTTTCTGATTATTATTTTCTGCAAAGATACAATTTTTTCAACTATGGGGAGCTACTTGCTCTCGATGGTGATCTGCTTGGGAAAGGGTTAGAGTAAACGGAAATTGCACCCTAACGAACAAAATCTTCCAAAATTTCAGGCGGGCAATATGAGATATCGCCAAGTGCTGCTTTGTGCATTTCTTGCACTGTGCAATTTCTTTTCCGAAAACAACTACTTTTCAATTGAAAAATGCAACTTTTATCATTTTGATTCTTAATGAATTAAATATCATTTGCGCTTGATTTGTTTGCTCTTATTTTGTAACTTTGCAGGCAACAACTTAAAAATTTAGAGATGAAAAAGAACGAGACTGAACTTGTGAAAATTGAATCTATTGACACGCTTTATCAAGATGCCTGTCGGATAATCGAAAATGCTCGCAGTAATGCCGTGCGAAGCGTTGATTTCTGCCGTGTGCAGATGTATTGGAATTTGGGGAGGCGTATCTTTGAAGAAGAACAACAAGGGAAAGAGCGTGCAGACTATGGCACGTACCTTATTGAGAACCTTTCCAAACGTTTGAAACCTGACTATGGAAGTGGGTTCAGTGTGCGCCAATTAGAACGAAGCCGTCAGTTTTACAGAACTTACCCAATTGCGAACACAGTGCGTTCGCAATTGAATTGGAGTCAATATCGTAGGCTGATTCAGATTGAGGATCCCGACAAGCGGGAGTACTATGAGTTAAAATCGGTCAACAATGCATGGACGGCACGTGAAACGGAGCGGCAAATCAATTCCATGCTTTATGAACGTCTGCTTATGAGCAATGATAAGGAGAGTGTACTGGCTGTTGCCCGCAAACAGAGAATCCCGGAAGAACCCGCAGAGGTGATAAAAGACCCCAACGAATTTCTCCGAAGGGGTCTCTGTGGCAAAGTATCAACTTTCCCCGTTTTTATTCCCACTCGATCGTTGCGGGCGGTTTCGAGCTGATGTCATAGACCACGCGGTTGACACCGCGGACTTTGTTGATGATGTCGTTGGAGACCTTGGCGAGGAATTCGTAAGGCAAGTGCGCCCAGTCGGCGGTCATGCCGTCGGTGGAGAGCACGGCACGCAGGGCCACGGCGTTCTCGTAGGTGCGCTCGTCACCCATCACGCCCACCGATTGAATCGGCAGCAGGATGGTGCCCGCCTGCCACACTTTGTCGTACAAGTCGTTGTCCCACAATCCGTTGATAAAGATGGCATCGGCCTCTTGCAAGATCCGGACCTTCTCCGGGGTGATGTCGCCCAAGATGCGCACACCCAAACCGGGACCCGGGAACGGATGACGCTTGATGAGCCGCTCGGGAATGCCCAAGGCCGTGCCGATGCGGCGCACCTCATCCTTGAAGAGCAGCTTCAGCGGCTCGATGATCTTCATGTTCATCTTCTCCGGCAGACCGCCCACGTTGTGGTGCGATTTGATGACCATGCCGGTGATGGAGAGCGATTCGATGCGGTCGGGATAGATAGTACCCTGCGCCAACCACTTGATATTGTCTAACTTACGGGCCTCTTCCTCGAACACTTCGATGAAGCCCGCACCGATGATTTTGCGCTTCTTCTCGGGATCGGTCACGCCGCGCAAAGCGTCGTAGAAACGCTGGGAAGCGTTTACGCCTTTGATGTTGAGTCCCAGGGTTTTGTACTGTTCCAGCACGGAGGAGAACTCGTCTTTGCGCAACAAGCCGTTATCCACGAAGATGCAGTTGAGCTGCTTGCCGATGGCTTTGTTGAGCAACACGGCCGCCACGGTGGAATCGACACCGCCGGAAAGTCCGAGCACCACGTTGTCGCTGCCGACCTCCTCGCGCAGTTCGCGCACGGTGCTTTCGATGAACGATTCGGGGGTCCAGTCCTGCTTGCAACCGCAGATAGTCTGCACAAAGTTGCGCAGGATAGTCGTGCCGTCGGTGGAGTGATAGACCTCAGGGTGGAACTGCACCGCCCAAGTGGGTTCCTCCAGAATGTGGTAAGCGGCCACTTTCACCTCCTTGCTGCTGGCGATAATATGGTAGTTGTCAGGAAGTTGCAGGATAGTATCGCCGTGCGACATCCACACTTGGCTCTCTTGCGGCACGCCTTTCAGCAGCACATCGTCGGCCTCCACGAAGGCGAGGTGGGCGCGGCCGTATTCGCGGGTGGAGCTTGCCCCGACGACACCGCCGCCAACTTGCGCCAAATACTGCGCACCGTAGCAGATGCCGAGCAGCGGATAGTGGCCTCTGATTTCCGACAAATCGGGTTTGAAGGCGTTGGCGTCGTTCACCGAGAACGGGCTTCCCGAAAGGATAACGCCCTTGATGTCAGGGTCTCCAAACGGGAACTTGTTGTAAGGCAGGATTTCGCAATAGGTGTTCAGCTCGCGGATGCGACGCGCAATGAGCTGCGTGTACTGGGAACCGAAGTCTAAAATAATGATTTTCTCCATCGTTATATTTTCCAAAAATTAAGGTGCAAAGATACAATTATTTTGGTGTGGATGGTTCGGCTGGTAGCCGAGACTCCATCATCTCCGCCACATGAATCATCGTTTTCACATATTCGCTCTCGGGGTATATCTTCGACATGTTGGCGTTGATCTGTTTCAGCAGCTCCAAATCCTGCAGCGGATCGAAGAAAGTCCGCCGGTTATAGCTCTGGTAGAAAGCGATATAGCTGGCCATATTGTTCGGGTGCTCTTTAATGAAATCCTCTAAATATTGCCGATGCCGTTGCACCATCGGCACATATTGGGCTTCGATGGCCGCCCGGACCGAGTCATTCTGAATGTTCTCGTTGTAGGGTTCGAGCAGTTTCTCCACAGGAACCACAAAGGCGGTCAGCGCGCTGTCTAACTGCTGCATCAGCACCGCCTCCTCGCCGCCGGAGATGTGGTAAGTGCGGGTCAAGTCTTCCGCATCGGCGGTGATGGTCAGACGCTCGCCCTTTTTGGCCATCGTAGACAGGCAGTTGTCGTCAGAAAGGAACAGTTGGAACAGCATCGGGGCGTTATCGCGCTCCTTGACCAGCTCGTTGTCGGAGGAGACCTTGAACTCAAAATGCCCGTTCTTCAAGTTGGTGGAATCCAGAAAGTTCAATCCGTCGGTCGTGATGAGCGCCAACACCATCTTGCTGTTGCCACCGTCTTGGATATCGCCCGAGATGACCACGGAGGTCTTCCGGTCGCCGCACGCCGCGAGCATGAGGGCGGCGGTTATCAATATCATAGTTACTTTTTTCATCTTTATATCAAATTGTTTCTTTAACGCAGCACCATTCCGTCGCCGACGATAGGAGGCGACGGAATCTCCTTCTCGCTAGTGCAATCTATTCGCCTCCCTGCCATGTCGCTAAATCGTCGCACACCGACGGGGTAGGGGAAATCTTTTCGCAGCCGCAGTTGCGGTCGCGACGGTGCGGGGTGGCACCGCTGATCTTTCTTGCGCAAGATGTTGATATACACAATAATACGCAAACAATAAGTCCAAGTTTCAGTCTCTTTTTCATACGGCAAAAGTACAATTTTTTGGGGTTAATAGGTTAGAATGTAATATGAGCAGAACATCCCCGTTAGGGGATTCATGTCTGAAGCTGTATCGGAGTTGATCGGAGTTGATCGGAGTTTGATCGGAGTTGATCGGAGTTTGATCGGAGTTACATCGGAGTTACATCGGAGTTTGATCGGAGTTACATCGGAGTTAGACAAGAGTTGAACAAGAGTTGAACAAGAGTTAGAGCTTTTTTTTGAACCGTTACAGACAGCACACAACATCTCTATAGCGTCGTCGCCGCCAAGGTCGCCACGCTGACCCGCACCCCCGGAACCTCCAGCAATTTGCGGATGGCCGCCTCCGTGGTGGCGCCGGTCGTGAGCACGTCGTCGCAGACCAACACATGCGTATGTTCCACCTTCTCAGGATGTTGCACGGCAAAAACCTCCTTCACATTCTGCCACCGCGCGAACCGGTTCTTCCGGGTCTGCGTCTCCGTGAACTCCGTGCGCACCAGCACATCTGTGAGGTACGGGATGCCCATCCCCTTGGAGAGCCCCATCGCAATCCACTCGCTCTGGTTGTACCCCCTTTTACGCTGCTTCTTCGGATGCAACGGGATCGGGAGTATGTACTGGACGCCACGCCATCGCTCCTCTGTAATCAGCTGACCGCCAAAGTATTCGCCCAATACCGCCCCGATCTCCTTCTGCCCCTTGTACTTCAGGTTGTGGAGGATTTTCTGCGTGCGGTTCGCCTTCTTGTAGCTCATCAGCGCAGAGACCTCCTCCACGGGTACGCGCCCGTCGAACACGCTCCGCAATGGATTGAAGTGCTCTTTGTGAAATTGCGTCTCAGGCAGATGCAGCATGCAATTCAGACAGATACAGGATTCATTCTGCTGCAACGCATCACCACAAGCCGCGCACAGCCTCGGGTAAAACAGAGATAAGATGTTGTTAATAAGTCTCATAGTTAAAATATCTATTTCGTTTTGTTATAAGTATAACGAAAAAGGGACAGAATTATTGCAACCAAAATGAATTATTTCTTCGGTTTTTAGCTTTTTGAATTCTGATACTTAAACTAAAACTATCTAACCGAAAAAAATGTATCTTTGCGACCTGATTTTTAGGAATATGAAGTACAAACGCATATTGTTGAAATTGAGTGGTGAGTCGCTGACGGGCGACGATGGATATGGTGTAAGTTACAATCACATTGTGCATTACGCCAACGAAATCAAATCGGCAGTGGATGCCGTCGTGCAGGTGGCGGTGGTCATCGGCGGCGGCAACATCTTCCGGGGCGTGCAGGGCGCGTCTGCCGGTTTCGAACGCCGTCAGGGCGACCAGATGGGAATGCTCGCCACGGTCATCAACGCACTCGCCGTACAGGGCGTGCTCGAAGAGATGGGCGTCAATGCCCGCGTGCTCTCCGCCGTGAACATCGAAGGTGTCTGTGCGAAGACCTCCTGGCGCACCGCCATCGAGTCGTTGGAAGAGGGCTACGTCACCTTCCTCGCCGGCGGCACCGGCAACCCGTTCTTCACCACCGACACCGGAGCGGCCCTCCGCGCCCTCGAAGTCAAAGCCGACCTGCTCATCAAGGGGACCCGCGTCGATGGTGTCTATACCGCCGACCCCGAAAAAGACCCCAACGCCGTGAAATTCACGGAACTGACCCTCGCCGAAGCCTACCAAAAGAACTTGCGCATCATGGACATGACCGCTTTCGCCCTCTGCCAGGACAACGAGATGCCCATCTACGTCTATGACGCCAACACCAAAGGCAACCTGATCAAGGTTCTCAACGGCGAACCCATCGGAACCCTAATTTACTGATACTATGGAAGAGAGCAATCCCAATATACCGCAAATCTCCCCCGAGGAAGAGGCCAAACTGGAGAGAATGGCTTCCCGCAGAACAGGCTTCAAGAAGCACTTCGCCATCTTCTTCTTGGTCAACGCCTTCCTGTGGGTGGTGTGGTATTTCCTGTTTAGAGACAGTGCGGAAAGCACTTTCCTGATGGCCATCCTCTTCGTTTTCCTCGTTTGGTTCCTCGGTATTGCCCTGCACTATATGATCGTCTATAAGTGGACGAAATCCTATAAAGAGAAAGAATTAACTTCTCTGAAGAAAATGCGTCTAAGGCAACTCCAGGAGATTGAGAGCCTGAAGGCGGAAATGGCCCCGAAGGCAGATGCCGTTCAAGAGGATCTTTCCGAAGAAGAGACGGTTGAAGAAGAAGAACCCGAACATAGAAGTCCAAATTACATCGATTAAAATATTACAAGAATGGATACACAAACCTGCTTGAAACAAGCGAAAGAGAGCATGAACGCCACTGTGGCGCATTTTGACAAAGACTTGCAGAAGGTCCGTGCCGGCAAGGCATCCCCGCAAATGCTGGACGGCATCAAGGTCGATTACTACGGCAACCCCACGCCTATCGAACAAGTGGCCAACGTGAACACCCCGGATGCACACCAGATCGTGATTCAACCGTGGGAGCGCAATATGCTGCCCGTGATCGAGAAGGCTATCCTGGCGGCTAACATCGGCGTAACCCCGCAGAACAACGGCGAGTTCATCCGCCTGGTGATTCCCGCCCCGACCGAGGAACGCCGTAAAGAACTGGTGAAGAAAGCCAAACAGGATGCCGAACAGGCCAAGGTGGCCATCCGCAACATCCGCCGCACCGCCAACGACGACGCCAAGAAACTGAAAGACGACGGCGTGGAAGAGGATGCCGTCAAGAAACTGGAGGCTGACATCCAAAAGGCCACCGACGAGGCCATCTCCAAGGTCGATAAGATCATGGAAGCCAAAGAAAAAGAGATTATGACCGTTTAATTTTTCATTTATAAACTTAAGAGTATGAATATTCCTGAGAATTTGAAGTATTCCCAAGACCACGAATGGTTGAAAGTGGATGGTGAATTTGCATTGGTGGGCATTACCGCTCACGCCGCCAACGAGTTGGGCGACATCGTTTTCCTCGATATCCCCTCCGTGGGTGAGACCCTGGACAAGGATGAGGTTTTCGGCTCTATCGAGGCCGTCAAGACCGTCGCCGACCTGTTGCTGCCCGTCGGTGGTGAAGTCGTTGAATTCAACGAGGCCCTCGAAGGCGAGCCCGCCCTCGTGAACAGCGACCCCTACGGCGAAGGCTGGATCATCAAGATCAAAATGACGGACGCTGCCCAAGTCGCTGAACTGATGGACGCTGCCGCCTACACCGCCATGCTGGGATAATCTCCTGAACCCTATTAACAAACGTAGAGACGTGCCCCGGCACGTCTCTATCTGTTTTATACGGTGAAGTTCAGACGAACTTCTTCTTCACGAGATTGATGACAAATCCGGGCAGCAGGAAACACAACAGCAGGAAAAAGTAGTTGATAGGACCGGGAATCTTGACCTTCCGGCCATGCAAGGTGGCGCGAACACCGCGTTTCGCAATCTGCTCGGGCGACATCATCACCCCGACGGCGCGAAGCCGCTTGCGCATCTTCACCGGCAGATTGTAGAGATCCGTGTCCACCGCACCGGGACACACGCAACACACCTTTACTCCGTAATGACTTAGTTCATAGTGGATACCCTTGGAAAACTTCAGCAAGTAGGATTTGGTGGCCTGATAGGCGGCGATGGTCGGGAAGCTCATGAACGCCGTGATGGAGGCAGCATTGAGAATGTATCCGCACCGCCGCTCTTTCATCTTTTTGCCGAACAGCACGCATAAATCCGCCGGGGTGGTGCAGTGCAGCATGGTCATCGTATGGCTCAGCGCAACAGGTTTCTCCACTGCCGCCCCGAAATAGAACATCCCCGCATTGTTGACCAACACCTCCACGATGAGGTGCTCACTTTCGCACCAGTCGAACAGCTCCTGCGCTGCGCCGTCCGAGGCCAAATCCTGATAACGCGTCCGGATTTGATGCTCGGGGAACTGCGTCTGCAAAAGGCGCTGCGCCTCCGCGTTCAAGTCCTCACGATTGCTGACAATCAAGATGTTATAGCCCATCCGCGCCCACTCCTGCGCGTACGCGAGACCAATACCGGAACTCCCTCCGGTAACCAATGCAAAACTGTTTTTCATCGAAACATTCATCACAACTCACTATTCACAAATCACAAGTCACAAATCACAAGTCACAAATCACAAGTCACAAATCACAAATCACGAAAGCATAGCTTTCGCCCTCTCAACCGCGGCCACGAGCGCATCCGCCTCCTCAAAGGTGTTGTAAAGGGCAAAGGAGGCGCGGATGGTGCCGGGGATACCGAAATGGGTCATCACCGGTTGGGTGCAATGATGCCCCGTGCGAACTGCAATACCTTGATGGTCAAGGAGTACGCCCATATCGTAGGGATGGGTGTCGCCCACGAGGAACGAGATGACCCCCGTTTTGTGCGACGCCTCGCCGATAAAGCGCATCCCGTCGATTCTCGCCAGCTTCTCCGTGGTGTATGCCAACAGCTCCTGCTCGTGGGCAGCAATGTTTGCCAGCCCGATGCCCCCGATGTATTCGATGGCCTTGCGCAGCCCGATGACATCGCCCACCGACGGGGTGCCCGCCTCGAATTTGTAGGGCAACTCGTTGTAGGTCGTCTTCTCGAAGGTGACGTCCTTGATCATCTCACCACCTCCTTGATACGGTTGCATCTCGTTGAGCCACTGCGCTTTGCCGTACATCACGCCAATACCCATCGGGGCGTACATCTTGTGGCCGGAGAAACAGTAGAAGTCGCAGTCGAGGGCCTGCACATCCACAGGACAGTGCGCCACGGCCTGCGCTCCGTCGATAAGGACGGGTACATTGTGGCTGTGCGCGATGCGGATGACCTCTTCAATCGGGTTGACGGTGCCCAACGAGTTGGAGACGTGCGCCACGGCCACAATCTTGGTGCGCTCGGTTATCAGGGTCTCCAATTCCCGGAGCATCAGCTCCCCTTTCTCGTTGAACGGCAGCACTTTCAACGTCGCGCCGCGGTCCTCGCAGGCCAACTGCCACGGCACGATGTTCGAGTGGTGCTCCATTTCGGAAACGATGACCTCGTCGCCCGCGTGCAGGTAGGTGCGCCCGAAGGAGGCCGCCACCAAATTGATGGACTCGGTCGCGCCGCGCGTGAAGATGACCTCCTGTGTCGAGGCCGCGTGGATGTACTGCCGCACCGCCTCGCGCGCCTGCTCGAACTCGTTGGTCGCCAACTGGCTGAGACAGTGCACGCCGCGATGGATGTTGCTGTTGATGCGCCGGTAGTAGTCGCTCAGCGCGTCAATCACCACTTGCGGCTTCTGCGTGGTGGCGGCATTGTCTAAATAGACGAGGGTTTTGCCGTACACTTTTTCATTCAATATGGGAAAATCGTTTCTATTCATTCAGTTTAAGGTTTAGGGTTTAAGGTTTAATGGCCAACAGCCAATGGACTTAACCGGTAGTACCTTTCGGTTTTGGGTGTCACTTTGAATCGTTCATCGGAACGTAAACCGATGATCCATAGTATGTTGTCGCCTGAACAAAGAAGACGGATGCGTTCTTTGGCGAAGCGGTCTATCTTATGGTCGGTGAAAAAGTCGCTGAGTTTCTGGCGGCCTTTTCCGCCGAGAGGGTGGAAGGAGTCGCCGTGTTGCCAGGACCGGATTTCCAGCGGGAAGGTCAACTTGTCGTTCGGAATATAAAGGATCTTCGGGTTTTTATCGAAGACCATACCCTCTTGATAATCAAATTCTTCAACTTGAAAATAAGCTTTCAGGTCTTCCAGTGAGCCTATTTCAATCGGGATATGCTCCTTTTCTTCCAAAAGAGGTTGAAGAATCAAGAATTCCCTGTCAATCAGTAATCTGTGAGAGTCGGAAGAAAAATATCTGCCTACGGGCATCTGGTCGTTGGCCGCAATTTTCTCCACAGCATCGGCGGTGAAACCGTATTCGTTCAGTATTTCGTAGAGTATCAAGGTTTTATCCTCATTGTGGGCCAGCTTCTGGCGGTCAATGCGAAGCTGCCGACCCTCTTTGCTGGTGATATTCCGTATCTCGGCCGCTATATGTTTCTGATAATATTCGTATTGCCGTTGCAGAACTTGACGTGTGCGCGTGTTGGTCTGTAGGAACTGCGGATTGATCGCCTCCAATTGCGGAATGACGGAGTGGCGAATGCGGTTGCGGGCGATATGCTCGTCGCGGTTGGTGTAGTCCTCAACGTATGCAATATGATGATCCTCAGCGTATTGGCGGATTTCCTGTGCCGTGAATGACAGCATCGGGCGGATGGTTTTCCCGTTCACGGACGGGATGCCGCAAAGCCCTCTCAGTCCGGTGCCGCGGGTGAGGTTGAGCAGTTGGGTTTCGGCGGCGTCGGTGGCGTGGTGGGCGGTCACGAGGTGGTCGTAGCCGGACAAGATCTCCGAGAACCAGTCGTATCGCAGCTCGCGGGCCACCATCTCGATGGATTTCCCGGAATCCCGCTGTACGGAGAGGGTGTCGAACTCGCGGACGAGGAGCGGTACATTCCAGCGTTCGGCCATTTCCTGCACGAACCGCATGTCACGGTCGGAGTCGGCTCCGCGCAGGTGGAAGTTGCAGTGCGCCATCGCGAAATGCAGTCCAGCCTCATGGAAGAGTGTGGCCGCGACGGTCGAATCCGCACCGCCGCTCACCGCCACGAGGTAGCGTTTCCGCAGGGCGTCAGCTCCCGCCAGACGTTGAAGTTCCTGGAGAAATCGCGCAAGCATGGGCTATGATTCGAAATCGCGGATTTTGAAATAGCGGCGCAGCTCCATCTGCATGTACTCGTAGGAGCCGAAGTTGACCGACTTGGGTAACTCGCCTTTGCGCATCATCACCATGCCAGAGCCGGTGGCGTCGATGTAGGGCGTGATGTCGGTCTCCAGAGCAAAGGTCAGCTCGTAGTCGCGCACGGTCACGCGGTTGAAGTTGCCGCTCACCTCCTCGTAAATCACGCCGTTCTCCTCGCAGAAAGCCTGCAGGTGCATGACGGTCTCGTCCCACATTTCGGGTTTGTCGGCAGGGTTGAAATAGAAGACCACGGCATTGTAGTCGGGTAGGGTATCGACAATCTCCGACTGCTCGAAGCGACCCTGCGCGTTGATGAGGAACTGCTCCACGAAGCGCGTCTTGCGGTGGTATTTCTCGGGGTCGCTGATGAATTGTTGTTTGGTGGCCTTCGACACGGAGTGGATCCACTCGTACTCCTTGGTGGTGCGGAACTGCCCGTCGGGGAGACGCAGCGTCTGCCAGGTCTCGGTTTCGAGCTCCTCGTCGCGCTGGTTGGCCACGCTGATGGCGGCAGGCAGCACGTCGAGGATGCGCTGGGTGCCGAAGCCGGAGGTCGTGGCTAAGTAGGCCCACTCGCGGTTCTCCGACCGCAGGAGCCACAGCTCGCGGCCGTCGGGCAACCGTTCCACGCACTCCACACCCCACTTTTCGGGGAATTCGGCCTTCGCGGTCCATCCCTTGCCCTGGAAATCGCGGGCTTTCTCTAAGAACGATTCCAAAACCTCCTCCTCCAATGGATAGAGGGTGTTTTGATTGTGCACATCCGCCACCAAAGTGTCGCTGATCACCTCCATAGGATAGACGACCGCTTCACCGGCACCCTCTTCTTGGTTGTTTCTTCTTGAAAAACAACTGGTTAGAAGGATAACCAAGGCGAGACACAGGTATAAGGTTAAGGGTTTCTGGTTCATTTTGATTTTTTCGGCAAAGATAGTATTTTTCGCACTTCGACCGCCTCACGCACATCGTGGACGCGCAGAATGTTTGCGCCTTTCATCAGGGCGACGGTGTTTAGGACGGTGGTGCCGTTGAGAGCGTGTTCTGGGGTGGTTCCCAACAGTTTGTAGATCATCGATTTGCGGGAGATACCGACCAGCAACGGGTATCCGAGTTCCGAGAACACTTCCAGATTCTTCATCAGGAAGTAATTCTGTTCGAGGGTCTTGCCGAAACCAAAGCCGGGGTCGAGGATGATGTCGTGGACGGCGTGCCGATGCAGAAGGGCGATCTGTTTCCCGAAAAACTGCAGCATCTCGCCGAGAAGGTCGTTGTATTCCGTATGTTGCTGCATCTCAGCCGGTTTTGCGGGCGTGTGCATCAGCACGTAGGGTACCTGCAGTTGGCCGATGGTGGGAATCATCTCGGGGTCGAAGGTGCCGCCGGAGATGTCGTTGATGATGTCGGCACCTGCCTCCACGGCCGCCTCGGCCACGCTGGCGCGGTAGGTGTCCACGGAAAGGACGGCATCGGGGAAATCTTCGCGAATGCACCGCACCGCCTGCACGATCCTCGTCTTCTCCTCCTCTTCGGGGATTTCCATGGCGTCCGGGCGTGTGGACATCGCCCCGATGTCGACGATGTCGCCGCCTTCCGCCAGAATCTGAGCCGCACGCTCCCGCACCGCCTCCCCCGACGTATAGCGGCCCCCGTCATAGAACGAGTCTTCCGTCACATTCAGGATGCCCATAATCAAAGGCGCGTTGGCTGATAGTTTGTACATTGGTTTAAGGTTTATGGTTTAAGGTTTATGGGTTATGGGTTATGGGGTTTCTCGCCAGTGTATAACTGCTAACTGCTAACTGCTAACTGCTAACTAAAAAAGGGACAGTCTCTCGACTATCCCTTTTTTATAGAATATTGTATCAGACAAAATTATTTCACAACCACTTTGGTGGTGTAGGTCTTGCCGTTTTGGTTCACCTTGAGCATATAAACACCGCTGTGGAGGTTGGCGACGTTCACTTGGGCGCTGCCGGTGATGGTCTCGCTGTACACCATTTGGCCAACGATGTTGAAGAGCTCGATGTTAGCCTTCTCGTCATTGCCGAGGTTGATGGTGAAGTTGTTGGTAGCGGGGTTCGGATAGACGGTCGGGTTGTTCTTCTCCAGCTCGGGAACATTCACGATTTCACAGTCATTGCAGGAAACCTTCGTGAGGATGTAAGGATATTGGACAACCTTGTTCCAGAGGGGTGCCGGATAGAAATAATCGGTATACCATGAACCGGGAGCAGTTTGGTTCAAGTTGTCGTCGCTGATGATAGCGCCTTGGTTGGCGTTATAAAGAATATCTTCAGTCGGGGTGAACCAGCCGCCGTCATTGTGCGGATAGTAATCGGGACGGGGGTCTTGGGAAATCCAGCCATAGAAATAGGAGTGATCCAAAATATTGTCATCCATCGGAACGGTGTAACCGCGCTTGAGGGAATAGCAGACATTGATTATCTTGCCGGTGACATTGTTCAATCCGATAGGAACAACGTATTCAGCTGCATAGAGACCACCGGTTTCGCTGGTGTCAGCACAATCAGCGGCAGTCAAGGGGATCTTGTAGATGTTAGCGCCAGTAGAGAAGTGTGTGGCGGGATCATAAGGAACGCCATAGTACATGACAACAGGCGTTTGACCGTTATTGACAGACAAGGTATGGAGGTCATCCTCCGTCAAAGTGGTGAGGACGGCAACGATGAGGGTATCCACATTGTTAGCGGGAACCAAAGCACCGCGGTTGTAGTGACCAACGATGGCAACGGAGTCAATGTTGTAGGAGGTGGTGCCAACCATAGAAATTTGGCCGTCAACAGCCACATTATCCCAAATGTAGTTGGTGAAATCGTAGGTTTGGCTCAAGCCAAAGAAGAAACCATGACTAGTGGTGCCATCGTCATAATGGGTCAGACCGTTGGAGTCAACAGCAACGCGGCCGACGACATAGTCATCACCAGTGGGTTCGCTGCCCATGTAACCGAAAATGGTAGCAGCGTAGTCCAGCCATTCGGCAGCGGGACCAGTCTTGGCATTCGAGGTGTTGTTGTGTTTGAACTCAGGCTTGCCAGCGGCTTTGACGTCCTGGCGGAAGACCTTCGGCTGAATCTGTGCAAAGCTGAAAGAAACGAGCAGCATTGCAGCAACTAACATGTAAAGTTTTTTCATTTTTTTGATGTTTTAATTATTGATTATAGTTCATTCCAATCAAGGCTGCAAAAATACTGTTTTTATCATAACCTCGGCAAATTTTTTTCATAAAAATTCTTAATAGCGAAATGTTGATAATTTTGGGTTAAGGTTTATGGGTTATGGGTTAAGGTTTATGGTTTATGGTTTATGGTTTAAGGTTTATGGATTAATTTATGGATTAAGGTTTAAGGGTTGAGAGTTAAGGGGGTTGTTTTCTTGAAATGTATGGGCAGGGATATAGGGTTGTGAAATAAAAAAATTCCCACAAGTGTTGGTATTTCGAAAAATATTGTATTTTTGCAGCGCAATTCAAACAGATGCTCCGCGACGGGCAAAACAGGGTCGGCAGTCGATTGCCCTCCGTGCCGTGGCGAAAAATCCAATGCAAGTTTTATCATCAAAAAATGAGTGACGAGACCCTCAACAGTATGTTAGATGTAAACGAAAACAAACCCAGAAGAAGAAGAATTGTCAGAGGCGGAGACGCATTGTTGGCTACCTCCAATGAAACAAAAATGAAGGAGAAAGCCAAAGTGGTGGAGAAAAAAGCCATCCCTTTGTTCAATACGGTGAAGCCCGCGGTTGCTGAAAAAATCAACGAGGTTTCGGAGAAAATATTCGACCCGACCGAGGTGATCCAGTTCGCCAACCCGCTCCCGCTGTCCGAAAAACCGCGTCAGAAACGGGGCCGCAAACCCAAAGCCGCAGTCGCGCCGGAACCCGCCCCCGTGCCCGAAACGGTCGCCCCCGCCCCGGCCGCTGAACTCGAAACGGTTCCCGATCCTCCCAAAAAACGCCGCGGCCGGCCCAGAAAAAACCCGCTCCCGCAAGAGGAAATTCCCACCCCCGGCGATCAACTGCTCTTCGATGCCGAAGAGGTGCTCTCCGCCAAGGTGACGGACACGCCCGAAACGCCCGCCGAGGAACCCGCACCCAAACCCAAACGCGGCAGACCCAAAAAGAACAAACAGGCCGAACCCGCCCAAGTTTCCGAAAAAACCGATAATCCGGCCAAACCGACGGAACCCCAACCCGAGGCCAAAACAGAGGGTGACCAAGGTGGCCGGCAAAACCAGTATAATAAAAAGAAGGAGAAAAAGAACGCCCAGAAGGAACCTGCGGAATATGCCGTCAATCCCGAACCTGCGGAAGGTGGCAAAGCCGAGGATGGCCCCGTGCCCTACCTCGCCAACGCCCAGTACGATGGCTCCGTGATGGCTGAAGGCGTGCTCGAAATCACCAGCGAGAACTGCGGTTTCCTGCGCTCCTCCGACTATAACTACCTCTCCTCCCCCGACGACATCTATGTCTCTATGTCGCAGATCAAACTCTTCGGACTCAAGAACGGCGACACCGTGCTCGGCGCCATCCGCCCCCCGAAACCCGGCGAGAAATACTTCCCGCTGACCAAAATCGAGAAAATCAACGGGTGCCTGCCCGAGGAAATCCGCGACCGTATCCCGTTCGACTACCTCACCCCGATGTTCCCGGACGAGAAAATCAACATCACCGGCCACCCCGGCTGCAAGCTCTCCACCCGCATCATCGACCTGTTCGCCCCCATCGGCAAGGGTCAGCGCGGACTCATCGTCGCCCAGCCGAAAACCGGTAAGACCGTGCTGCTCAAGGACCTGGCCAACGCCATCGCCTATAACCACCCCGAAATCTACCTCATCATCCTGCTCATCGACGAGCGTCCCGAAGAGGTGACCGACATGCAGCGCAGCGTCAACGCGGAGGTGATCTCCTCCACGTTCGACGAGCCCGCGGAACGCCACGTGAAGATCGCCAATATGGTGCTCGACAAAGCCAAACGCATGGTCGAGTGCGGCCACGACGTCTGCATCCTGCTCGACTCCATCACCCGTCTGGCCCGCGCCTTCAACACCATGGCGCCCGCTTCCGGCAAGGTGCTCTCCGGTGGTGTCGAGGCCAACGCCCTGCAGAAACCCAAACGCTTCTTCGGCGCGGCCCGTAACGTGGAGAACGGCGGCTCCCTGACTATCATCTCCACCGCCCTCATCGACACCGGCTCCCGTATGGACGAGGTCATCTTCGAGGAATTCAAGGGCACCGGCAATATGGAACTGCAGCTCGACCGCAAACTCTCCAACAAGCGCATCTACCCCGCCGTCGATATCGTGGCCTCCAGCACACGCCGCGACGACCTGCTCCAAGATGCCGCCACCCTGCAGAAGGTCTGGATCCTGCGCAACCATATCGCCGATATGACTACCATCGAGGCGATGAACCTGGTGCTCAACAATATGCAGGACACCAAGAACAACGAGGAGTTCCTGAATTCCATGAACGGATGATTTTAGTTAGCAGTTAGGAGTTAGTAGTTAGCAGTTATTGCGGTAGTACTTTATTAGGTTCGAGGTTCAAAGTCAAAGGTCAACGTCAAAGTCGAAGATTGACTACGATATGTTAAAGAAGTTTTTGTTCCCGATAGCCGTGTTTATGTGCCTCGTCGTGAATCTCAAGGCGGACACCTACACGGCTTTTTTCACGGAAGAGCGCTACCGGCAACACCTGTTGGACACCATCGGCGACCGTTACGACATTGAGGGGCTGGAATTTGTGGCCAACGAGATGTCCGAAAAACTCAATGGGGTGATGCTCGTGGCGGTGCGCGACACCGTGCTGGTCGAGTATGCCTACGGGGAACTCCGCCTGACCGGCGAGCCGCCTCGCCGCGATGTTCCCGAGAACAACCGCATAACCGAAACCACCCTCTTCGACTTGGCCTCCATCTCCAAGCAATTCACCGCGGTGGCGGTGCTGCAGCTCTGCGCACAGGGGAAAATCAACTTGGAAGACACCATCACGCTCTATTTCCCGAATCTTCCCTATCGCGGTGTCACCATCCGGCACCTGCTGACCCACACCTCCGGCATCCCCGAATATTTCAAGTTCAAATACACGGTCTATGGCGGGGCGGCGTTCGTGGATAACGAGCATCTGTTGAGGGTTTTGGAGAAACAGAAGTATGCCAAGACCTTCGCCACGGGTACCAAGTTCGAGTATGTGAACACCAACTATGCGATTCTGGCGGCGTTGGTGGCGCAGGTCTCCGGGATGCCCTTCGAAGAGTATGTGCACGAGAACATTTTCAAACCTGCCGGGATGGACGCCACCTGCTTCTTCACCGAAATCGTGGGCATCGATGCCAAACACGGCAGGAAGTACGCCGATGTGGACCCGAAAGCGGAAGATGTGAGTGTGAAAGCGCTGCCGTCGGATATACCGATTGCCATCGGACACCGCAGGGGAGGCGTTGTCGCGAGATATGACCGGCTCAACGGGGTGCTCGGCGACAAGGGCATCTACTCCAACGCGGAGGATATGCTCCGCTGGGCCAACGCCATGTTCATCGACTACAAAATCCTGCCGAAAGAGTGGGTGGACCTCGCCTCGCAGCGTGAGAACCAACTGAATGGCGGCAAACTCCCGGCCAGCATCTACGGCTACGGCTATCGCATCGAGGAGAGTCCCACGCACGGCAAGCTGGTCTACCACGGCGGCCTCTGGAACGGTTTCCAGAACCTGTTCCTCTACCGCCCCTCCGACAACGTCGTCATCGTCTTCCTCAGCAACCTCTACAACAAAGCCCACGCCGGCCGCAGCGACCAGATGCTCAACATCCTCGACGGCATCCAAGACCCCGAACCTCCCGCCACCGAATCACCCGACCCCGAAGAACAATGACCTATTACCCCGCCAATTACCATACCCACAGCCTCTACTGTGACGGCAAAAGCACCCTGGAAGAGCAGGTGCGTGCCGCCGAAAAGTGCGGTCTCCGCCAGTTAGGATTCTCCTCGCACGCGCCCGTGCCGTTCGAGAACACCTTCGCTATGGAGGAGGCAAAACTTCCCGACTATATCCGGGAAATCGACGAATTGCAGCGCACCACCGACGTCACGCTGCTGAAATCCCTGGAATGCGACTACATTCCGGAGGTTACCACGGACTTCGCGGAGCGCCAGGACAAGAACGGTCTGGACTACCTCATCGGAGGCGTGCACCAGGTGCGACAGCCCCACGGCGACGGACTCTGGTTTATCGACGGCCCCAAGCAGGAGATCTACGACAACGGTCTGCGCGACCTCTTCGACAACAACATCAAGGTGGCCGTGACCGCGTTTTGGGAGCAGACCTTCGAGATGATCGAGACGCAGCGGATGGACATCATCGCCCACTTCGACAAGATCAAGATGCACAACCGCAACCGCTTCTTCACGGAAGACGAGCAATGGTACAAGGTGCTGGCCGACAAGGCGATACAGCTGATCAAGCGGCACGACATCATTGTGGAGGTGAACACGCGCGGGCTTTACAAGGGCCGCAGTGACAGTTTCTACCCCTCCACGGAGTTGCTGATGAAGGCGCGGAAGGCCGACATCCCGGTGATTGTCAGCAGCGACGCGCACAAGGCCGACGAGTTGGTGCTCTTCGTGCCGGAGGCCCTCGCCGAGCTCGAACGTTGCGGCTACGACCACACCGCCCGCTTCGATGTCGCGAGCGGCCGTTTCGTGTACTGAAAAGCTCTTCCGATTGGCTCAAGAAGCTTCCTCTTCCGATTTCTCAACGGGGAAACGGCAAATAATCGAAAAAATACTATCTTTGCAATCCGATTCTAAGAACTATCAGCTATGACAAAATACCCTGTAGGAATACAAAATTTCGAGAAAATCAGAAGAAATGGATATGCATACGTGGACAAGACCGCCGACGAGGCTTTACAACAGATTGAAGACAAGGCCTATGCCAAACCGTTCGACACTGACGAGCGCAAACTCTTCAAGATCGGCATCAATTTCAATACGGAGAAACGGCTGATTGACGACTGGAAAGTGGTGGAACGGATCAAATAAAACATCACAGAATCATGAAGAATGAAAGTCGTTTTGCCACCTTGTTTCTTGCCATCGCAATACTGCTGGCAGGCTGTAGGGTGCTGTACGATTTCAAACCCATAAAGCAGTTTGATCAGAAAGAATATGACAAGATGATTACTTCTGTCTTGGACCGGGATTTCAAAATCAACCCTATAGTCAGTGAGTACGAGCAGTTTGACGCTTATAGGATGTGCATCCAGGACAGTTTGTGGCAACATCAGACTGCTGTCCAGCCGGTTCAAATCCTCTACCTCAAAAAGGATTCGCTTCTCTCCTATCACATCAATTGCACGGCAAAGGGCGGGCTCGCCAACCTGAACTGGAATACGGATCAACGGTTTGAAACGTTCCCGCCAGTGTCAGCCGTCCCCATTACCCCGCAAATGCAGAACCTGTCGAAAATCAGAGACATTTACGGAATCAACGATGACTCCGAGTACCTGATTGTGGTTTTTTGGACCAATATGCTTCCAAAAATCTCAAAATCGGCCATCGAGACAGTCAAAACCAATTTGCGCGAAAACGGGGCCGTCAAAAAAGCAGCTATTGTATTGATTAACACGGACAAGTTTTACGTGATGTTACAGTAATCCTTAGAAGAACTAATGAGACGTGGCAGATGGCGAAGATTCAAAATATTTAGTGTGTTTTCATTCCCCAAAAGTGGCAATATAGCCCCAAATGTGGAATGAAAATGCCGCCAAAATTCGTCTCTCGCGAGTTTGACGGAGGGCAGTGTTGCGGGAATGCGTACTTTTGCCGCGTTAAACCAACCACTATGCAAATCACCATCAAGCAAAAGCCGTTCGGCTATTTCAAAATCACCCCGTATCTGGTGTTCATCGACAGAGAATTGGTCGGAAAGGTTTACCGTTTCCGCCCGCTAACCCTCAATGTGGGAAAGGAAGAGTTCAATCTGACAATCAAGGACAACTTTTTCAAAAGCACCCGTCATTGTTCGGTCAGAGATGGGGACACCATCCTGTTCGACACCATCGACAACTTCCCGATGTGTCTGTACGTGCTATATGACCTCATTCTCATCCTATTAATGTTCTTGCATGTGAACCTGTTTCTCCCTTTCGGGGCCATCATCGTCAGCATCCTCCTCTTTCCGGCGTTCATCTATGCGTTTGCACTCATCAATCGAAACCATTACTTTGTGATTGACAACGTGGAAAGGGCATTTGCCTACGCGGATGACAAATTAGTGGTCATTTCGCCGGAGAGGAAGCAGCAGCTGATTGATTTTAAGGACATTGCCTGTTTTTCCTACGACACGGACGGAGTTGTTCTCATCTTGAAAAACGGGGAAACAACACATCGAAACGGCACCCTTTCGGAATTGGAGGAGCTGATTCCTTCTGAACTTTGGATCCGGGTCAACCGCCAAACCCTTGTCATGCGTGACAGCATCGTGCGCTACAATGACACTGTGCTGTGCATAAACGTGAACGGGCAGGACAAAATCATCCACTATTATTCCACAAAAACGGAAGAGGTTTTAAGGCAGTTGAAAGCCTGGGACCCAGAACTTTATTCTCACGAAGATTTCAACGAAGCAGATGTGGAAAACCGCAATGCAGGCCTTTCCGAAGATTTGAGACGGTTACGGGACTATCTGGAAAAGAATCCCAGCGCCAGTGCGCAACAAGTGGCAGACGACCTGCATTTCTCCCTCCGCACGGCCCAACGTCGTTTGGCGGAGCTGAAAAAAATGGAATGCTGTAAATAGCGGAGCTTCAAAATATTTTGTATTTTTGCGGTTGATATTATAATATTTGAAATTAAACACGGAAAAACAGAACCATGTGTACGTATAATATAACATTAAATGACACGCTTGTTGAGCAAGTACGAGACTCCTTTGATGATGAACAAGCGTTGGAACGTTGGCTCCAAGAACAAATGGAACTGGCTTTATTACAGTTATATAACAACAAACGTCAGGCCGTGTTGTCAAAAGCCCGCCAGACCATTGAAGACATGCGTCAGCACAGCGAAGAAAACGGCAATTCCGAAATGACACTTGACGAAATCAATGAAGAAATCCGACAAGCCCGTTTAGAACGCAAGAACTATTTTGGTCACCCCTGCTGAAATGATTCGTATTTTGGAAGAAAAATAAAGATTCCACAGTTCATTCCAAAAAAATGGCAATATTGCCACAAATTTGGAATGAAAACGTCCTAAAACGAACACAACTACATGTAAATAAAGAAGATAAAAAGACTGGGGAAACAACAGTATCGTCCTGATAGGCATTTACGAGTTTCTGATAGACTCGGAACTGATTGATGCATAGATAGATAACTCCTTTATTATTAAAAATATCCTAGGTTCCTAATTATTTTGAGTTTAGGGTGTAGTTTTTCGCCACCTTCGTAGTCAAATGGAAAACAACGTCTGACAGATGAAGCAGAAAAAAGACAAAGAACAGAAAGAACGCGACTTCGAGCGGTTAATGCAGGAGCAGCGGCAGACCATCTACTCTGTGTGCTACCTCTTCGCTAACGACCGCCAGGAAGCGGACGACCTCGCCCAAGAGGTGCTGATACGCCTCTGGCAGGGCATCGACAGTTTCGAAGGGCGCAGCTCGGCCAAAACGTGGGTCTATCGCGTGGCCCTGAACACCTGCGTGACCCTCGACAAGCGCCATCGCCGCCGTCCCGACTGCATGCCCTTGGAAATGGACATCGACCTCTTCGCCGCCGAGGAGGCCTGTCCCGCCGCCAGCCGTCTCCACAAGCGCATCGCACGGCTGCATCCCTTCGACCGCGCACTGATTCTGCTTTGGCTCGAAGACCTGCCCTACGACGAGATTGCCGCCATCCTCGGCATCACCGTCGATAACGTCAGCGTGCGCCTGGTGCGCATACGCGAGAAACTCAAATCATTCACCGACTAAACCTCAAAACAGATATGGAACAGTACGAAGACATCAAAAGCGAACTGCAGCAGGAACTGCACGACCTGCAGCAGAATGTGGAGCAGCACAGCACTTTCAACAATAATGCATGGCGGGAGACGGTGAAACAGTCCAGCAATGAGCTCTACTGGCTAAACGCTTTTCTCGCAGGAGCGACAGTAGTCATCATGATTGCCGCAACCATCGCCTTCGCCCTCATCAAGTGGCCTTGGTGGCTCATCCTCTTGTTCGATCTTTACTTTGGTTGGATAGCGGTTGACAGCCTTTTCGCCATAATCGGCCTCCGGAAGGCCAACGAGCAGAGCTGTGAAGGTCTACTCTCGCTGCGGGAAAGTTTAAAGACCTACTCGAAGCGCAAACGCACCATCATCCGAATTATCGGAATCATTTTGTTTCTAGTACTTGAAGTTTTCCTCTTTTTTTACGATCGCATTGCCTTCTTCTCCATGATTATTTGGGGCAGCTTCTTTAATGGCCCCTTCGGGCGTAAAAGAACCCAAGAGGTGACGAAACGTTACGACGAGCTTAGCGAGGAAATCGACGAGCTACTGAACGAATCCCAACCCTCTTAAGTCCCAAGTCTTAAGTCTAAGGAAATGTTGCAATTATTTTAACACAAACGTTTATGAAGAAAGTATTTTTGTTTATGATGGCGATGATCTGTGCGTTGGCCGTTTTCGCGCAGAAGGGTGACCTGAACCTGAATAATCCCATCAAAGCCGACCCCAACGTGACCATCGGCAAGCTGGACAACGGTCTGACCTAATTATATCCGCAAGAACACCTACCCGAAGAATCGTGTGGAGTTCCGTCTCGCGGTGAATGTCGGCTCCAACCAGGAGAACGATAACCAGCAGGGTCTGGCGCACTTCACCGAGCACATGGCCTTCAACGGCATCGAGGGTTTCCCGGGCAACACTATGGTTGACCAGCTCCGCAGCAAGGGCGTGGTGTTTGGCGCCGACCTCAACGCCAATACCTACTTCGACGAGACGGTCTATATGATCCCCATGCCGACGGACGATCCCTCCAACATAGACCTCGGTCTCAAAATCCTCCGTGGCTGGGCTGCCGGTCTGCTCTTCGACAACAAGGAGATTGACGAGGAACGCGGTGTCATTATCGAGGAACACCGCCTCGGTCTCGGTGCCGTGGACCGTATGCGCAAGGAGTATTGGCCGATCCTGATGCAAGGTTCCCGCTACGCCGACCGTATGCCCATCGGTAAGCTTGACATTCTGCAAGCCTTTGATTACCAAGTTATCAAGGACTTTTACAACGATTGGTATCGTCCAGACCTACAGGCGGTGATTGTGGTAGGTGATATCAACGTGGCGGAAGTGGAAGGCAAAATCAAAGCTATGTTCGGCAACATCCCCGCCAAACAAAACCCCCGCAAGAAAGTGACCTACGGAATCGCCCCCAACAAGGAACCGCTCGTGGCCGTCTGCACTGACAAGGAAGCCACCGGCAACATGGTGATGGTCATCCGCAAGCACGAACACACTCCGATGAAGACCATCGGTGATTTCCGTGAACAACTTTGCATCGACCTCTATAACACCATGTTGGACACCCGCTTTACGGAAATGGCGCTGGACCCGAAGTGCCCGTTCATGGGTGCCAACGGCGGATATGGCAACTTTTACGGTAACACCGATGCTTACGCTTTGGAAGCCATAGCTAAGGAAAACCGCATTCCCGATGCGTTGCGCGCGCTCCTGCAAGAGGACTACCGCGTGCTGAAATACGGTTTCCTACAGACCGAACTCGATCGTGCCAAAGAGGAACTCCTGGAGCTCTACGACAAGGCGGCCAAGGAGGCTGACAAGACCGAATCTGCCAGTTTCGCCTCCGAATACATTAACAACTTCCTGCATCAAGACCCCATCCCGGGTGCAAAACGCGAGAACATCTACGCCAAGAAGATGATGGAAGGTATTACCTTGGAGGAAATCAATGCGTTGGCCAAGAATTGGGTGACGGAAGATAATATGGTGGCCGTTGTCACCGCCCCCGACAAAGAAGGCGTCACCGTTCCCGGCAAGGACGAGATCCTTTCTATATTGAAAGACAAGTCTTTAACTAATGTACAACCTTATGTGGATACCTATAAGGACCAGGAAATCCTCGAAAAGGAGACACTGAAGCCCGGCAAAATCACAAATGTGGAGACAATCGAGACCGTAGGTGCCGAGAAATGGACGCTCTCTAACGGCATCACTGTCTATCTGAAGAAAACCGACTATAAGAACGATGAGATTCTGTTTACCGCCATCAGCAAGGGCGGCAAAACGCTCTATCCCGTGAAAGATCTGGCTTCCGCTGATTTCGCTTGCGACATTATCAACCATGGCGGTATAGCCGGTCTGGATTACAACTCCCTGTCGAAGAAGATGAAGGGCAAAAACGTAAGCCTTTATCCTGAAATCAAACTGTTGTCAGAAGGTTTCAACGGTTCTTCTTCCCCGAAAGACCTGGAGCTCTTCTTCCAATATCTTAACGCTTTCTTCTCCAATCCGCGCATCGACACCAACGCTTTCGAATTGATGATGGACGAGAGCCGCGAGGGCATCAAGATGCTCCAAGCACAACCGATGTACCAGTTCTTGGGCCAGTTGATTGAAGCCGCTAACAATAACGACCCCTATATGAAACAGTTCTTCTCTTACGATGAGGAATATCTGAAACAGACTGACTTCGATCGCGCCGTGCAGATCTACAAGGAGCGTTTCGCCAATCCCGCTGACTTTACCTTCTTTTTCGTGGGCAACTACGATGAGACGGAGATGAAACAATTTGTGGAACTCTATCTCGGTTCCCTGAAGACCGAATCCGGTAAGAAAGAGAACTACAACCTCAACGTACTGAAACCGCGTCCCGACAAGGCCTCTACGCAAACCGTTTATGCCGGTACCGAGGAACAGGGCTGGATGGGCATGTTCATCACCAACCCCATCGACTGGAGCTACCGCAACGCCATCATCACCGATATGATCGGTGAGGCATTAGACATCCTGTTCGTCAAGATTGTGCGTGAAAAGATGGGCGATGTTTATTCCCCGACGGTAAGTATGAGCGCCGGCAAACTGCCTCGTCCTGAAATAACCCTGATGATTCTCTTAGGTTGCGACCCGGTGAAGACCGACAAATTGGCTACTGCCAGCCTCAAGATTTTGAACGACTTCAAGGCCAAGGGTCCGGACAATAAGACCATGGCCCTCATCAAGAAGCAGATGACCAGCACCCATGCCAAGAACATCCAATCCAACAGCTTCTGGTTAGGCTATATCAGCGGCAAGGTTATCCAAGATGAGCCGATTATCGCGCCTTCCGAATACGACAACATCGTCAATTCGGTTACCAAGAAAGAGATGGTCGAATTCATGAAAAAGTACTTCCACCCCGAAATCTACACTCGTGTCGATATGCAGCCGACGACGATGCAGCAATAGGCTTTGGCTTTATAAATCCAGCCTGAATGAGAAATCCCAGAAGTTTGGTATTGCCATTTTTTGAGTTTGAGGTGTATCGCCACCTTCGTAGTCAAAAGGAAAACAATGTCTGACAGATGAAGCAGAAAAAAGACAAAGAACAGAAAGAACGCGACTTCGAGCGGTTAATGCAGGAGCAGCGGCAGACCATCTACTCGGTGTGCTACCTCTTCGCTAACGACCGGCAAGAAGCGGACGACCTCGCCCAAGAGGTGCTGATACGCCTCTGGCAGGGCATCGACAGTTTCGAAGGGCGCAGCTCGGCCAAAACGTGGGTCTATCGCGTGGCCCTGAACACCTGCGTGACCTTCGACAAACGCAACCGCCGCCGTCCCGACTGCGTGCCGTTGGAAATGGACATCGACCTTTTCGCCGCCGAGGAGGCCTGTCCTGCCGCCAGCCGCCTGCACAAGCGTATCGCGAAACTTCACCCTTTCGACCGCGCACTGATTCTGCTTTGGCTCGAAGACCTGCCCTACGACGAGATCGCCGCCATCCTCGGCATCACCGTCGATAATGTCAGCGTGCGTCTGGTGCGCATACGCGAGAAACTCAAATCATTCACCGACTAAACCTCAAAACAGATATGGAACAGTACGAAGACATCAAAAGCGAATTGCAGCAGGAATTGCAAGACCTGCAGCAGAATGTGGAGCAGCACAGCGCCTTCAACAAGGAGGTATGGCGGCGTGCAGTGAAACGGCACAGCAGGCACCTCTATATGCAGACCTTGTTTTCCACTATATTTCTTGTGATCATATTTGCCGCCTCTACCATTTTTCAACTATTGCCTTGGTGGATTCTGATTCCCGCTGACCTGATTATTGGTTACGTTGTGGTGGAGGCCCTTATCGGCTCAAACGGTCTCCGAAAGGCCGATGTGCAGAGTCGCGAGGGGCTTCTCTCCATGCGGGAATGCATGCGCAAGGAGAGCTCTTACTCAAAGCGCAGGCTAATCATTATGAAAATTGTGGCTTTGCTCGGTGTACTTTTGGGGGTGGTAATGCTTATCTACCTCTGTTTATATGACGACCGAGACACTTTTGTAGCCGTGCTTATCGGAATTCTTGCCTCCTTTGTTATCGGCGGGTCGCGGTTCGAGAAGCGGGTAAAGAAAGAATCCGACGATTTCGTCGAAGAGATTGACGAGTTGCTGAAAGAATAAAAACGCAATTAAAGACCACACCTCCGCCAAAATTCGCCTCTCGCGAGTTTGGCGGAGGCCCGTGTTGCGGGAATGCGTATCTTTGCCGCGTCAAAATCACTTATCAATAAATAGATTTATAATTATGTGGAGCACCATTATTTACATTATTTTTCTTATTCTTGGAATCGTGGGAATGGCGTACTACCTTTATAACGGCATTCGCAATAAAAAACTGAAAGAAGAAGGCAAAGAAGGAAAGGACAATTTATGGCTCATGGGTGTCTCTATCGCTCTGATGACCGTGCCTATTATGCATTTGACGGAAAAATGGCTTTCCCCACACATCACCAGCGAGATTGCCCTTTATTTCTTGCAGACACTGATCCTCATCTTTCTCATGTTGGTCATCAGCTTACTCGTCAAACGTATTGCTAAGAGGAATCACATTTCTGATTAAATGGAATGTTTATTTCTTTCTTCAAAGCTGGCTTCATAGATGCCTGGGGACGTGGCTACAAGAAGATTCGCGAAGGTTTCGAAGGTGCAGGCCTGACCATGCCCAAAGTTGAGAACTTCTGCGGAGGAGTCAGGGTGACGCTCCAAAGGAAAAACGTCGTAGAAAGTGTGGAGAAAACGTCCCAGAAAACGTCCCAGAAAACGTCCCAGAAAATAATAGAACTGATACGGAATAATGCCGAAATAACAACTCAAGAGATGGCAGAATACATAGGCATAAACCGCAGAAATATTACAAGAAATATAAAGAAGCTTCAAGACCAAAAAATCATCATCCGCGTTGGCGGCGACAAAGGCGGTCATTGGGAAGTTGTATCTCCACAATAAAAACAAACAAATGAGCCCCACTGCAAAACTTTTTGCCCTGTTCTGGGCCTTGGCACTCCTGTTGCCCGCGTGCGTCACCGTGCGCGACTGCGACGGGAACCGCTACCGCACGCTGAAAATCAACGGGATGCGGTGGATGGCGGAGAACTTGCGGTAAATGATAATCAAATGTTTTGCCTGTTCAGGTAGGCTTTCCACTTGTCAGGAATTGCCAAATCAAAATCAGCAGACTTGAGATGCACAACATCTGGCAAGATGCACTGGCGGAATCTTGATTCATAACGTTCTAGGTTGATTACTTTTGATGTGCTGATACCACTCAAGCTGTTGGAACGATGGAAAGGAGGGAAATAGACAAATACTTTCGTTCCTGCCGCCATGGCCAACTCAATAGAGGGAATCATGTCGCTGTCGGCAGACACAACTATGGCCACATCGCAATGATGATTATTGGCATCATTGACAATTTGTGTCGCAATCCTTACATCGGATTCCTTCTCTTCGTATGTCTGAATGATATAGCCACAATTGTAGCATTTGATGTTCTTGCGTAGATATTTGCCTAAGAACAATTGGAACTTTGGATTCTCCTTGTTGGCTTGAAAAAAGGCGTTTTGCCGCAATGCTTTATCAAGATTGTCTGGTTTGGCAGAGAAATATTTCACACATACCAACTCCTGATTCGGTTTCATGAACATTTCAAAAAACTTCACGACATCCAACCAGTAATAACGCCTCCATTTCATGTTCTTTTTCAGACCATAATAGAGGTTAAACCCATCAACATAGACAATAACTTTCTGTTTATCCATTGTTTTCATTGTTTTTCAAAAAATAAGCCCACTTATTGGGAGTGGGCGAGCCTTAGTATATTCCACCTAAGGGGGATTCGGCGGCAAAGATATAATTTTTTTTATTACTTCATCACTTTTGTAAAATAATAATATTTTTGCCAACGAAAAACATCTTCCGTAATGAACTCCACCGCAAAACTTTTCGCCCTGTTCTGGGCCTTGGCACTCCTGTTCCCCGCGTGCGTCACCGTGCGCGACTGCGACGGGAACCGCTACCGCACGCTGAAAATCAACGGGATGCGGTGGATGGCGGAGAACCTGCGGACGACCCATTACGCTGACGGGAGCTCGATTGTGCGGGGCAAGGTGACGGACAAGGACACGACCGTTGCCTGCTATTTCGACGACTGGAACAGCCGGGATTCCGTGCGGAAGTACGGGCTGCTCTACAACTGGACGGCAGCGGTGCGCGATACGGGCAAAACGTCCGCGAGTGTGCAGGGTGTCTGTCCCGACGGTTGGCACCTGCCGGACGATGCGGAGTGGACGGCCATGACACAGGGCTGCGTCGCGGAGGGCTACCAGTACCGTGTTCCCTTCTCAGCCCAGAATATGCGGATTATCAAACGGTTTGTGCGTCCTCCCCGCAGTGGCTATCGCTACCCCGGCAACTACACGAAAGTGGGCGAAGAGTCCTTCTGGTGGAGCTCCACTCCCTCAAGCGACGGCACCGCTACGGGCCGCTATCTGGAGAACTTCAACTACCCCTGCCCGTATGTCTGCTTCGGGAAGGTGTATAACGGATACAGTGTGCGCTGCGTGCAAAACGGGGCGAAAGTCACCACCCCGAAACTTAAAGTCAAGAAACGGAAAAAAGAAAACGTGCGGGATGTGTCGCAGTTGGACACGTTCACCATCCCGCACGAAACGGTTATGCCCCGCTCTTTCTACTCCTTTGCTGAAAAAACGCAAGTGAACACATGGTTCCATACGGAAGAAAAACAGGTTGTCCTGAACTACTGCATAAATGGACTGAAACCGTTCTCCACATTCCAGAACCCTGGCTATCTCACCTACTATTTTTCACTCGACCGAAACCATCTGATTTACAACTGCGTCTTCGATTCTCTTACCTATCTTATTGACAATCATTCAGATGTGAAAGGAACGGTCAATATGAACCTATGGTCAGAGGACGGGGACAGTGTTGTCTTCACAAATTTCAGCTGTCACTACTACGTGCCGATCACTCCGGATTCGGGCTTACTATATTGCAGTACATTTCTGAAAAACATCTTCGACTATAGGCTTGACACGCGAATCAGGATGTTTTCACGTCCGATGTTCCACGTTTTTTCGTATAAAGATGGCCAGCTCAATCCGATTCGGGGCTTAGGCACTTATCCGGCCATCCACCGCAGCAGGGACAACACACGCTACAACTACCACTTCACCTCCACCATGAACAAAGACACGGATTTGGTGGCGATTTACTCCTTCATCGACTCGCTGTATGTTATCCACCGCGACGGCTCGCAGGAGCAGCACTACATCCACAGTAAACACCAACGGCATGTCCAGGAAGAATTTGACACGACCAACACGTACAATTACACGGAATTAGCTCGCACGGAGAGTGCCAAAACCTCGTATCTTGGCGTGGTTTATGACTCCTACCGGAACCTGTATTACATCACCGTTTCCAGACCGATGCCCTACGAGAACAGGGACGGTACCCGAAACAAAATCTCCGACAAACCTTGGTCGCTGCTGGTGCTGGACTCCTCTTTCCGGCAAATTGCGGAGATGGACATGCCCGACTGTTTGAGCAAGCATGAGCTCATGGTGGTACCGAAGGGGATTGCCTTAGCCGACAAACGGCTGTCCGACGATGAAAAAACCTGTTTTGTGATATTGAGATACAATGAAAAAGACCTGTATAATACTGACATTGCTGCTGTTCGGAGGCATTCTCGCGGCGCAAACAAACGGAAATGACCTGAAACGGCATACCCGCTTTTTCAAGTCCTACATGCACGAGACGTTCCCGGATTTCAAGATCCGCGACGGGGAGTACCTGTTCATTCTGCCAACAGGCTGCCGAAACTGTGTCGAGCAGGCAACAGACTATCTGAGTGCGCATTTGGACCTGATAGAGGGAAAGTACCAAGCGATGCTCGTTTCAGCCTCCACCCTGAAAAAGCTGCCCTCCAACATCCGCGAGAAGGTGCCGAACCTGTTGTGCGACCCCACCAACAAGCTCGACAACATGTCGTTCGGCATCGACGGAATTTCAGTGCTAAAAATCAAGAATAGGAAAATTATAGCCTGCAAAAGCATGACTCCGGAGGATCTGAAGAATAATCCGGCAGCGTTCTTTGTGCCGACAGAAACGACGAAATGATTATCGGCGAATTGGACAAATTATACGAAAATCCCGCAAACGTTGATCTGGTGAAAGAGAAATGAGTGTGAATAGTAGCGCACCTCCAGCACGGTACGCAGGAGGATGCCATCATGAGCGTAAGTCGCTGAAAGAGAAATATTTGGATAGGATTTGTTAGAACATCATCGCAATGGCAGGCCAGCGGCCTGAAGGGAGCGTATGATTACTTATTCTTTAACGAACTTTACCGTATTTTCTTTATTTCCGCTGGTGACTTTCACAAAATAGACACCCGAAGACAAATCCGATACGCTTATCATCGTATTGGCATCCGCATTCTCAACTAATTTCACCTGTTGGCCTGTGGCGTTGTAAACGGCAACACGGGCGCCTTCAGCATTGCGGATATTGATGGTTTCCACCACCGGATTCGGATAAACGGAAACGGTGTTCGACCATTCGGCCACTCCTGTGCCATCTGTAAAATAACCGAACTCCGTCCAGCCTCCCGAAACAGTTTTGTCGAACTTGGCGTAACCGTATGCATTAGGGGTGCCGGAAAATTTCAATGCGGCATAACCGACATTCATTCCTTGTCCGGAATAGGTGTCCAAGGTGACCATATTTTCCGCCCAGATGGCAGAAGAGTTACATGCGTTCCACACGGCATCCAAAGTGGCAAATTCCGCCACCGTGTACATCTGATCATTGTTAGGAACGGCCACGAAACCAGCCATCGGCTCCAGTTGGACTTCACTGGGATCATAATTCGGGATGGTGATCTGGTCCACCCCATTGACTGTCAGCACACCGTTGACGGGCGTGATTTGGACTGTTGAATAATTTTGGGCGAAAGCGCCAAAGGCACATACCAGACAGAGTGCCACTGTTGTAAAAATGTTTTTCATATAGCTATATTTTTGTTGTATTTATATAACGCAACAAACTTATAAAAAACTACAAAAAAAGAATAAAAACTCGTTATTGCTTCGGTTTCCTTACAAAATGCGGCATCTCCATCGGTATCTCCATGGAGAGTTCAATATAACCGGCAAACTCACCGTCTTCGAACCAAGGCGACTGGTAAACGAGCTTCTTAATGCCATTTTTCTCAATGGTGTAGGCGTTCACATTGTGGTTCTTCAGCATCTCCACCAATTTGGTACGGGCGGGTTCCGGATGGCAGTCAAGGAGGTTTTGGCCGATAATCTGCTTGCCATGGCTCAGCACATTCACCGCCATTTCATTCATTTCCAAAATCTTACCGTCTTTGTCGCATACCGTGACGGAATAGGGCACTTCGTTGAAATATTCGAGCATAATTTTTATTTTTAATTGTTGGCTATTAATCTATTTTCACCCTCCTCAAATCCAGCATGTTCACGGGGTTGGTGCCGAGGCCGGAGATATTGGCTTGGGTGAAGCGGATGACTTTGTCATAATAGAGCACCACCACGGGCGCGTCAGCCATAAGCATGGCATCCATGCGCGTGTAGTAGTCATTGCGTTTGTCCTCGTCGGTGCAACGCTGGGAGGCCTCATACAGTTTGTCAAAAGCGGGGTTCACATAATGCGTATAGTTAGAACCCACGGGCTGCAGGTTCTTGGAGTAGAACAGCGCCATATAGTTCTCCGCATCGGGGTAATCGCAAATCCAAGAACCACGGAAGAAAGGCAACTGGTAACTGCGCATCATCTCGCGCTGCTGGGCACCCTGCATCACATCCAACCGCAGGTCGATGCCGAGTTGCGACAACTCATGCTGCATGTATTGCACCAAATCGGCGTAGGAGGCGGACACGGCCACCGAGATAGGTGGAAGTCCCTTGCCGCCGGGATAGCCAGCCTCCGCCAGCAACTGAACCGCCTTCTTGGGGTTATAATCGTAGCCGCCCGTGTGCGCGGGGTCGTGCGAGGGCATGCCACGGGGCACAAAACCGCCCGTGCCGGGATAGCCCACATTATTGCGCAAGTATTTCATCATCTTCTCACGGTCGAACCCGTAATTGATGGCCTGCCGCACCCGCTTGTCCAACAACGGATTATTCTTGTCACCAGGTTTCAACATAAAACCCAAGTATTCTGTGTTGAGATACGGACCCGTCAGCATCTTGATTTTATCCTTGTATTCGGGATTCAGCCGCCCGTCTTTGGTGAGCAATGCGTCTTTGTAACACGCCTCCACACCCGACATAAAATCCAGCGAACCCTTCATAAACTCCATAAACACAGACTGTTTATCAACGATGAACGATATTGCCACTGCGTCGATGTAGGGCAGGCGGTTGCCTTGTTCGTCACGCTCAAAATAGTCAGGATTTTTGCGCAACACCAGCTTCACGCCCTCTTGCCAGAGTTGGAATTGAAACGGACCCGTGCCCACAGGATTTTTGCGGAAATCCTTGCCGAAATGTTCCACCACCTCTTTCGGGACAACGGAACAGTATTTCATAGCCAGAATGCCGAGAAATGGCGGAAAGGCTTCTGCTAACTGAATCTGGAAAATAGTGTCATTCAATGCCTTAAAAGCAGGTTTCCCTTCTTTATCCCGTTTCACTTTTTGGAAAATCCAAGCGCCCGGCGAGGCCACATCAGGATCCAGAATGCGGGAGAAACTATACACAAAATCCTGGGCCACAACTTTTCTTGGCGTCTTGAACGGATAACATTCCGTATTGTGAAAGGTCACATCATCGCGGAGATAGAAGGTATAGGTCAATCCATCCTCCGAAATTGTCCATCGTTTGGCGATGGATGGCACGATATTCAACGAATCATCCATGTCCACCAGCCCGTTGTAAAGCTGGTTGCAGGGCCACATCACCGTCTGCCCAGACGCAAATGCCGGGTCAAGGGTTTGAATGCCTTCAGACTGGTTGTAATGGAAGATTTTCTTATCCGAATGGTCATATTTTGGCCGACAACCCACCACGGAAACGGCAACCAATAAACAATATGTTAAAAATTTGATTTTCAATTCTACGATAATGCTTGATTTACCTTCTTGGAGGATTCCAAGATGGAATTATATTCTTCAGGGGTGATATCCGAATTGAAATAATAGACCGGATTCACCTTCTGACCGTTCTTGATGACCTCATAATGCAAATGCGAGCCGGATGCCATGCCTGTGGAACCCACATAACCGATAACCTGGCCCCGTTTCACTTTCTGACCCGGTCGCACGGCCTTTTTGGAAAGGTGGGCATACAAGGTTTGATAGGAATAACCGTGATTGAGAACCACCACAATACCATAGCCGCTGCCAGGATTCTCTCCTGAAACCGTGCCGTCGGCTGTGGCATACACCGGCGTTCCCTTTGGGGCGGTGATATCCACACCCGTATGTGCGCGCAGGGTTTTCAATACCGGATGGTAGCGGCGGCCAAAACCGGACGAGATCTCATGCATGTTCTTCAGCGGACGGATGGCCGGAATGCAAGTCAGCATCTCCGACTTCCGGGTGGCAAGACGCTCCAAGGTGTCTAACGACTTCGACTGCGCCGCCAAGCGCACCGTCAGCTGGTCAGCTTTCTTGTTTGCATCACGCAACATGTTGTACGCCTCCGAGCGCGACATGCTGTCCAAACGCGTGTCTTCCACTAACAAGGGATAACGCACTGAAGTCGGCACCGGATCCGCCTCGAAAATCGTACGATAGACATTATCATCACGGTCTTCAATG
>JAEEGJ010002812.1_pt1 | contig 77465 bp, 68 predicted proteins | sample 8958761 | NCBI WGS metagenome assembly JAEEGJ01 (sample SAMN16246546, study PRJNA631951) | gut metagenome | biome: gut microbiome; feature: rumen; material: RS-attached | host: Bos | place: Iran: Karaj | collected 2018-10 | reverse complement strand
GTCCCTGCTGGACGAGACGGAGCGCCAGGTGGCCGCCAATCCTGACCTCTGCGCCTTCGCCCGCTCCTCGGCCGATGTGGCCGCCAACAAGGCTGCAGGCCGCTTTTCGGTGCTCTTGGGGCTCGAGAACGGCTCTCCGATAGGCGACGACCTCTCCCTGGTCAGCCGCCTCTATGACAAAGGTATAAGGTACATCACGCTCACGCACAGCGCCGACAACCAGATCTGCGACTCCTGCACGGGAGAGGGGACCTGGGGCGGCCTGAGCCCCTTCGGGCGGACCCTGATTCCCGAAATGAACCGCCGCCGCATGCTCATCGACGTGGCGCACAGCGCGGACAGCACCATCCGCGACGTGCTCGCCCTCTCGCAGCGCCCCATCGCCTATACCCACGGCGCCTGCCGGGCCCTCTCGGCCCACCGGCGCAACCTCCCCGACGAGTTGATCCGCGGCATCGCGGATGGGGGCGGGGTGGTCTGCATCAGCATCTATCCGCCCTTCCTCGACGAGGAATTCGTCCGGACCCTCGCTGCTTCCGGCCTGGAAAAGAAGATGGGGGTCGAGGACGCTTTCATCAAGGATCCCGCCGATCCGGCCAAACGCGCGGCCTGGGAGGCCGTGCAGCGCGAACTGCAGGCCCTGCCGCGCCCGGGAATCGGCCGGGTGGTGGATCATATCGAGCACGCCGTCTCCGTGGCCGGGATCGACCACGTCGGGATCGGGACGGATTACGACGGGATCGAAGTCACCGCCGCCGGTCTCGAAGACATCGGTTCTTTCTACAAACTTTGGGACGAAATGCGGGCCCGCGGCTTCTCCCGGCGCGACATCGACCGCATCGCCGGAGGCAATCTCCTCCGCGTCCTCACCGCCGTCCGGAAATAGTCCTTCCTGCCCCTGTCAAGGGGCCTTTTTTGTACCGAAAAGGGGGTTAACAAAAATGTTAAGGGTCAAAACATCTTTGTTTCAATCCTTAATTCTCAAACGATTGAGTCAATTTTGATATAATGGGCCAAAGTTTGGAGGGCGACGGTCGCAAAACGGCGGATATTGCCCTTCCGACCCAGGGCGCAGTGGTATTTCCGGGTGATCGTACCCCCCGGACCGGCCACTCCGATCCATACCGTTCCCTCGGGATAGCGCTCGTCTCCGCCCTCGGCGAGACCGGTGGTGGAGACGGCGTAGGTGCTGCCGGTCAGGGCCCGGACTCCCTCGGCCATCGCAGCGGCGACCTCGCTGCTCACGACCCCGTTTTCCGCGATGAGCGCAGGCGGGACGCCGAGCACTTTCACCTTGACGGGAATGGCATAGGAGGTGACGGATCCGAGGTACCAGGCGGAGGATCCGGAGACGGTGGTGAGCAGGTGGGAGATCTGGCCGCCGGTGCAGGATTCTGCGGCGCTGAGGGTGCGGCCGCTACTTTTCAGCAGTGCTGCGACCCGGTTTTGGACGGGTTCTCTCATTCTTTTGTCGGCTGAGGAGGTATTTGAGGATGTCGGAGACGAAATTCGGGCCTTCGCGCACCAGGCCGTTGCGCACTTCGATGAGGATGGCGCCGGCATCCAGCACTTCTCCGGCCTGGGCCGGGTTTTCGATGTGGGTGTTGGCGATGATGGGCAGTCTGCCGCTCGTATAAGAGGCGATTTGGCGGACTTGTTCGATGCTGCGGGCCTCGATACCGTCGATGCCGTTCAGCTGGCTGAAATCGAGGATTTCCTCTATTTCTGTGGCAGAAATGACCTTGGGGAGTTTGATGATGATGGGTTTGTATTCTTCTTCGGCCGTCCGGATGTCGAGCATGGGGTCGAATATGTCGAAATTATCGGGGTTCTGGGTGATGTCGATGACGAAGAAGTCGAAGAAGTCGTAGCCCAGGGTGAAGGCCGTGGCGTAGTCGCTGTTGATGCAGACGGCGGTGATGTCGTTCTGGGGGTCGGCCTGGACCCTCCGGAGGGCCCGGCGGATGCCGTCTGCTCCCATCGGTCCGATCTCGACGAAGCTGAATCCCAGGCCGTTGAGGTCGTTGTAGAGCTCTCCGTGGATGTCGAGGCCGGCGCCGAGGCCGACGGGGTTGTAGAAGTTCAGGCCGAAGGCTTCGCGCTGGAGGCCGACGGGGCGGTTGTTGTGGATCCAGCGGCTGATCAGGCGGCCGCCCGGGATCTTTTCGACGATCTCGAAGTAGCGGAGCGCGATTTTGGACGCGGTCTCGATGTCCATGCGGCGGACGATCGGTTTGATCAACAAACTATATAAACCCATATCAATGCAAATATACGATTTTTTTGCTACAACAATACCGCCATCCACCCGCTGCGCCCGGACGCTTATCGGTAAGCGGCTTGTATCAGACGGAATGCCGCACAGGCCTGCGGAAAACCGTAGCCGCCCGCGGCTTCGTGAGCGGGAGGGGCCCGCTGGCTGACAGACCGAAGGGATGGAAGACAGTGGGAGGGATAGCGCCTTCAGGCGCGTAGTTTTCAGCAGGCTCTGTGCGGATTCCGCATAAGCCGCGCACCGATTTACGGGAGTTCTTGGAAGGTGCCGTCGGTGTAGAAGAGGATTATTTTGGAGATAGAGCGCTGATTGATAGGGGAGTGCGCAGTGTTATCTAAATGGTCGGTTGAGGATTTCGGGGCGGTTTGGGCGGGAATTTCGGGCTCGTCGAAGAGCGTCTGCTCCACCTGGGGCGGCAGGGGAGAAATCGCCCCTGCAGGCCCCTCAGAGCCCGATTTCGCGCTGGAATACATCCGCCCGCGCCCCGTAATCAGCCACTCCAGGCTCAGCGCCGGATAAGCCCGCGCCATCCGCTCGATAAAATCGAAGCCCGGTTTGTTGCGACCGGCGAGAATATGGGAGATGTTCGCCCGCGCGACACCGATCGTGTCGGCGAACTGGGACTGGCTGATATTTTCAGCGGCGAGAAACTGTTGCAGACGCCTGTTCATTTATCTTAACACTTTGTTTACAAAAGTAACAAATGATTTTGATATAAACAAGTGTTACAGATGGCAACTGTTGACAAATTGTAGACGGCTTGTTGAAAACCATATTGAAGTTAGATTTAAGAAAAGGGTATTTAATAAATTGATTGATTGCTATATAATATATATCATAACTATATGGTCGGTGTCCCTGGACCCCGAAAGTGGGGAAGGGAAGTGTTTTCAACATGATTGTTCACTTTAGTTGATTTTGATAAATCATTGGGTTTCCGTAAGATGTTCTCCATATTCATATCCAATAAATCCTGCTTATGATAGTTATCAACAAGGGGCCCGGAGCGGTGAATTAAAATTTGTAAATTTCACAAATCGCAACACGAAATTTACAAATGTTGACAATCTGAGCGCCTTGTCAGTGCCGGGAAAAAGCATTAACTTTGTCCTATGATTCCGCAGATTCATATCGAGGATTTTAACTATCCGCTCCCGGACGAACGCATCGCCAAATATCCGCTCCCGGAGCGTGACGCGTCGAAATTGCTGATTTACCGCGACGGACTCGTCCGTGAGCGCAAATTCCGCAATCTCGCCGAGGAACTGCCTGCGGGCAGCCTGATGGTCTTCAACGATACCAAAGTGGTCCCGGCTCGCCTGTTTTTCCGCCGTCCCACGGGCGCACATATCGAAATCTTCTGCCTGGAGCCGGACGATCCGGCCGAATACAATGTTAGCTTCGCGGCTACGGAGCACTGCCGCTGGAAATGCGTCATCGGCAACGCCAAGCGCTGGAAGGACGATGTCCTGGACCTGGATGCCTCCGATGAGGAGCTCCGGGGGATCTGCCTGCAGGCGCGCCTGATCCACCGCGAAGGCCAGACCGGCGTGGTGGAATTCTCCTGGCGGGGCGGGGCTCCCTTCTCGCAGGTGCTCGAACTTTGCGGCCGCGTGCCCATTCCGCCCTATTTGAACCGCGATACCGAGTCCATCGACCTGGAACGCTACCAGACGCTTTACGCCCGCCTGCGAGGCTCTGTGGCGGCTCCTACGGCCGGTCTGCATTTCACGCAGCGCGTGCTCGACGACATCGCCGCCCGGGGGATCGAAACCGCCCGCGTCTGCCTGCACGTGGGCGCCGGGACCTTCCTGCCTGTCAAGAGTTCGCTGGTCTCGGAGCATCCGATGCACCGCGAGCCATTCGTGGTGAGCCGCGCGCTGCTGGCACGTCTCCGCGACGCAGACAAACCCGTGGTGGCCGTGGGCACGACCTCCGTGCGCACCTTGGAGTCGCTCTACTACGTGGGCATCAGCTGCCTGGAGCAGGGCCGGCCTGCCGACGTGGAGCAGTGGGCGCCCTACCTGCGGGAATATGCCCTCACGCGCGCCGAGGCCCTGGATGCCATCATTAAGTATCTGGATGAGAATCAATTGGATGAACTTAAGGTCGGCACGCGCATCATCATCGTGCCGGGCTTCCGTTTCCGCATCGTGGATGCGATGGTCACCAATTTCCACCAGCCGCAGAGTACGCTGCTCCTGCTGATCTCGGCCTTCGTGGGAGGAGATTGGCATACCATCTATGATTATGCCCTCGCGAATGGATTCCGCTTCCTCAGTTATGGCGATTCCTCGTTGCTTTTCCGCCGTTGATTGGTTATCTTTGGGAAACGAAACCTTCGCTCCGTGATGAACTGCGATGACTTCGGAGATATCCGACCCTATACCGACCAGGAGGCCGTAGCAGCCCTGGGACGCGTGTCCCGGCATCCGATGACCCCCGTCATCTCGAAATACCTGTTCCCGGACCTGCCGGCGTCCACGCTGAGCCATATGCTCCGTGGCATCGGCAGCGTAGACCAGTTCCAGGACGAGATCATGTACGCCGTGGTGGAGGCTGTGATCGCCAAGACTTCCTCGGGGGTGACCTGGAACGGTGTCGAGTATCTCAAGTCGCTGGGGGACAAGAAGTTCCTGATCATCTCAAATCACCGGGACATCGTCCTCGACCCGGCCCTGATCCAGTATATGCTCAAGCAGAACGGCCTGTCCACCACGGAGATCTGCGTGGGCTCCAACCTGCTCGGCAGCAAGCTCGTGGAGGACCTGATGCGTTCCAACCGGATGATCAAGGTGATCCGCGGCATCGGGGCGCGGGAGCTCTACCAGAGTTCGCAGCGCCTGTCGCATTATATTCGCGAGAGCATCTGCTCGGGACGGGCTTCGATCTGGATCGCGCAGCGCGAGGGCCGCACCAAGGACGGCGTGGACGCCACCGAGCAGGGTATACTCAAGATGCTGGAACTCAGCGGCGAAGGGAGTTTCGAGGAGGATTTCCGGGAGCTGCACATCGTCCCGCTCAGCATTTCCTATGAATATGAATCCTGCGACGCGCGCAAGGCCCGCGAGGTGCTGCTGCGCCGCCAGGGACCCTATGTCAAGCGGCCGAAGGAGGATCTGCACAGCATCCTGACGGGCATACGCCAGCAGAAGGGACGCATCCACCTGGAAGTGGGCGAGCCGCTGACTCCGGAGGAGATCGCCGCCGCATCGCAAGCAGGTGGAAATGAGCGTTATACGCTGCTGCGGGAGGCGCTGGACCGCCGCATCCTGGGGGGCTATCGGCTCTGGAAGACCAATTATATGGCCCACGACCTGCTGCACGGCTCCGAGCGCTGGGCGGGCGCGGGCGTGTACACGGCCGCCGAGCGGCAGCAGTTCGAGAAATACATGGCCCACAAACTGGGGAAACTTGAGCGCCGGCTCGACCATCGCGCCTTGCGCGACATCTTCCTGGGGATCTACGCCGGGCCCGTGACGTCCCGCGAGGGGCACTAGTCCCCTGCTGTCCCCTTTTGTTACACAATTTATATTATGTTAAGTTAAGGCTGTAAAACCGTCCCCTGCCCATGGAATTGACGATTATCATAGTCGCTACGGCTGTTCTCTGCGCGCTGCTCGCCTGGCTGATCACATACCTGGTTCTCCGCGCGCGTTACGACCGCCGGCTCTATGCCAAGGACGCAGAACTCGCCGCCAGGGACGCCGAACTCCGCGTGGTCAACTCGCTGCGCGAGCGCGAGGCGGCCGAAATGATGCGCTCTCTGACCGGCGACCTGGACAAGGATATCCGGGAAATGAAACTGGCCTTCGAGGCCCAGAAACAGGCCCATGCGGCCGAGAGTTCCGCGATCAAGACCCAGTTCGAGCAGACGGTCCGCCACCTCAAGGAGCAGACCGACGCCATCGGCACCCAGGCCGGCGACCTGGCCTCGGCCCTCAAGGGCCGGAACAAGATGCAGGGTATCTTCGGCGAGACCATCCTCGAGAACCTCCTGCAGGCCGAAGGTTTGCGGCCGGGCCGGGACTACGACAGCGAGTTCTGGCTGCGTGACAAGGCCGGGAATATTATTCATAACCAATTGACCGACAAGAAGATGCGTCCGGATTTCGCCCTGCACTACCCCGATTCCACGGACGTGATCATCGATGCCAAGGTGTCCCTGACGGCCCTCTCGGACTACTTCAGCGCGGAAGATGACGACTCCCGCGCCGAGGCCGCCCGCCGCAACCTCCAGTCCGTCCTTTCCCACGTGCAGGAACTCGCCGGCAAGGAGTACCAGAAGTATATCGTCGGCCGCAAGACCCTGGATTACGTGCTGATGTTCATCCCCAACTACGGGGCCTGGCAGCTCGCCAAGCAGGAGGATCCGGATATCTTCACCAGGGCCCTCGCGCAGAACGTCCTGATCACCACCGAGGAGACCCTTCTCCCCTTCCTCCGGCTCATCCGCAGCGCCTGGATCCAGAAAGATCAGATGGAGAACATGGCCGAGATCGTCTCCGGGGCCCAGAAGATGCTGGACCGCGTGGCCATCTTCTGCGAGAAGAATGCCGAGGTCGAAAGCGCCCTGCGCACGGCCCTCCACAAGATGGAAGAGAACACCAAACGCCTCGTGGACGGGCGTCAGAGCATCGTCCGCGCCGCCCGGGAGGTCCTCGCCTGCGGCGTCTCCCCTTCCCCCGGCAAAACGCTTCCGGAGGTTCAAGATGATTAATAAGATTTTGACTATGAGAAAGATAGCAATTATTGCGGCGGCCTTGTGCCTGCTGTCGGCCTGTTCGCGTCCGGTGAAAGACGGAGCGGTCGTGATCAAGATGTCCGACTTCGAGGAAATCCGGGCGGACTCCCCTTTCGAACTCTTCGAAGCCGAGCCCCGTTTCGTGCACCTGCAGGCGGGCGAAGACAATTCCTTCGGGTTTGCAAGAATCAGTAAAATCGAGATCGTCGGCGACAAGATCTATATCTTCGACGAACAGCCCCGGACCTATTATCGCGTGCTCATCTTCGATCTGGACGGGAATCCCGTCGCCAAGATTGACAGTCGGGGACGGGGCCCCAATGAATATCTGCAGATCACGGATTTCGCCGTGGATCCGGCGGGAAATATCTGGATTGCGGATGCGCAGAAAGATGTGCTGTTCAAGTATTCCGAAGCGGGTGAGATGCTGGAGTCCCGGCCTTATACCAGCGAGATTTCAAAGATCTGCTGCATCGACGGGGGGAAGTGCCTGCTCGGCATTGCCAACTGGGATGTCTCGGATTATGCCGGGACCGCCCTCGCCCTCGCCGACGCTTCTGCCGTCATCGAGCAGCCCCTGCTCCCCTTCCCGGAAATGACGGATCCGAATTATGTATTCGGCAGTGAATTATCCCGGGGCAAAAGCGGGGTCTTCTACAACTGGCCCATCGACGACTACCTGTATGAAGTGTCCTACGACGGCGCGTTGCAGAATACATATTATTTCGATTTCGGCAGCAAGACCTTCCCGGAGAAATGGCGCGCCGACGTGGAGCCGCATGAAGGAGAACTGGCTGAATACCAATTCTTGGTCGGCACCTATCAAATCACGCCGCGCCACATCGTCTGCGGTATGCACAAAGACGATAAGTGGAACGCGGCCGTGATCGACCGGGAGGCGAAAACCATCGCTTACTTCGACACCAGGGACTCCGGCTACTCCCTCTCCGGCCAGTACCCCGGCGGCTCCATCTGGCGCCTCGACGCCAACTGCGACACCACCCTCCTCCCCGCCGCCGTCCGCACCTGGCTCGACGCCGGCGAAGAAACCATCGCCCTCCTCCCCCTCCCCTAACCCCCGCCCGGGGGGCGATCTATCACCCTCATCCCGGGCCTGATCCGGGATCTCGAAGCCATCCGCCCAACCACCGCCGCCGCCGAAAAAGGCCGCTGCGAAATTGCAGCGGCCTTTCGGTCCGGAGGTCCCGCCGGCCAAACCGGCCGGACTCGCACTTCCCTACTTCGTCACGAGCGGAAGTTTGACGGGCTTCTTGATGTCGGAGGCCGTGATGGTCAGGGTCACGGCACCCGGCTCCGCGCCGCTGCGCAGAATCGCCAGCGCCGTACCCTGGAACAACTGAACCTGGCTGTCGGTATGGATCTCATCCGAATAGATATTTCCCGAAGATATACCTACCAGACTCGCATCCCCGGCCACCTCGAAACGCAACTCATTCGTCGCATTCCACACCCGGCGTCCGCGGCTGTCCAGCGCCGTGATCCGCACGAACTGCAGATCCTTCCCGCCGGCCTTCCAATCGCTGACCGCCGGCTCCACCCGCAGCGAAACGGGCTTGCCCACGGTCTCGATCTTGTGGCGCGCCACCATGCGGCCATCCTTGCGTGCCACCGCCTCGATGCTACCGCTCTTGTACGGAACATCATCCCAGCGGATCTTGTTGCGATCGTTCGGAGAGGAGACATTGTTCTGCTTCACACCCACGCTCTTGCCGCCCACGAACAGCTCCACCTCATCGGCATTGGTATAGGTGAACAGGCTCACCTTCTCCCCCGCCGTCCGGTTCCAATCCTCGCTCATATAGGACGTACCCACCTGGATGCCGTTCCACATCTGATCCGCCGCCGGACGCTCGATGATGCCGATATGCACCACGGGCTCATCGGAGAAGAAACTCTTGATCAGGTAAGCGATGGGTTTGGGCTCCCAGGAAATGTCGAACTCGCCCTGCGCGAAACCCTTGGCCGGCCAGCCGCCGCTCTCGCCCAGATAGTCGATCGCACCCCAGTACGCCAGGCCGATCACCTTGTCCAGATCCATCCCGAACCAGTTGCCCGGCAGACCGGAAGTATTCGCCTCGCTCTGATAGAACATCATGTGCGGATAGCGCTTCCCGTCGCCCGGGAAATACATATAGCGGTAGTTGTAGGACGCCACGTCCGTCTCCATCGCCAGATCGCAGGGCAGCTCGTCCGTCTCCCAATTGCGATAGCGCGGATGCATCGCCACGGTGGTCGGGCGGCCCTGATCATACTTGTGGAGCAGCTGGCGCTGCAGGCGGTAGGCCGTCACGCCGAAATCGCCGTACGGCTCCGGATTCTGCTGCAGCTCGTTGCCGAAACTCCACATCACCACGCAGGGATGATTGCGGTCGCGCTTGACCCACTCCTCAACGTTCTCCTGCCAGAGCGCCTTCCAATCGCGGCGCCCGCCTGCATACTGCATATTCCACTTGTCATAGAGCTCGTCCACCACCAGGATGCCCAGGCGGTCGCAGGCCCGCAGGAAAGACTCGGAATAAGGATTGTGCGAAGAACGGATGTGGTTGAACCCGAAGGCCTTGAACATCTTCAGGTGATACTCCTCGGCGCGCGGATATGCGGCGGCGCCCAGCGGGCCCATCGTATGGTGGTTCGCGGCGCCCTTCAGGATCACCTTCTCCCCGTTCAGCTTGAAACCGAAAGACGGCCCGAACTGGATCGTGCGGATGCCGAACGGCTCGCAGACCTGGTCGCAGACCGCTCCGGAGGCATCGTACAGGTTGACCTCCACGGTGTACAAATACGGATCCTCGCAGCTCCACAGATGCGGATTCTTCACCACGAGCGGCTCCAGGTCGTAATTGCTCCCCGGCAGCCAGTTCTTGTACTTCGTCTCGGTGCGCTGCTCCGCCGCGACATTCCCCTCGGCGTCCAGCAGACGCACGTTGAAACTCACGTTCTGCACATTGCGCTCCCGCAGGAAGATCGCCGCCTGCACGTCGATCACCGCCTGCCCGCCGGCCACGGACTCCGTGCGCAGGTAGAGCGGATGACGGGTGAAATAGCCGTTCGCGGGGGTGACGACCAGGTTGACGTCGCGGTACAGGCCGCCGCCGGTATACCAGCGGGAATTGAACGGCCCCATCGTGTCCGCGCGGACCATCAGTTCATTGGCCTCGCCGTACTTCACTTTGTCGGTGATATCGACCTCGAAGCCCAGGTAGCCGTAGTCCGTGCCGCCGACCTTTTCGCCGTTGAGATACACGTCGCCAACCAGCATAATCCCCTGGAAATCAAGCACGATGCGCTTCCCCTTGAGATTCGCGGGGATGTCCAGGGACTTGCGGTACCAGCCCGCACCGAGTTCCTTGAAAGCACGGGCCGACAGGGTGCTGCGGAAGTTCGCGGCGAGGTCGTTCATATTGCCCGTCTCCCCCGCCGAGGGTGCCACCCAGGGCTGGGAAATCTGGAAATCGTGCGGGAGATCGACTTGCTGCCAGCCCGTGTGCTCCTCGCCATAGTGGAACTGCCAGCCGGCATTGAGACTCAGGGTGTCGCGGACGATGTCCGCGCGGGCGGGCGCGGCGCAGAAAAGCGCGGCGGCCGCCAACAGGAGGATAATTCTCTTATTCATAATGGGATGCTGATTATTCAAGGGTACGCAGCCAGCGCTCGAGCTCGGCCATCCACTCCGTCTTGAAGACGAAGGTGTCCTGGAAGCCCCAGCCGTGACCGCCGGAAGGATAAATGTGCAGCGTGGCGCTCACGCCTTTCTCGCGCAGCGCGAGGAAATAATCGATGCTGTTGACGGGCGGCACGGACGTGTCGTCCGCGGAGCACATGATGAACGCGGGCGGGGTGGAAGCATTGACCTGTTTCACGGTCGTGTAGCGGTCGATGCGCTCCTGCGAAGGGTTCTCCCCGAACATCGCATCCGGACGGCTGCCGATGCGCGTGACGGCATAGAAAAGCACCTGGAAGTCCGGCCGGTCGGCGGCGGAACTGTAGTGCGTAGCGGCCTGGGTGGCGAGGTTGCCGCCCGCCGAGGCGCCCATGATGCCGATCTTGCGCCGGTCGATCCCCCACTCCGTGCAACGCTCGCGCAGGATCTCGATGGCACGCAGCGCATCGCTGACAGGCACTTCGATATGGCCGTTGGGCATGCGGTACTTCAGGACGGCATAGGTGATGCCGAGGTTGTTGAACCAGGGTGCCATGTCGTGCCCCTCGTGGTTCATCGCCAGGCGGATATAACCCCCGCCCGGGCACATCACCACGGCCATGCCGTTGGGCTTGGCGGCGGGATAGACGGTGAGGGTGGGATGGGTCACATTGGCCAGGCGGCCGTTCTCGAGCGGCTGCTCAGGTCCGGTCAGCCCGCTGTCGTTGGGTGCCCCAGTCGGCCAGAGATCGATCTCGACGGGACCCTTCTGGGCAGCGGCAAGCAGACAGCCGCAGGCAGCCAGAACGGAAAGGAGAATACGTTTCATACAGAATAATTGGTTGATGTGGTCTAACAAATATACGCAAAAAACGGGATTAAAAGATTATTTCTTATATTTGAATGATATTTCCGCCAGCATGCCCAGACACAGCAAACTCGATATCATCCTGCAGAACCTCGTGATTGAATCCGTTGCGGCGGAGGGCAAGGCGATTGCCCATACGCCCGAGGGGCAGGTGGTCTTCGTGGGTTTCGCCGTGCCGGGCGACGTGGTGGACGTGCGCCTGGTCCGCAAGAAGAAGGCCTGGCTCGAGGGCACGATCATCCGCATCGTGAAGCCCTCCGAACAGCGCCTGGAGCCCTTCTGCAGCCACTTCGGCGTCTGCGGAGGCTGCCGTTGGCAGCCGCTCCCCTATCCGGTCCAGCTCGCCGCCAAACAGCGCCAGGTCTATGACCAGCTGACTCGTATCGGGCACCTCCAGGTCCCCGAATTCTCCCCCATCCTGGGCTCCGACAAGACCATCCGCTACCGCAACAAACTCGAATTCTCCGCCTCCGACAGACGCTGGCTCACCCGCGAAGAGGTCGAATCCGGCGCCCCCTCCGAACCCGGCCTGGGCTTCCACGTCGGCAAATTCTTCGACAAGGTGCTCGACATCGACTGCTGCTACCTCCAGCCCGAGCCCACCAACGGGATCCGCCTCTTCATCAAGCGCTGGTGCCTCGACCACGGCGTCTCCTTCTACAACATCCGCGAGAACCACGGCCAGCTGCGCAACATGTTCGTCCGCACCACCGACGCGGGCGAAGTGATGCTCATCGTCTGCTTCGGCGAAGAATTCCCGCTGCGCGCCCCCCTGCTGGACGCCGTGGCGAAAGAATTCCCGCAGATCAGCTCGCTCTACTACGTCATCAACGACAAGAAGAACGACACCATCGGCGACCTCCCCTGCAGGCTCCACTGCGGCCGCGAAGCCATCTACGAAGAAATGGAAGGACTCCGCTTCAAGATCGGTCCCAAATCCTTCTACCAGACCAACACCGGCCAGGCCCGCAAACTCTACACCGTTGCCCGCGAATATGCCGCCCTCACCGGTACTGAGACGGTCTATGACCTCTACACCGGCACGGGCACCATCGCCCAGTTCGTCGCCGGTCGCGCCGCGCGCGTAATCGGTATCGAATACGTCCCCGAGGCCATCGAGGACGCCAAGATCAACGCCGCCGGCAACGGCATCGACAACTGCGAGTTCTACGCCGGCGACATGAAAGACATCCTCACCCCCGGCTTCATCGCCGAGCACGGCCGGCCCGACGTGATCATCGTCGACCCGCCCCGCGCCGGGATGCATCCCGACGTGGTGAAGACGATCCTGCAGGCAGCCCCGCAGCGCATCGTCTATGTAAGTTGCAACCCCGCCACCCAGGCCCGCGACATGGAAATGATGAGCGGCGCCTACACCATCACCGCCGTCCAGCCGGTGGATATGTTCCCCCACACCTTCCACGTCGAGAACGTCTGCCGCCTGGACCGTATACAACCAACTGAAACAGAACTTTAAATGGCACTCAACATCCTCCTGCTCCTCGTCGGACTGGCGCTGATCATCTTCGGCGCCGACGCCCTCGTGGACGGCGCCTCTTCCATCGCGCGCCGCGCCGGCATCAGCGAATTCGTCATCGGACTCACCATCGTGGGCTTCGGCACCAGCTGCCCGGAACTCGTGGTCAGCCTCACCGGCGCCCTCCAGGGCAACGCCGACATCTCCGTCGGCAACGTCGTGGGCTCCAACATCTTCAACACCCTGCTCATCCTCGGCCTGACCGCCGTGATCGCCCCCGTGGGCATCTCGCACGTCAACCGGGTCCGCGACATTCCCCTCTGCCTGGTGGTCACCTTCATCTTCGCATTCCTGGCCATCGCCGGCGGCTCGGTCAACCGCTGGGAAGGTATCGCCTTCCTCGTGATCTTCGCCGCCTACATACTCTTCTGCTTCCGGACCGACACGGGCGTCGAAGCCCCTGCCCCCGGCGGCGAAGAGAAAGTACGCAAGCTCTGGCTTGCCATCCTGCTGGTGCTCGCCGGCCTGGGCGCCCTGGCCCTGGGCGGCCACCTCTTCGTCAACAAGGCCGTCGACCTGGCCCGCGCCCTCGGCGTATCCGATAAATTCATCGCCATCACCCTGCTGGCGGGCGGCACCTCCCTGCCCGAGCTGGCCACCTGCATCGTGGCCGCTGCCAAGAAGAAAGACCAGCTGGCCCTCGGCAACATACTGGGTTCCAACGTGTTCAACATCCTGCTCATCCTCGGCACCTCCGCCGTGATCATCCCGCTCTCGACGCTGGCCATGACCCTGGTGGACTTCGGTGTGCTGCTGGCCAGCGCGGTGCTCGTCTGGCTCTGGACCTACACGGGCAAACGCGAACGTGTGGACCGCTGGGAGGGCGTGGTGATGCTCCTCTGCTTCGTGGGCTACTACGTATTCCTCTTCCTGACACACTAAACCCCGAACCATATGAAATTCAACCCCACCCGGTACCACCTGATGAACGTCGCGACCGGCCGTGAATTCGAAGACGGCGGCTGGGATCTCGCCGACCCGGAAGGCGGCTCCCCCGCCCTCGTGCGCGCCGTCTATGAGCAGAAGCAGTTCAACCCCCGGGACGACCTCCGCGGCCTCTACCGCTATGCGGACTGGATGCCCGTCCGCCGCACCCTGCGCCACTCCGCCGCCCCCGTGACATACAAGTCCAAGGGCCTCGCCAAATTCCTGGGCCTGAACAATTTATACATAACCTTCTCGGGCTGGAACCCCCGCATCGGCGCCAAGATGAAGACCTGCTCGTTCAAGGAGACCGAAGCCTTCAGCGTCTGCGCCCGGATGGACAAGAAAGAGGGCCGCGTGCTCGTGGTCCAGTCGGCCGGCAACACCGCCCGCGCCTTCGCACAGGTCTGCTCGGACAATGAGATCCCCGTGGTCATCTGCGTGCCCGCCGACAACCTCCACGACCTCTGGTTCCACAAGCGGCTCCACCGCTGCGTCAAGCTCGTGGCCGCCCCGCACGGCTGCGACTACTACGACGCCATCACCCTGGGCGAGAAACTCGCCACCGACCCCCGCTTCTTCCTCGAGGGCGGCGCCAAGAACGTGGCGCGCCGCGACGGGATGGGCACCACCCTGCTCAGCTGCGTGGAGAAGACCGGCCGCATCCCCGACGCCTACTTCCAGGCCGTGGGCTCCGGCACGGGCGCCATCGCCGCCTGGGAGAACGCCGAACGCCTGGCTGCCGACGGCCGTTTCGGCGAGAACAAGATGCGCGTCTATGTGGCGCAGAACGCTCCCTTCACCCTCATCCACGACTCCTGGAAGGCGCACGGCCGCGCTCTCGCGGAGCTTGACCCGGCCGAGGGACGGCGCCAAGCCGAGGTGATCCTCGCCAAGGTGCTCTCCAACCGCAAACCCCCTTACGGGATCGCAGGCGGCCTCTTCGACGTGCTCGAAGCGAGCGGCGGCGACACCTTCACCTGCACCAACGACGACATCATGTACTGGCTCCTGCAGTTCCGCAACCTCGAAGGCTATGACCTCCTGCCGGCGCCCTGCGCAGCCGTCGCGGCCCTTTCGCAGGCCGTTGAGGGCGGCCAGGTCGGAGCGGATGAGTGCATCATGCTCAACTGCACCGGCGGCGGCTTCCTCGCCTCGATGGCCCAGGGCTATCAGTTCAAGGAGCCGGACCTCATCCTGGATCCGTCTCTCCCCGCCGAGGAAGTGGTGGCCGCGGTGAGCAGCCTCTTCTAGAAATTGATCGCAATCGTCAGATCCAGCGCACAATAGCCGGCATCATTCCGGCGGATATTGTGCGCCGGGACGTATCCGGCCCGCTCCGGATTGGGGATGCGCGGATGGTCCCACAGATACTTCACCCCCACCATCATATCGAGGTTGCAGTCCTCGCTGAGGGTGAGGCGCCAGCCGCCGCCCAGGCCGGCCAGCCAGCCCAGGTTGAAGCCGCCGGCGATGGTGTGCCAGGCCGGGCCGCCCTGGGCGAAGGTGAACAAGCCGTCCGCCGTCGTGGTCCGCGGGAAGAAGCTCGCGCGCAGCTGTACGGGCAGCAGGCGGTTGTCCTTCCCCACGCCGATATAACCCACGTACAGGGCGAGGTTGACCTTCTTGTGGAGATCGTAGCCGATCTGGCCGTAGATTGATCCGTTGGATGCCAGGTGCATCCCCGAGAACTGCTCGTGGATGCGGTAGCCCTCTTCGCTGAAGAAGTTGTAATTGCGCGCCAGGAAGAAGCACTGCGTGTATCCCCACTCGACGCCGAGGCGGAAGCGGTCGAAGAACCAACTTGATGGCAACCGCGCTTGCAGGAGGGTTGGCGCGGAAGCAATCAGTAATATCAGCATCAACAACTTGCGTCTCATTATCAGAAGCGGTACATTAGGTTGATCTGAGGGTAATAGGCGTGGTAAGTTCCGTTCCTGTAGAACGAGACCAGCAGGGTTCCGGTGGCCTTGTCGGTACGCAGAAATACCCCGGGCGCCACGGAGAAACTGAGATCCAGACTGAAGTGCCGGCGGAAGTCCACCCGCATCCCGAAGTTGCCCTGCGGAGCTATGATCCAGCCCCGGTTGTGGACCAGCGAGCGCTCGGTCGCGCTGAAAAACCCTTTCTCGAAATCGTGTCCAAAGCCCGCCAAGCCACCCGCTCCGACATGCAGCTGGAGCCGGAAATCCGGTCCCTCCGCCCGCAGCAGGGAATAATCGTGGGTATAGGAGATGCAGCCCCCCACTTCGTTCGTGCGGCCCGCGAGCAAGCCGTAGAAATCGGTGCGCAGGGTGAGGATATCCATTTCGGAGGCGTCCGGCGTCGGGAAGAAAGCGGTAACTCCCACACCGTGGGGCGATTGGTAGAGTCCGACCAGAGGACGCTCCTGTCCGCGCGAGGTTGCGCAGCAGAGCAGCAACGACGCGGCGGCGGACAGGAGTTTCAGGATGGTTCGGTACACGATACGAATATAGCCAAATCTTTGATTTTTTCCTACGAAAATGCTATCTTCGCAAAGATAAACGTATCTAAAATCTGCCTGAAATGTCAATAGAAATCAGACCCGTGCGGACCCGCTGCGAACTGCGCAAATTCGTCAATTTCCCCGAACGCCTCTATCGCGACAACCCCTATTACGTACCCCCGCTGGTATTTGACCAGATGGATACCCTGGACCAGAAGAAGGGCGCGGCGCAGGAGTTCTGCGACTCGGTTCTCTATATGGCCTACAAGGACGGCGAGCCCGTCGGACGCGTGGCCGCCATCGTCAACCACAAGGCCAACGAGCAGTGGAACCATAAGGAAGTCCGCTTCGGCTGGTACGACTTCATCGACGATCCGGAAGTGTCTAAAGCATTGATGGACAAGGTGGAAGAGTTCGGCCGGAAGTTCGGGATGGAGTCGGTCGTGGGCCCGCTGGGCTTCACGGATTTCGATCCGGAAGGCATGCTCGTCGAGGGCTACGACAAGGAGGGCACGATGGCCCTGATCTACAACCATCCTTACTACAACGACCACCTCGCCGCGATGGGCTTCGGCAAGGACGCCGATTGGATCGAGTATCGGCTCGTCGTCCCGACCGTGATGCCCGAGCGCTTCCCGCGCCTGTGCGAGATCATCCAGAAGCGCTCCAACGTCCACCTGCGCCAGCTCACCCGCAAGATCATCCGCGAGGAGGACTACGGCCACAAGGTCTTCAAGTGCATCAACGCGTGCTACAAGGACCTCTACAACTTCACCGTCCTCCCCGACCACATGGCCGAGAAATACCTGGGTTTCTACCTCAGCATCCTCGACCTGCGCTACCTCTCGATGGTGGAGAATGACAAGGGTGAACTGATCGCCTTCGGCATCACGATGCCTTCCCTGACCAAGGCCCTGCAGAAGTGCCGCGGGAAGCTCTTCCCCTTCGGCTGGTGGCACATCGGCAAGTCGTTGTTCATCAAGCACGAGGACACCGCCGAGCTGCTGCTCGTCGGGGTGCTGCCCGAGTACCAGAACACCGGCGTGAACTCCCTGCTCTTCATGGACATGTTCCGGAAATACAACGAATTCGGGGTAAAATTCGCCGAAACCAACGCCGTCCTGGAGACGAATCTCAAGAATCAAGGCCAATTCCGCGATTTCGAACACGTTTGTGAGAAGCGGCGCCGTTCTTACATCAAAAAGCTTGAGTATTAAGAAAGGAAACAAAAGTGTTTGACGGGTTAACAAAAATGTTACCACCGCTTCCGGAGCGGATGAGGCCCCAAAAACTGTCCGAATACGTCGGACAGCAACACCTCGTCGGCCCCGGTTGCATCCTGCGTAACATGATTGACTCCGGCGTGCTTTCTTCTTTCATTTTATGGGGCCCTCCGGGGGTCGGGAAGACCACCCTCGCCCGCATCATCGCGAACACCCTGGACCGCGAGTTCTTCACCCTTTCGGCGGTGAGCTCGGGGGTCAAGGACGTGCGCGAGATCATCGACGGCGCCAAGAGCAAGTCGCTCTTCTCCGGGACCGGGGCTCCCATCCTCTTCATCGACGAGATCCACCGCTTCAACAAGGCTCAGCAGGACGCCCTGCTGGGGGCCGTGGAGGCCGGTACCGTGATCCTGATCGGCGCGACCACGGAGAATCCCTCTTTCGAGGTGATCACGCCCCTGCTGTCGCGTTGCCAGGTCTTCGTGCTCAAGTCCCTGGAGGTGGCGGATCTGCAGCAGTTGCTGGACCGGGCCCTTCGCGAAGACGTGGTCCTGCGGGAGCGGAACATCCAGGTCGCCGAGACCGAGGCGCTCTTCCGCCACAGCGGGGGCGATGCGCGTAAGCTATTGAATATCTTGGAGATCGTGGTTGATTCGCAGGTTGGAAAGGCGGATCCGATCGTCATCGACAACAGGACGGTGACCGCCTGTCTGCAGGAGAACGTGGCCATCTACGACAAGGGCGGCGAGATGCACTACGACATCATCTCGGCCTTCATCAAGAGCGTGCGCGGGTCGGATCCCAATGCGGCGGTGTACTGGATGGCGCGGATGCTGGACGGCGGGGAGGATCCGCTGTTCATCGCGCGCCGGCTCTGCATCCTGGCGGCGGAGGACATCGGCCTGGCCAATCCCAACGCCCTGCTTCTTGCCGACGCCACCTTCCGCATCGTCCATTCCATCGGGATGCCCGAGGCGCGCATTCCCCTGAGCGAATGCGCCATCTACCTGGCGAGCAGCCCCAAGAGCAATTCGGCCTACCTGGCCATCGACGCGGCCCTCCAGGCCGCCTCCAGCGACCAGACGGCCTCCGTGCCGCTCTATCTGCGGAATGCGCCTACGAAGCTGATGGAGGATCTGGGCTACGCCGACGGCTACCGCTACGCCCACGACTACCCCGGCCACTTCACCGACCTCGAATTCCTCCCGCCCCAATTCGCCGGCACCGCCTTCTACAACCCCCAGCCCAACCCCCAGGAAGACCGCCTCAAAACCTACCTGGAACACTGCTGGCCCAAATACTACAAAAAATAACCCCGCCGGGGTGCACCAGAGGCCGAATCGCACCCCGCCGCCTCCGGCCCGTCCTCTTAATCCCATTCCGAAAAGAGGTGTCCAATAAATCGCCATTGTACGCGATATTCTTGGATACCTGTCGCGCATTATGGCTGAAAACGGCCATTTGAGGCTACAGGTATCCACTTTTTTTGCCCCAGAAGGCGATTTTTTGGACACCTGTCTGACAAACAAGGAAACTTCTGTCTGTAGGTCGTGGACTCCGGGCGAGCGGGAGCGGCTGAGAGCCCCCCAAAGCTCTCAGCCCGCCTCCCGCTAACCGCCGAGCCGCGTAAAGCGATCCGCCCAACCATCGCCGCCGTCTGGCGGCACTCCATTTTGACTTTCAATGGAGTGAATCTTTTATTAGTTCTATTCTATTGGTTTTCCGAAAGAAAGCATTATATTTGCATCGATAAGTAGAAAAACGGTTGTCGAATCAGCCGTAGTAATGTACATAAGAGCATTGTTCCCCGTGAGGGTAACGGTGCTCTTTTTTTCCCTTTTAATCCCATTCCGAAAAGAGGTGTCCAATAAATCGCCATTGTACGCGATATTTTTGGACACCTGTCGGACTTTATGGCTGAAAACGGCCATTTGAGGCTACAGGTATCCACTTTTTTTGCCCCAGAAGGCGATTTTTTGGACACCTGTCTGACAAACGAGGTAACTTCTGTCTGTAGGTCCCGGCCCCGCGAAAACCGCCCGGGCCTACGGAATCGGTATCGTGAGTTTTTGGCCGGCGCGGATGGCGTCGGATTTGAGGCCGTTGGCTTTCTTGATGTTGTCGGCGGTGACGCCGGGGTAGCGCTGGGCGATCTTGTAGAGCGAGTCGCCGCTCTTGACCGTATAAACCTCGGTCCGCGAAGCCTTCACCCCGCCGGACGCGGCCGAACCCGAACCGGAGCCCGCCGAAGACCCCGAGGAACCAGAAGACCCCGAAGACACCGCCGGCCCGCCGTTCCGATAAATATACAGCGTCTGCCCGGCCCGTATGTTATTGGACTTCAGATTATTCCAACTCTTGATCTGATTGACCGTCACCCCATAGCGCGACGCAATCCGCCCCAGATAATCCCCGCTCCGCACCTTATACGCAATCCGCGACGACCCGGACCCGGATCCACCCGACGAAGCCCTAGCAGACGACCGCCCCGAATCCTTCAGTACCTTCGAAGACAACAGCGAATCCGCCTTGAACGCATACAGCGAATCCGTATTCGCATCCAGGAAAGCCCCCGTCCAATTGTACGGCAGCTTGAGAATATACGTGTGGTCATTGCCCGGCACGATATCGTGGATATACTGCGGATTGAGATTCTGCAGATCCTCCACCGGCACCCCGACCACCGCATTGATCTGCTCGAAATGCAGATTCCGGTGAATCTCGAACGTATCGGTCTGCGCCGGCATCCCCACATCCTGCGGCACGATCCCGTACTCCCGATAATAAGTCATCGCATACATCGCCCCCACGAACGCAGGCACATACCCGCGCGTCTCCCGTGGCAGATACGGATAGATGCTCCAGAAATCCCGCCGCCCGCCGGCCCGCCGGATCGCCTTGGACACATTGCCCGCGCCGCAATTGTACGAACTGATCGCCAGCGCCCAATCCCCGAAGATCTTGTAGGCATCCCGCAGATAGCGCGCCGCGGCATCCACCGCCTTCTCCACATCCAGCCGCTCATCCACGAAAGAATTGATCTCCAGCCCATAGCTGCGCGCCGTCGTATAGATGAACTGCCAGATGCCCCGGGCCCCCGCACGCGAAGTCGCCACGGGATTGAGCATCGACTCGATGATGGCCATATACTTGAGCTCCTGCGGCAGATCGTAGCGCGCCAAGATATCCTCGAAAATCGGGAAATAATAGGCGCTCAGGCCCATCACACGCCCCATCCGGGACGGCATCCGCTCCGAATAGAGAATGATGTAATTCTTCACATTATCGTTGAACGGCAGCGAGATAAACGAATTCATCGCCGTCAGGCGCCGCATCATCTCCTCGTCGGAAACATTGGACGAGAAGCGGATCGAATCCATGTCATAATCCCCTACCACATCGAAATCGATCGCCATCGAATTCTTGTACCACAGATGCAGCAAACTGTCGCTCACCTCGGTCGTATACTCGATCTGCTCCTCCGGCTCATTGCCCTCCAGCACCGCGATATCCAGCGAATCGAGATACTTCCGCTCCTTCAGGCTGTCCAGCAACAGCTGGAGCGAATCCAGCGTGTTGCGAAGCTGCTCATTCTCTTCGATCACCTGCTTCTTCGACGGATTACGCCGGCCGAACAGGCCGTTCAGCCGCTCGGACAGCGGCTTGCGGTCGGGCTCGACCTGCTGGAAAATCGCACCCGCAGCGGAGGCGGGCGGCGGCGGGATCGTGTCGGTCTGCGCCCCGAGCGGAAGGCTCAGCAGCACCAGGACAAGACCACTAAAGAAAGAGTATAACTTCATACAGCTCAGAAATTTAAGCCCAGCCTGAAGCCGACGGCCGTCTGCTGGGAAACCGGGTTGATGGAGGCAAATTGGTACTCAGGCAGAATCACGGTCGGTGCTACCTTGAGCGTGATGTCGTCGTCCACCTCGAAATTATGCATATACGAGAAGACGTTGGCATCGATGACTTGGAGGAGATACAGCGCCGCGATGGCCAGGAGCGAATAATCCCGGTAGCGGCGGTAGGTATTGCGGTAATAGAGGGCCTGGTCGGCGGAGATGGGGCCGGAATACTGCGCTTCCGGATCCGTGGCCTGCAGGTAGATGGAGCGGAAACGCTGGAAATTCTTGTTGCAGTCGCTGTAGTAGTGGAAAGCGAAGCCCATCGCCCCGAGATAAATCGGGAGCTTCCAGTACTCATGGTTGTAGATCTGGCCCAGACCCGGAACGAGGATCGAGAAAAGCGTGGCCGTGCCCGGATGCGGATAATCATTGGGCCGGTAATTGATCACCCCGTCCATCAGGGAGGCCCAGTACACCACCCCGGCGCCGATGAAGCAGTACCGGGCGGCCTGCTGCTTGCCGTGGGTGTTGAGGTAGATGCCGGTCCCGAGCGAGCCGCCCAGGGCGCCGTAGATGATGGGGAGCTTCCAGGTCTGGCGGTTGTAGATCTGCGAGCCGCCGACGAACAGGGCGGAGCCGCCCGTCATCGTGCCGATCTTGAGTTCGTTCTTGTGCGCCAGGCCCCCGAAATACTCCTTCAAGGAGAAGAGCACCTCGGTGGAATCCTGGTCCGCGGCGGAGTCGTCGTTGTACTGCTGGGAGAAGGCCTCGCTGCGGAACTGCGCTGAAGCATCGATGCAAAATGCGGCGGCGAGAGACGCCGTCAACAATATGCAGAAGAGCTTCAGATGATTCATCAGAACTGCTTTTCCTCCAGGGCTTCCACAAAGGCCCGGACCTCATCGTCCGAGTCGAAACGGATGGTCATCACCCCCTTCCCCGAAGGGCTCCGCTTGAGGGAGATATCGTTGGAGAAATACTTGCCCACGTGCTCGAGGATGCGGTAGTAATCCTGCGGGAGCTCCACCTCCGGACGGACGGGTTTCACACGCGAACGCGCGGCGTCCGGGTCCACCTGGAGCTTGCGCACGATGCTCTCCAGTTCGCGCACCGACAGGCCGTCGCGGATCACCAGGTCGCAGAGCTGCTCCTGCACCTCCGGCGCTTCCACGCCGAGAATGGCCTTGGCGTGGCCGGCGCTCAGCAGGCCCACCTTGATGTCGTGCTGCACCTTAGCGGGCAACTTGAGCAGGCGGATGGTGTTGGCCACGGTGGCCCGCTTCTTCCCCACCCGCTCGGCCAGGTTGTCCTGCGTGAGGTGGCACTCCTCGATCAGGCGCCGGTAGCTCAAAGCCAGCTCAATCGGGTCGAGGTCCTCGCGCTGGACGTTCTCCACGATGGCCATCTCCAGCATACCCTGGTCGTTGGCGTCGCGGATATAGGCCGGGATGGTGGTCATCCCCGCCATGCAGCAGGCCTTGTAGCGGCGCTCGCCGCTGATGATCTGGTAGCGCCGCTCGCCGACGCGCCGCACCGTCACGGGCTGGATCAGCCCCAGGGTGCGGATGGAAGCGGCCAGCTCCTCCAGTGCCGCCTGGTCGAAAGACATACGGGGCTGGAAGGGGTTGGGTTCGATCATATCCACGGGGATCCGGAGGATGTCCGCCGTGTTCTCGCGGCGCCCGAGGGGGGCCGCTCCGACGATTTCTTTGTTGATATAGCCGATCGGCTTGCGAAGGTCTTCGGTATTGGGGACCTCGCCCAGCAGGGCGCTCAGGCCCCGGCCGAGGCCGCGGGGTTCTTTGCTCATAGCGTCTCTCCGTTGTGCTCCAGCACTTCCCGGGCAAGGTTGAGATAGTTGGTGGAGCCGTTGCACATAATGTCGTAAAGGATGATGGGTTTGCCGTGGGACGGGGCCTCGCTGAGGCGGATGTTGCGCTGGATGACCGTCTGGAACACCAGGTCCTGAAAATGCTCGCGCAGCTGGGCGAGCACCTGCGTATGCACCCGCGTACGCCCGTCGAACATCGTCACCACGAAGCCCTCGATGGTCAGCGCGGGGTTCACCCCGTCCTTGACCAGCCGGATGGTCTGCAGGAGCTTCCCGAGGCCCTCCAGGGCAAAGAACTCCGGCTGCACCGGGATGATCACCGAGTCGGCGGCCGTCAGGGTGTTGACCGTGATCAGGCCCAGCGACGGGGCGCAGTCGATGATGATGTAGTCGTAGGTGGCGCGGATGGGTGCGAGGGCGTCCTTGAGCAGGGACTCGCGGCGCTCGGCCTCGATCATCTCGATCTCGGCGCCCACGAGGTTGATGTGGGACGGGACGAGGTGCAGGCCCGCAATCTCGGTCTGGATCAGCGCATCTTCGATGCCGATGCGGCCGATCATCACCTCGTAGAGGGTGCGCTCCTGGTCATTGTCGGGCGCGAAATTCAGGCCCGAGGTCGTGTTGGCCTGCGGGTCCGCGTCGATGATCAGCACCTTCTTCTCCAGGACGGCAAGGGAGGCCGCCAGGTTGATGGCGGTGGTGGTCTTCCCGACGCCCCCTTTCTGATTGGCGATTGCGATGACTTTTCCCATAATCCTAATCGAGCTAGAAGTACAAAGTTAGCAAATTATTCCTATATTCGCGGTATGTGTACGACAAAAACCGAATGGTATTTCATCGTCAATCCCCGCGCCGGTTCCGGCAAGACGATGTCTGCCTGGGTCCCCGCTGAGCGTCTGCTCGAAGAACGGGGCATTCCCTACATCACCGCGATGACCGACCACAAGAAGCACGCCATCGAGCTCGCGCGCGAAGCCGCGGCGGCCGGCTGGCGCCGCATTGCCGCCGTGGGCGGCGACGGTTCCCTGCACGAGGTCCTGGGCGGGATCTGCAGCTGGTGCGCCGCCACGGGGACACCCACCGAGGAGTTCCGCCTGGCCGTGGTCCCGATCGGCTCGGGTAACGACTGGATCAAGTCCTGCGGCGTCCCGGACGACATCGACAAGGTCATCGACCTGATCGCGAAGGACGCCTTCGCTCCGATGGACATCGTCCGCGCCTCCAGCGCCGGCGGGCGGATTTCGTACATGGCCAACGTCGGCGGGATTGGCTTCGACTCCCACGTCTGCGAGCGGGTCAACCGCCAGAAAGAACGGGGGATGCGCGGCCGGATGATCTACCTCGACGGCCTGCGCTACACGATGCTGCACCTCTCCCCCATCTCCATCAGCGTCCACGCCGACGGCAAGGAGGTGTTCAGTGGCGAGGCCTATTCGCTCGCGATGGGCAACGGACCCTGGTCCGGCGGCGGGATGCGCCAGGTGCCCCTGGCCGTCAACGACGACGGCTACATCGACTTCATGATCGTCCCGAAGGCCAAGTTGCGCACCATGATGAAGGAGGTCCCGCGCTTGTTCGCCGGCACGACCCACGAGTCCACGCTCATCACCACCGGGCGTTGCCGCACGCTGCTGATCGCGCCCCTGGGCGAGTGCTCGGCGGACATCATCGAATTCGATGGAGAAGTAGAAGGGAAGCTCCCCCTGCGGGTGGAGGTCACCGGGCAGCAGATCCTCGTCCTGAAAGGCGCAGTTTCGCGATAAGCAGCCGCCCCAGCATCGCGAGGCCCCAGCCCACCAGCAGCCCCACGCCGAAGCCCACCATCACGTCGCCGAAGAAATGTTTCCCGACGAAGACCCGGCTCATTCCGACGAGCAGGGCCCAGATGAAGATGCCCCAGCCGTAGGCGCGGTAGCGGCGCGTCTTGTCGTCGCGGAAGCAGAAGAAGGAGCAGGCGGCGAAGCCCATCGCGTTGGCCGCGTGGGCGGAATAGAAGCCGTAGAGGTTGCCCTTGCCCTCGAGGATGTGCAAGCCCCCGTCGACCATGTTCTGGTCCCAGCAGGGGCGCAGGCGCTCGAAGAATTCCTTCGTGAAATTCGCGAACTGGTCGCAGACCGTGACGGTGAGCACGCAGGCGAGCAGGGCCACCAGGGCCCGCTTCCAGCCGAGGCGGATGAACAGGAACACGAGCACCACGGCGTAGAGCGCGAACCAGATTTCCTTGTTGGAGAAGACCTGCCAGACGGCGTCGCTCGCCGGGCAGTGCAACGAGTTGATAGCCAGGGTGACACGCTGGTCGATGTGGTGTGCCCAGCGGAGGATTTCTAAGCTTGGAGCGCCTTCCATAGGGTATCTTTGAGTTCTTGGAGGCCCTCGCCGGTGCTCGAGGAGATGAACACGCAGGGGACCTTGCGGGGCAGGTGCGGGCGGATCATTTTCTTCAGCTCATCGTCGATCAGGTCGCATTTGGTGATGGCCAGCACACGCTGCTTGGTGAGGAGTTCGGGGTTGTACTGCTTGAGTTCGGAGAGCAGGGTCTTGTAGGCGAGGGCGATGTCTTCTTCTTCGACGCTCACCATGAAGAGCAGCACCGAGTTGCGCTCGATGTGGCGCAGGAAACGGATGCCGATGCCCTTGCCTTCGTGGGCGCCTTCGATGATGCCCGGGATATCGGCCATCACGAAGGAACGGTCGTCGTAGTAGCGGACGATGCCGAGGTTGGGCTCCAGGGTGGTGAAGGCGTAGGACGCGATCTTGGGCTTGGCGGCCGTGATCGTGGCCAGCAGGGTGGATTTCCCGGCATTGGGGAATCCCACCAGGCCCACGTCCGCGAGGAGCTTGAGTTCGAGGATATAGACGCCCTCCTCCCCTTCTTCGCCCGGCTGGGCGAAACGCGGGGTCTGCAGGGTCGCGGTCTTGAAATTGTTGTTGCCCAGGCCGCCCTTGCCGCCGCGGCAGAGGATGCGCTCCTCGCCCGCTTCCATCATTTCGAAGAGCACCTCGTCGGTCTCGGCGTTCTTGGCCACCGTGCCGATGGGGACGTCCAGATAGATGTCCGCACCGTTCTTGCCGGTACGCAGGTCGGAGCCGCCTTTCTCGCCGTCCTCGGCGTGGATGTGCTTGCGGTATTTAAGGTGGATGAGGGTCCAGAACTGGGGGTTGGCCCGCAGGATGATGTGGCCGCCCCGGCCGCCATCGCCGCCGTCCGGCCCGCCCTTCGGCACATACTTCGCCCGGTGCAGATGCGCACTCCCCGCACCCCCGTGCCCGGAGGCACAGTAGATCTTGACGTAATCGATGAAATTACTCTCCGCCATCGCTCAATGCATAATAACCCTGCAAAGATACACAAAAAACCCAAACAACCCCCCGCCTGGCAAGTTCCCTCTTGCCGCGAGACCGCGGCGGTGGCTGGGCGCTCGCCGCCTCGCGGGTGCGAGGCTCGGCGGCTCCCGCAGTGGATGGTTAGTGGAGCCGACGATAGAGCCAGTGGCTGCCATCGGGGCGCCACCGCCTCGCATTACGCGGCTCGGCGGTTAGCGGGAGGCCGGCTGAGAGCTTTGGAGGGCTCTCAGCCGCCCCCGCTCGCCCGGCGGGGGTCCGGGACAAGGTACCGGGTGTGCGAGACGTCCTGAAAACAGGGACGTCTCGTGGAGTTGATCCCAACTGTCAGACAGGTGTCCAGAAAATCGCCTTCTGGAGCAAAAAAAGTGGATACCTGTACCCTCAAACAGCCGATTCCAGCCAAAAAGCCCGACAGGTGTCCACAAATATTGCGTACAATGGCGTTTTTGTGGACACCTGTTTCGGAAATGGGATTTAGATGTCGGGCTTGTGGCTTCCGGGCAAGCGGGGGCCCGCCGAGAGCCTGCCGAACTCTCGGCGGCGCCCCCGCTAAGCGCCGAGCCGCGTAAAGCGAGGCGCTGGTGCCCCCCGACAGCCCAACCCCCCGCCCCTCGCAGCGCCAATCCCCACTCGCAGCCGCCGCCGAGCCTCGCACCTGCGAGGCGGCGGACTGCCCCTCCCGCCGCTCTTGGGCGGAAAGCTTTATTTCCAGGTTGGACACCTCACGCTACCCGTTTTCCCGTGCCGAGCAAATGTTTGATAATCAATCAAATATGAAAACTCGGGTATCGTTTTTGGGTACCCGAGTTTTCAGTTCTTGCTCAGTATCAGCACTTTCCTTGGCACGCTACTTTACCGCCAGCAGTGCCGCGGCGCTGATAATCCTCAGGAGGCTATTCCTCCGTGGGTTTTTTGATGATTTTGTACCCGATGGCGGCGATGGTCATGCTCATCAGGGGGGAGATGAGGTTGAAGAAGCAGAAGGGCAGGTAGGTGATCGTGGGGACGTGCAGGATGGTGGATTGCGTCATACCGCAACTGCTCCAGGGATACAGCGGCGAGGTCACGGTCGCGGAGTCCTCCACGCTGCGGCTCAACAGCCGCCGCTCAAAGCCCTCTTTATCGTAGGTATCCCGCAGCAGATCCGAAGTCAGAATGATAGACAAATACTGATCGGACACGATACCGTTGAGCACCGTACCGCTGATTACGGTCGAAGACACCAGCCCGAAACGCCGCCGCGTCAGCGGCAGGATCAGCAGCGAAATCCGCCGCAACATCCCGCTCGCCCGCATGCATCCGCCAAAACACATCGAACAGATAATCAGGAAGATCGTATTCAGCATCCCGACCATTCCCCGCGTCGACACCAGCGCATCCACCTCCGCGTGCCCCGTCTCGATGGACACGGAATTATAGAGCATCTCCGCCGTCCCGGCGAAATACACCCGCGCGTTCGAACCCTGCGCCACCTTCTCCCCCAGCCCGTGCACCAGCTCCGGCTGGAAAATCAACGCGAACACAGCGGCCAGCGCCGTACTGATCGCCAGCACCGTCAGCGCCGGCATCTTCCGCGCGATCAGCACCCCGGTGACCACCGGCACGATCAACAGCCAGGGCGTCAGGTTGAACGTGCTCTTCAGCGACTCCGAATACATCGCGATCTGCGACGCCGGCGCCCCGTCGTGCGCGAGCCCCAGCACCGTGAAAATGATCAGCGCGATCGTAATACTCGGCACCGTGGTGATCATCATATACCGGATATGCGTAAACAGCGGCACCCGGTTGACCGAAGAAGCCATCACCGTCGTATCCGACAGCGGGGATATCTTATCCCCGAAATAAGCCCCGGAAATAATGGCGCCGGCGATCATCCCCTCGGAGAACCCCTCGGCCTTCCCGATCCCCATCAACGCCACGCCGATTGTCGCGATCGTCGTCCACGAACTGCCCGTCATCACCGACACCAGCGCGCAGATCACGCACGCCGACAGCAAGAACACCTTCGGCGAAATGATCTTGAGCCCGAATGTAATGAAGATCGGCACCACCCCGCTGACCGTCCACGCGCCCGACAGGGCCCCGATCATCAGCAGGATCACGATGGCGCTCGCCACGTCCCCCAAATTGGCCCGGATGGCTTCCTCGAACTCCGCCCAGGGCGTCTTGAAACGCCACATCGCGAGCCACACGCACACGCCGGCCGCCAGCAACAACGACACCTGCGAAGCGCCCATGATGGCATCGCTCCCGAAAATTCCGATATCGACGGCAAGCAAACCGACCAGCACCACAAGCGGCACCAGCGAAATGAGGGTATTCGATAATTGCTTCTTATTCATACACTACTACTAACGGCTTCAGCGTGCAAGGTAATAAAAAAGGCGCATTCCCGCAAGGGAACGCGCCTCTAATTGCGCTCAGGCCTCCGATTACTTCACCTCGATGGTGACGATACGGCCCTTGATCGGGCTGTCGGACGGGATCACGTCGGCGACGGTCTCGATGTTGGCGGCCTTGTAGCCGAACTGCTTCACGAGGATGTCACGGACATACTCGGCACGCTGGCGGGACAGACGGTCGTTGACCTCCTTGCTGCCGGTACCGGCATCGGCGCCACCGGTGATGAGGAGCTTCTGGTTCGGGTTGAAGGTGTGCGTGGCGTAGTACTCCAGGCGGGCGAGCTCACGCTCGGAAAGCTTGGTCTGGGCGAGATCGAAATAGAGGATCTCCGGCACCATCGCGACATCGGTCTTCACCACGGTCTCGGTGAAACGGCCGTTCTTGTAGTCATAGGTCTTGCCATCGGTCAGGCCGGTGTACTTGGCCAGCTGGTTCTGCAGCGTGCTCACCTGCTTCTCCGCATCGGAGAGACGGCCGGCAGCGGCGTTCAGCTGATCACGCAGGGCATTCAGACGACCCTCATCCACCACCGGGGCGGGCGTAGCCGGACGGCTGAAGCCGCCCTGGCCGAAGTGGAACACCAGGCCGGCGGTCACGGACGGGAAACTCACCCACTGGGAGCCCTCACCTTTCACGCGGAACGCCTTCTCGGCGGCCACGATATTGGACAAGTCGATGCTCAGGGACACGCCCTTGCCCAGACGGAACTGGTTGGCGATACCGGCGCCCAGGCCGACAGTCGCCTCACCGGCCTTCTTGTAGCCCGGGAACAGCACCGCACCACGCACGTAAAGAACCGGATTCCAGACGCGGCCCTCCTTGAAGTAGGCCGTCCCGGCGAGGTTCCAGAGAGCGTCGAGATGGAGCTGGGTATTGAACATCTTATCCTTTCCGGAAATCCAGGTCTCGGGCTTGTGGGCGGCGAGGTTGCTCAGGCCGTGGTAGCCGGCACGGAAACCGATGGCCGGGGTGAACCACTTACCGAAGTTGAACTCGATGGCCGGGGCCAATTTGCTGAACTTACCCTCGTCGTAGGTGAAATTCAGACCACCGCCGAGCTCCATGAACCAGTTGTTCTCGGCCGGGCCGATCAACAGCTCAGACACGGGCTCCTGCGCATTAGCAGAGTAGGACATGGCGAGCAGCAGGGCCGCTGCCGTCGCGAAAATCGAAAGAAAAACTCTCTTCATTTTTTGTATGATCTTTGGTTAATAATAATTTGATTTCAAACAATCTAACTCGCAAATATACGCATTTTCCCGGAATAGTGTACCCCGCCGGCGGGATTATTCCTCTTTTGCATCCGGATCGAAGTCCGGATCCACCGACCCACGGAAATCGATCGACTCCCGGTTGCGGGACTGCACGTGGACATCGGTACGCCCGTTTTCGAACACCGTGAGCTGGTAGAGGAGGTAGTCCTCCTCGTTGTCGGTCACGAACTCGATGATCGTGCGGTCGCCGCGGCGCCGCTCCACATACTCGTCGATCTCCGACTCGAAATTCAGGCCCTTGCCCCCGCCGTACGGGATGTTGTAGGCTACGCCCATATACGGCAGATAGGAGACCAGGTGCTTGCCGTTGACCGTAATCGCATAAGGCGTGGTCAGGACCTGGCCCGCGCCGCGCAGCGGCTGCATGAAGTCCACGTCGACGCGGTACTTGCGGTCGGCGAGACGCTGTCTGACGAGTTTTTCCACGCGGGCTTCCTCGGCCGCCTGCTCGGCGGGCGTGCTCGAGAGGACGCCGCAGGCCGTGCTCAGCATCGCTGCCGCGGCCAGGGAAAGAAGAAGATGAATGGCTTTCATAATTTTATGTGTTTTATGAGGTTAGCAACTGATGTTCAGGATCTGGGCCTTGCCGTGGAGCTTCAGCGGCACACTGTCCGCCGGGACGAAGAGGCAGTCGCCCTTGAAAAAGTTCAGCATCACCCCCTCGCCGAACAGCACCCCGCAGCCCTCGGTGCACAGCAGGCAGTGGAAGCTGTTGGGCCCCGTCCGGAAGTCCGTCAGGGCACGGTGGGTCTCGGTGTTGAGCAGCAGGCGTTCCACCTGGAAATACCGGCAGCGGGCGAGCAGCTCGCTCGCACAGCCCGCGCGGTAGCGCAGCACGCGCAGGGGCTGGTGCGGCTCCGCGCTCCCCCGCAGATTCGCCACATCCAGCGCCTTGTCCAGATGCAGCGGCCGCTCGCGCCCGTTCTTGTCGGTGCGGCGGTAGTCCCAGAGGCGGTAGGTCAGGTTGGAATTCTCCTGGATCTCGGCCATCATCACCCCCGCCCCGATGGCGTGGACCGTGCCGGCCTCCACGAAAAACACCTGATCCCGTTCCACGTTCACGTGGTTGAGGTAGTTCTCCAGGCGCCCCCCGGCGGCGAGCCGGCGCACCAGCGCGGGCGTCACGTCCCGGTTGAATCCATAGACGATCTGCGCCCCCGGACGGGCCCCCAGCACATACCAGAGCTCCGTCTTGCCGTTCTGTCCGTTCTCGTGCGTACGGGCGTACTCGTCGTCCGGGTGCACCTGCACCGAGAGCGGCTGCCGCGCATCGATCATCTTCACCAGGATCGGCAGCTCCGGCCGACCGTCCGTGCTCTGCAGACTGTGGGTCCCCAGATACTCCGGATGCGCCGCGAGCACCTCCGAGAGCGGCTTCCCGGCGTGCTCCCCGCTGGCCACCGTGCTCAACCCGTCGGGGTGCGTGCTGCACTCCCAGGTCTCCGCCAGAGGATGTATATCGATGCCCTTGGCGAAGTCGTCGTTGAGCCGGCTTCCGCCCCAGAGATAATCCTTGGCCGCAGGCCGCAGGAGGAAAGGTATGTTACCGCTCGAAGGCATATTTATGCTTGTCGAATACGCTGATATCATCGCCCAGCTGCACTTCGATCAGCTGCAGCGGGGTATCGGCGATCACCGTATGCTTGCAGCCCGCCGCCATCGTGATCACGTCGCCGGGGCCGATGCGCTGCTCCATCCCGTCCACCACCGTCCGGCCACTGCCGGAGATCACGGTCCACACCTCGTCGCGCCGGTCGTGGCTGTGGTAATTCATCCGGTGCCCGGCCTTCAGGTTGATCTTCACCGTCTGGCTGTGCTCCGTCACGTCCAGGACCTGATACTCGCCCCAGCTCTTCTCCGCAAAGCGGATCTTCGGGTCGATCTCGTCTACCAGGGCCTTGATGCCCGCACTCTTCTGCATATCCGCGACCAGGATCCCGTCCGGGCTCGCGGCGATCACCGCGTCCTGCAGGCCCACAGCCAGGATGGGGATGCCCAACTCATTGATGGCGTGGACATTGGTACAATCTTCGGTGAGGTGGACATTGCCCACCGTCCGCTCCTCCATCACATCCGTGAAACTGTGCCAGGTCCCGACGTCCCGCCAGGCCCCGCGGTAGCGCAGCACGGCGATCGACGGTTCGTGCTCCACCACGGCATAGTCGAAACTGATCTTCGGCAGGGTCACGTATTTGGCGAACAGGTCGGCATAGTCCTCGAAGTCGATCAGTTCGTGCGCCCGGTCGAGCACATAGCCCAGCCGATAGGCGAATACGCCCCCGTTCCACAGACAGCCCTGCTCGATGTACTGCCGGGCCGTCTCGACGGAGGGCTTCTCCTTGAACGCCTTCACCCGCGAGACCTCCTCCCGGGTCTCCGGAAGGATGTAGCCATAGCGGTCGGAAGGGTAGACCGGGTCGATGCCCATCAGGGTCAGCCGCGCCTCCCCCTGCCCCGCCAGCTCGCTCAGACGGCGTATCGTAAGGAAGTAACTATCATCCACATACGGGTCCACCGGACAGACGACCACCGGTTCATCCACCCCCACGCCCTGCACATCGTGCAGATAGGCGCTCGCCAGGGCGATCGCCGGGAAGGTATCCCGCCGGCAGGGCTCCACACTGATCCCCACCTCTTTGCCCAGCTGGTTGTGGATCGCAGACACCTGCGACTTGCTCGTCGCGATGGTCACGGTCGCATCCGGGTCCGCCTCCTTGATCTGGCGGAACACCCGCTGCACCATCGACTCATACTCTCCCCCGGGACCCCGGAAGATCTTGATGAACTGCTTCGACCGGATCTCATTCGACAACGGCCACAGGCGCTTGCCCGAACCCCCAGAAAGTAGAATAATACGCATAATACACAAAGATAATCAATCTTTCGGGCAAAAAGAAGAAAAATGCCTCCTAGCGTACGAGACGTCCCGAAAACTGTCAGGTCTCGTGCATTTTAAGCCATTTTTGCACGAGACATCCCAAATTTAAGGACGTCTCGTACACTTTTCCGTTTCATATGCCATCCATCAGTCTTGCTGCCTCCGGATAAGTGATTCCGCAGATACGTGCAATTTGATTGACATTGGCGCTGAAACGGTATCGGATCTGCCGGATGAATTCCACCTGCTCGGTGGTTGTAAGTTCATTAAACGACCGTTTCCCGAAAAGACTTTGACACAATTCCGGCAGTACCGGGAGAATAATCTGGTCCCGCAATGCCGGCAAATGCTCCTCGTTTGTTCCCAACCGCTTCTTTGCTTTAGATGAAGAATTCAAGAAATAATTCATCCTGGCTGGTGTGCGGAAACAGGCTTCTACCGTGCTGTGATCCACATAAGATTCCGGCAGAACAAATCCGTCATCCCCAATCATCCACGCTCCCGGAATGTCCCATGACTCACTGTGCATCAGGCGTTTAAACTCGCGCTTCGATAAACTTTTCAATGGCCTCCCAGTTGACCTGGAAGCATCGAAGAATACTTTGCCGCATCCCCAGGGATATTGACTCGGATGTGCACATATGCCTGCCGCTACGCAATTCATCTGCACATAAGCAATGGCCCGCTCCATCGCTTCGTCTTCATTCGGAACGAGCAACACATCAACACCGTTGTGCCGGAGAAATTCTTTGACACCATACTTTTTGCGATAGTAGATGGAATAGCGGTGTTTGAAAGCATTGATGAATTCGAGGACATCCTCCTGCCGGCCTCTGAGTACAAAGTGTACGTGGTTGGACATCAGGATAAAGGCCAGGACTACGACAAGTCCGGAGCGTGCCGCCTGGATGGCGACATAGTTCATTGCGACTCTGAAGTCTTCTTCATCCCGGAACCAAAGTCCATTCTCGAGATGATCTGTTGTAACAAGCCAAATCTTTTTCATAGTCAGTTGGTGATACCCTACTTTCTGGGTTTGCCGTAAAAATAGGGAAAAGAAGATTCCGGCTCGATAAAAAACTTAAAAATGATATTAAGAAACGTATAAATCTGAAGATAAGCCGAAGATAGGTATGCGGTTTTGCCGCGAGACCGCGGCGGTGCTTGGGCGAGTAGCCGCCTCGCGGATGCGAGGCTCGGCGGCTCCCGCGGAGGAGGGTTGGCGAGCCGGACTTCAGGGCCAGTGGCAGCCATCGGGGCGCCAGCGCCTCGCATTACCTGGCTCGGCGCTTAGCGGGAGGCGGGCTGAGAGCTATGGAGGGCTCTCAGCCGCCCCCGCTCGCCCGGCAGGGAGCCCGGAACCAGATAGAAGCACCGGTGGCATCTGAGCCGGGAGCGGAGAAGGCCTCCAGCGCGCCCGGCAGACGAAAAGTTGACTCCATGTGTAGATAGGTGTCCAGAAAATCGCCATCTGGTGCAAAAATACTGGCTACCTATCCCCTGAAACAGCCGATATCAGCCCTAAAGACCCAACAGGTATCCGCAAATATCGCGTACAATGGCATTTTTGTGGACACCTGTTTTAGAGGATGACTTCGAGATCCCGGGCCGGCCCGGGATGAGAGGGTATGCGGTCCGGGATGATGGTGTGGTTTGGTGGGGTTGTGGCGTCCGGGCAAGCGGGGCCTGCCGAGAGCCTGTCGAACTCTCGGCGGCGGCCCCGCTAAGCGCCGAGCCTCGCATCCGCGAGGCGGCAGGCTGCCCCTCCCGCCGCTCTTGGGCGGAAAGTCCAACCACTCGCCTGCAAAAAAAGAGCATCATCCTTTGGTGGGGATGATGCTCGAGGTTAATATCCGCTCTTGCCTAGAGAGCTCAAACGTGCTTGATGCAAATATAAGGGATTCTTTCGGAAAACCAATAAAATGAATAGAAATAAACTTCTTGACGACAATCCAGGTCAGGGGTCGCCTTACCGGAATTCTTCGTATCTTAGCGCTATGAATGTACTCCTGACAGAGATGATGGCGCGCGCCGACGCCTCGCTGGTCCCCGGCCTCTCCCGCTTCTTCAAGACCGGCCCCGGCCAATACGGCGAAGGCGATAAGTTCCTGGGAATCAAGGTCCCCACGACCCGCGAAGTCGTCAAAGCGACCTGGCGAAAAGTTGATTTCCCCGACCTCGAAGAATGCATCCGGAGCGACTACCACGAACTCCGCCTCGCCGCCCTCCTCGCCCTCGTCGAAATCTTCCACCACGAACGCAAGACCCCGGACCGCCAGCGCGCCTGCATCGACTTCTACCTCGCCCACACCGACCGCATCAACAACTGGGACCTCGTCGACCTCAGCTGCTACCCCCTGCTCGGGCAGTGGCTCCTCGACAAAGACCGCACCCTCCTCTACGACCTCGCCCGCCACGGCCGCACCCTCTGGGAACAACGCATCGGCATCGTCAGCACCATGACCTTCATCCGCGCCGGCCAGCTCGAGGACACCTTCGCCATCGCCGACATCCTCCTGCACCACCCCCACGACCTCATCCACAAAGCCGTCGGCTGGCTCCTCCGGGAAGCCGGAAAACGCGACCGCGCCGTCCTCGAAGCCTGGCTCCAGGCCCCCGACCCCGCCGCCGCAAAACCCGCCGCAAGCGCCCCAGAAGCCGCCCCCCGCTACCTCACCATGCCCCGCACCGCCCTCCGCTACGCCATCGAAAAATTCCCCGCCCCCCTGCGGCAACAATACCTCACCGGCCATGCCCACTGAGCAGCACCCCTTCCCGCCCTTCCTCCCCGAAGGCGCCCGCATTCTCTTCCTCGGCAGCTTCCCGCCCCCGCCGGCCCGCTGGTCCATCCCCTTCTTCTACCCCAACTGGATCAACGATTTCTGGCGCATCCTGGGCCTCATCTACTTCGACGATAAAGACCACTTCTGCCTCAAGGAGGAGAAACGCTTCAACGAACCCGCCATCCGCGCCTTCTGCACCCGGCAAGGCCTCGCCTTCTACGACACCGCCACCGAAATCAGGCGCCTGCGCGACAACGCCTCCGACGCCTTCCTCGAAGTCGTCACCCCCACCGACATCCCCGCCCTCCTGCGCCAAATCCCCAGCTGCCACACCCTCGTCACCACCGGCGAAAAAGCCTCCGCCCTCGCCGCCGCCTGCTTCGCCTGCCCCATCCCGCCCGTCGGCGGCAAAGTCGAACTCGAAGACCTCACCTTCTGGCGCATGCCCTCCACCTCCCGCGCCTACCCCCTCCCCCTGGCACAAAAAGCAGAGGCCTACCGCCGGCTCTTCGCCGCACAGCAGGCCCCTGCCTCCGAAGCACCTTGAAAGGCTGCTATTCACTCTTCGGGATCGTCAGATCATTCACTTGTTCCGGATTGAGAAATACCAGGGGTAAATAGTACTTCGCGAAAGGTGTCTTTTCCGTCTTGGCGCAGATTACCCCGCGAGTCGAACTGACAGTGAGCGCCACCAGATTCCTGACAAGATCCTTGGGCAGCACAACATCTTTCGAATCATCTTCCGACAACTCCTTCCAGGTCTCCGGCTCAATCAAATAATGGCAAAACACCTCTGCAATCAGGAAAGCCCTGTCCTCTTCCAGGAATTGGATATTCGCTCCGATTGCCAGCGCGTGCTTGACATAATTGGTCTTGATTTGAATGTCAAGTTGTAAATTAACATCGTCGGAGCTTGGTTCGAAAGGAGTCGCAAACTGTTCGATGGAGACCCCGGTCAAAGCGTATTTGATATCTTTCTTTTTCATACCGAATAATAACTACACTAGAAATTAAACTTCCCTGCTGACGTGACTTGGTTCATATTGAAGTTGAGCGTCGCGATACGAGAAAAATTGTCATAACTAGAAGGAACCGACTGTCTGAAAGACTCGGCAATCCTCTCAATTCCGTATTGTACACGGACTTCCCTCTGATCATCTTCAGATGGAATCTCGAGAAGTTTTATCCCGAGGATTCTTCCGTAACGAACAATCGTTGAAACTTTCATATCAAGTTCTTGGCCATGCAAGAACTTATTGATATACTGCGGACTGACATTGAGTTTCTCGGCAAGATCTTTCTGGCTGAGATGATGGTCCTTCATGTAGCGGACAATCTTGAGTACGATGAGCCGGCATGCCAGAAGCTCCTCCTCATGCTCGATCTCATACTTGGACCTCGAGATCCAAGATGATGCCTCTCTGATTCTTTTATGTGCCATATAGTGATTGGTTTCGTTTATTATCTATCTTGACTCTTGTAAAAATCGATGAAAGACTCTTTCGTGTTCACCTCTTTCAAACTTAATACTGCGAGCGTATGGTTCAGTTTCTGTAACTCAATTTCTGTGTTCGGCGCCTTCCTCATATCTTTATGTACCTTGATGGTCGATCCTGTGATCAAATAACATTTTCTCTCTTCAATTTCAACGGCATAAAACCGAAACGGATGATGTCCTCCAATAGTGCCTTGTTTAATCTTTACTCTTATACTGTCAACTAATCTTTTCCCTACTTCTATATTCTCGTCAAGTGGAGAAACAAGGGAGAAAAACTCATTTTGTTCCATCTTCTTTATTAACTCCCTCTTATTCTTCGTGATGGACTGGGAAACATCTTTGAAAAAAACCTCTTCTGTTATTGCATGCCAATACGGTTGCTTAAAAAAAGACTTGTGCTTTTCATAAAAGTCACTGAGATACAAGGGCGAATTCCATAGTTCAAAAGCCTTCTCAAACTCGTTTAGATCAACAAAAGCATCGTTCAACTCATACGCATCTTTGTCAACACCAAACGATTTCAACTCATCTTCGTCAAAATAAACTGCGGCGATGATGCAAGGCGCATCATACATAGCCCTTGCATCTTCCGGATAGATTAAATCGTACTCCATAAATCAACTCGCAGGTTTATTTTTTGCAAAGATAGGGATTATTTCCGAATAATCAACTCCGAGGTTGATTTATTTGAAAAAAGCAGAGGCCTACCGCCGGCTCTTCGCCGCACAGCAGGCCCCTGCCTCATCATCGCAGGTCCTATAGACCCTCATCGCGGACTTGATCCGCGATCTCTTCAGACCTCCAGCTTGAAGATCCGATCCATCAGCTGCCATTTCTCCGTGGACGGCGCCGACGGATCGCACCCCTGGAACTTCGCCACATACGCCTCCCACTCCGCTTGCCGCGGCAACGTGGCCAGACGCGCATTATCCTTCACAAAATCAAAATCATCCACCGTGTCCATGATCATCAGCAGATGCGTCCCCTTCCGGAAAATCTGCATATCCAGAATCCCCACCTCGCGGATCCCCGCCTGAATCTCCGGCCACACGTGCGCGTGCGCCTCGCAATACTGCTCGATCAACTCCGGATCATCCCGAAGCTCAAGATACTGACAAAACCTTTTCATATACCTGGAAGTTTAGAAATTTCGTTTAAAACCTCGAAACCGCCAGGCCGGCAATGACGGCAATGAAAATACTCAGCAGCGTACCGGCCAGGACATACTCTGTTTTGGTCGTCTCCTTGTCACCGAAGCGGATGATAGACTTTGCCGCAATCAACAGGCCCAGGGCCTCATAATGTTGCATAAGCACAAACGCCAAAATCAACCAACGCTCCAGATTCCCGATCAAAGCCCCTGCATTAAACCCCGAAGAAGTGGTCTCCTCCGGCATATTCACGCTATAATGCTTGAGCATCAGCTTGATGAAGATATTCGCCGGCCTCCAGCACGCGACAACTGCCACCGCTATGGCCACCGTCCTAGGGGCAACGCCAAACGGAATACACCAATCATACGCCCTGCACCAGAACACCGCTACGCAAACCAAAACAGCCAGGTGCAGAATCTGATCGACGACAAACCATACCACCTTCTCCTCCCGGTAAGACTTCCACATATCGATGAAGAAATGCGAAACGCCGATCACCGCCGCGCACCACCAGAACCGAATGTCAAACACCACCAACCACGACACGGCGAACACAACAACTGCGTGAGCGTAATGATAAGGGCTAAGCCACTTCTTCTCCGCCTTGTCCTTGCAAATCTTGTTGGTCTGCAAGACAAAGTCCGCAACCAAATGTGCCAGGAACAGGCACAAAAACAATTCTATCCACATAGTTCTTCAATGTTAAAGTTTTCGAAATCCTTAATAGCGGTATTCAACAAGCCCCAGTTTGCGCCGGTCGCCCTCATATTGACCGAAGACTGTTGAATCCCCAACCGCTCACCAATCTCTCGTTCCTTAAAACCAAGCATTTTATAAAACACAACTTCCGCCTGCCTGTTGGAATAAGCATCCACGATACCGCTGGCCATCGCCACATAGGAATCCAAGAAGCAATTCGCGGCACGAGAAGCGCCATCTACCTCAATAACAGAATAGCTATCATTCTTCCGGCTAATAGCATCAAGATTCCTACCGGAGATATAAATGGCCGGCCCATCGATAATATCCTCCGTTCTATCCACATACCGGATCTCCCCGATTCCAATAGAAAAGCGGATCCCTATTCTCTGCAACAACGCAGAGCACTCATATCCAACGATCTGCTTCTTGATGAAAAGCTTAATTAAAACAGCAATCCTCAACGCAGCATGATAATCGGGGATAAAACACTCAATGCTGTCCCCTCTCACAATCCGACCCCAGAAACCAGGATAATCATCGCCCAGATCATCAAAGAATCCGAGTAACTTCTTTCTCAGGTCAATCAGGTCCTCCGTCCTCAAAGACGTCGACCGGACGATATCGGCAGATAATGTCGCAATCATATCAAATCAATTCATCTGCGACAAAAATATCAATAATTTTCCAAATAATCAACCAATATCAGTAAAAAACCCGATATTATGTAAATATCAGTAAAATCCTTGATATTTTCCTCCCCCCTCATCGCGGGCTTGACCCGCGATCACCGACCTTCGGCCGTCCGTGAAGGGAAAGTCCACATACAACTACATCGCCCATCTCCTGAGCGGTGAAAAGAACTACATTTCGAGTGAGCGGCTACTCGTCCCCCCAGTAAATACGATACTCGTAACCAGGCTCCGGTTCCGGGACATCGTAAAGATAGGACTTGGTTGTGAAATCGAAGTCGACCTTCTGTATCTCCGTGTACTTGACTCCCTCCGGAGCATCAGCTTTTCTATACTGAGCTACGGCCTTCTTGGCATAACCGCTACGGACGTCTTTCAGAACGGCCAGGAGCCGGATGAATGAAATCTGCTCACTACTCTTGACCGTTTGGGCAATATAGGGCTTCGCCGGCGTATTCAGATCCGTAAGCCCGGTCAGGTGAAGGTGGCACGTATCCGTCTGTTTGAGGTAGATAGGATGCTTGAAATCCAATCGGACGTAGTCCATATCTTCCGTTATGACCGTGACCTTATGAGCAATATGTGTCTTGGATGTCGCCTTGACTACATTCGGATCCACGTCATCCCCACTCCACTTGAACTTGATATCAATTCGCTTGAAGATCGGGACCCGTGACTGGATGGTCTTGACCACGTCATACTCGTACCTGTGGTTACCCAGTCGGACAAGTTGTGCAGACACGGTGGTCACGAGATAATCCTCTGTCTCGTTCGAATCATTGGTCGTTTTGACCCAGGAAAAGAGGGTGGCGATGATGGTGATGACAGCGATTGATAACGCCGCTATAAGCAGCACCAACCCCAACCGATTGGTCGTATTGTTTTCTTTGAAATACAGAAAACCACTGCCCAGCGAGAGGAGCATCGACAAAATCAGCAGTAGATACCGCCCATCCGTAGCTTGGGGCTCGGTCCGAAAAAGAAAGACTCCGAACAAAGTAAGGAGCAGAACAAGAAACGCCGCGAAGGAGGCTATGAAAAAGTACGCGACAAAGATGTTCCACTTGGGGTCACCGATGATGATGTAGAGGAAACCGAGAAGAGTGCACAAAAAAGAGATGGTCAAGGCGAAAACCTTCATCACACTCTTACCGGTCGGTTTGGTTTTAGCCATACTGAAAATAAGTTAGCCAGGGTCTCCCATGTTTCGTTACATTTATATTAGTTCGACAAAAATATTGATTAAAAATCAAACATACAAATCTATTTCCCTTCCTCCTCATCGCGGGCCCGACCCGCGGGCTCTTCATTCCATTCCAAAAAGAGGTGTCCACAAAAACGTCATTGTACGCAAAATTTATGGACACCTGTCGGGGTTTTGGGCTGAAATCAATGGTTTATTGGGACAGGTGTCCACTTTTTTTGCTCCAGAAGCCGATTTTTTGGACACCTGTCCGCCAGATGAAATAAAACCTTATCTCGAGCTTGTAGTTCCCGTAACGTCCCTGAGGCTGGGACGTCTCGGGAGGTTTACATCCCGCCGCGGCGGATGGTCAGAGGAATCGCCTCCGGATGCTCAGCGCAAAAGCCAGCCGCATCTGAAACCACCAGCGCCAGATACCCGCCGGCGCCGGCGCCCGGCATCTTCCACGCCAGTACCCCGCGCTCGCGCGACCAGCGCTCGATCGCGGGCTGCACCGGCCCCTGGATCATCGCCGGGAACATCGCCACCTGCGCCTCGAACGACGCCTGATACGCCGCCGCGAACCCGACCAGATCCTTCGCCAGAATCGCCTCCCAACAGCCCTGAGCCGCCGCGGCCAGGGCCCTCACCTTCGGCTCCGTAATATCCTTCCCCTCCACCACCGAACACCCCGGCCGCCGCGGCTCCATCGGCACCAGACACAGATGCCCCTCCAGCCACGACAGCACCCCCTCATCCTCGCAGCACTCGATACGCTCCGGCCAGAAATGCCCGTCATACCAATGCCGGCAAAGCCCCGGCACGCATATCCCGATCGCATCCTGCGCCCCGCTGATGATCCCGTCCTCCCGCTCCGGATGATTCTCAAAACAGAACACCAGCCGCGCCAGCATCTCCGGATCCATATTCGGCAACTGATACGGCCAGATCTTCCGGATCAGGTTCCGCGTGGACGTCGACAGCCCGCACCGATCCCGGATCTCGAACGTCGGCTCCAGCGAAATCGTCAACGCCCACCCGGGCGCGAAACACGACACATACGGCTGATCGATCCAGGTCCCGGCCAGATCCAACCGCGTGGGGATCTGCGAACTGCTCAACTTCAGGGAAGTCGAACTCCGCGCCTCCAACCCCGGCTCCGGCTCCCGCCGCAGCACCACATACTCGATCCCCCGCCGTTCGCACTCCAGCCGCTTCTCCTCGCACGCCCCGTCCTCGTTCACCACGAACACATCCGGACGCACCAGATCCAGCGTCGGCACGAAATCCATAATCCCGCTCCCGGCATTCACGAACGCATCCTTCACATACCGGATCGCTTTCACCATAAACAGCCGCTCCTGCTCGCAGTACACCGGCTTCCGATGCTTATACCCCAGGTACGTCGCATCGCTCCCGATCCCCACGTACAGATCCCCATACGCCGCCGCCTGCTTGAAAAACTCCACGTGCCCGCTATGCAGCAAATCATAACACCCGGACACAAAAACCTTCTTCGTACTCATCGCTCCGCCCGCATCGGATTGGTCAAAAAGTCTTCATACGCCAGCCAAATCCCCTCTTCGAGTTCGGTCTTATACGTCCAGCCGAGCGCGGTAGCCTTCGACACGTCCAGCAGCTTGCGCGGCGTCCCGTTCGGCCGGGAAGTATCCCAGCGGATCTCCCCGCGGTAGCCCACCACACGCGCCACCAGCTCCGTCAACTCCTTGATCGAAAGCTCCTTCCCCGTCCCCGCATTCACCGTCTCATTCCCGGAATAATTGTTCATCAAGAACACGCACAGATTCGCCAGATCATCCACATACAAGAACTCCCGCAGCGGACTTCCATCCCCCCAGCACGTCACGAACGGCGCCCCGGCGAGCTTCGCCTCGTGGAAGCGCCGGATCAACGCCGGCAGCACGTGCGAATGCTCCGGATGATAATTATCATTCGGCCCGTAGAGATTCGTCGGCATCACAGAAATATAATCCGTCCCGTACTGCCGATTCAAATACTCGCAATACTTCAACCCGCTGATCTTCGCAAGGGCATACGCTTCGTTCGTCTTCTCCAGCTCCCCGGTCAGCAGGCAGCTCTCCGGCATCGGCTGCGGCGCCATCCGCGGATAGATGCACGACGACCCCAGGAACAACAACTTCTTGCATCCGCTCCGCCACGCCCCATGGATCACGTTCATCTCGATCATCATATTCTCGTACATGAAATCCGCCAGCGCACTCTGATTCGCCACGATCCCACCCACCTTCGCGGCGGCCAGGAACACATACTCCGGACGCTCCTCCCAGAGGAACGCCTCCACCGCCGCCTGCTGCGTCAAGTCCAACTCGTCGTGCGAGACCAGCAGCAGATTCTCATACCCCTGCCGCCGCAGTTCCCGGACAATGGCCGAGCCCACCATGCCCCGGTGGCCCGCCACAAAGATTTTGCTATTCTTTTCCATATAACTTACGGACTTTCTTCATATCGTGTTCCACCATGATCCGCACCAGATCCTCGAACGAAGTCTTCTGCGGATTCCAGCCCAGGACCTCCCGCGCCTTGCTCGGATCCCCGAGCAACTGATCCACCTCCGCCGGCCGGAAATACTTCGGATCCACCTCCACCAGCACCCGGCCGGTGGCCGTGTCAATCCCCTTCTCATCCACCCCGGCGCCTTCCCAGCGCAGCTCGATCCCCGCTTCGCGGAACGCCAGCGTGCAGAACTCCCGCACGCTGTGGTACTGCCCCGTCGCGATCACGTAATCATCCGGTTGCGGCTGCTGCAGGATCAGCCACATACACTCCACATAATCCGCGGCATAGCCCCAGTCGCGCAGCGCATTCAGGTTGCCCAGGTACAACTTATCCTGGTAACCCTGCGCAATCCGCGCCACCGCGAGGGTGATCTTCCGCGTCACGAAAGTCTCCCCGCGCCGCTCGCTCTCGTGGTTGAACAGGATCCCGTTGCAGCAGTACATCCCGTAACTTTCCCGGTAGTTCTTCATGATCCAGTAGCCATAGAGCTTCGCCACGCCGTACGGCGAACGCGGATAGAACGGGGTCGTCTCCCGCTGCGGCACCTCCTGCACCAGGCCGAAGAGCTCCGAAGTCGAAGCCTGATAGATCCGGCACTTGTCCGCCAGCCCCACGATACGCACCGCTTCCAGGAGGCGCAGAACCCCCAGCGCATCCGCATCCGCGGTAAACTCCGGCACGTCGAACGAGACCTTCACGTGGCTCTGCGCCGCGAGATTGTAGATCTCGTCCGGCTGCACCTCGCTGATCACCCGGATCAACGACGAACTGTCGGTCATATCCCCCCAATGCAGATTCACCAGGCGCTTCCGCTTCATATCCCGCACCCACTCATCCAGATACAGATGCTCGATGCGGCCCGTATTGAACGACGAACTCCGCCGCAGAATCCCGTGGACCTCATAGCCCTTCCCGATCAGAAACTCCGCCAGGAAAGACCCGTCCTGCCCGGTAATACCGGTAATCAATGCTTTCTTTATCATATTGAAAATCTATTTCTAACCCTCATCGCGGGCTCGACCCGCGATCCCCGTCCTTCAAACTTGTTACCGCAGGGGTAAGGGGATGGCCATTTTATAAAAATTCTCGAACGATTCGATTGAATCCGCCTCATCGAGTAACCTGGAGGCCCCGTCAGGCAGAACCTCATCGGACCCCGGGATGACACGGACATCATCCCCCTTCATCTCAATCTTGTTCGGATAAATAATCAAACACGCCGGCACCAAACCCTTGGCCCCATTCTCAAAATGCCTCAGAATCCTCTTATCCCGGGCATACCCGCTCAACTGTCGGATATCATCCAACACCTCCCCGGATTCATAATGGAACTTATACTTCGCATCGACGACCAGGTACTCATCACGCTTCACAAAATCCGCCTGCGTACCGAAATGCCCCGGAACCTGGAACTCGATCATACCCGGGAAACGTTCCCGCAGGATAGCGTAAACATACAACTCGAAAAGCCGCGTCATATCGATCCAGTGCGGTGGCACCGACGTCGAACGGCTGATCTCCTCATACGAAAAACCATACCGCTTCAGAATCATCCCCGCCACCGAAAGCGCCTCCGGATACTCCTTGAAAAGCCGTCGCGAATGCCCTCTGGGAATCGTTCGAATCGTCAAATCCTCCTGGACTTCGGCGAACGGCCCGGATAACAGTCGATTGATATCCTGCTCCAGCAACGGATAACTCCGATGCCCCCGAAGCGACGGCATCGTGTCCAGACTCTGTTTGCAATAACACAACGCCGTCTTCAACAGCTGATTCTCCGGAATATTCTCAGTATAAACGAAATAGCTGCAATTCCGCCGGTCGAATCGACCCAGCGAATCGTGCCGGACGATATTCCGAGAGACGCACAACTTCCCTTTGACCTTACCCACCAAATCCTCATTTATGCGCACATAATCCTGCTTCAAACCCCTCGCCGCCAGCTCCTTCAGAAGACTCACAAAATGGAAAACCAACAGCGGAGAAAGATAATCCTGATCCCCCTTGACCGGAATCCTTCTGGCGGTCGTATCCATTCCGTAGAACTTGGAGAAATACCTCCCCGCATCCCGCAACTGCGCCGCCACCCGGAACATCTCGATGATATCGATTCCCTCGACCTTCGGCAGCACCACCATCGGATGCTGCGGGGTCAGCCAGTCCGTGCCGATATAATACGATGCCTGGAACTCGCCGGACATCCCGAGATGCACGGGAACCCCCTCATAATCTGTCGGTTTGAACACAATCTGATACTCCTCCCGAAGCATATTACTTAGCTCGGAAGGCACCTGATCGTGCTCGCGCAACTGGATCAGCGAAGTCGCTATCCCAGAATCCCCTTCCATTCTTTGATGGACTCTTCCAACTTCTTGTTATCCACCGAGAGGATGCCGTCATAGACATACTCCCGGACCAGCGGAATAATCCCGTAAACCAATCTCCTCTTGAGCCCGGCGAGATCCTTCTCCAGGAAATAACTATGCCCTACCATCAGATCTTCGGCCGCGTTCTCTCCCGCCGAATTAATGAACCCCTTGATACTCTTGTATAGCGCCTGGGCCTTCCCCCTGACATCCACATCCTCAATCTTGTCGAGCACCTCAGGTTTGGACGGAATCGTGATAAAAGAGAACCGTCTCCGGAGCGCATAATCCAGCACACCGGTACTCCTGTCGGTCGTATTCATCGTTCCGATAATGAACAAGTTGGAAGGAACGCCGAAAGGCTTACCGGAATAGGTCAGCAAGGCTGTCTCCTCATTAGCCTCCTTCAGCCGCTTATCCTTCTCCAGCAGTGTGATCAACTCACCGAAAATACGGGACACACTACCGCGGTTAATCTCATCGATGATAAGCACATATCGATCGCCCCCATTATTCTTGGCATCCTCGCAAATGGATTTGAAAACACCAGGCTTGATACTGTAAACGAGCGCACCGCTCTCGGTGGTGGATGTCCGGATCCCTTCCACGAAATTCTCATAGTCATATGATTGATGGAAGGTGACCAACTGGATGCGTTTTTGCTCCTTCAACTCCTGATAACGTTCGCGGAAATTAGGGGCCTCCGCCGCCGAGGGATTATCGTCTATCAGCGCCACGGCGAGCCGGGATGCCGACCAGGTCTTTCCCGTGCCGGGCGCTCCTTGCAGAATGATGTTCTTGTCCGCCTTCAAGACTTCAAGGTAATCGGAAAACATGGTATATTGTTGGGTTTTTATGGCCGTGTAGGCCACTGGGTTGGTTTGGCTGGGTTTATAGATATAAGTCTCAAAATTGTCTGCGTGGATTCTTTGATCTTCGGGCAGACGCTCAAATTCTTCGATGAGGAACACGATCTCGGCCGATTTAGAATCACTGGCGTAGTCTGAGAAAACAGCCTCGACATACTCTTTCCCAAGATCTTTCTCCTTCCATTCATCCACTTTCTCGGGATAGTCATCCTTAAATGCAAAATCGACGACCTTCCCCCGGAACTGAGTCACACTCTGACAAATCAGGTATAGCGGAAAGTATCCGTCCTCCGCGATTCGCTGATCGAGATACTCCCGATAATGATCTATCGCGGAAGGCTTAGGTGACCACCAAAGGATACCCGGACCACCTGTCCGCTTACAATAAGACACCAACTCGTAAGCATAAGAATCTTCTTTGAGAATCGTTCCGTCTCGCATAACGATTCCCTTCACCTTGGCTGCCTCCGGACGGAACCACTCCGACTTCAACTCATATAGGCACCGGGAATAAACATAAGTCAGATTATCCGCACATTGGCACTTGACTTTGGTCCCCCGGAGCAACTCCAGCAGTTCTCCGTCAAATCCGGCCGGGTTATACGGTTTCCCGAGAATGTTCCGGGCAATCTCCCACAAATGCTCCTGCGACAGGATGGGGAAACGATTCTGCGGATCTTGGATATAAGCCAAGGCCCGGCTTACACCAGGAGCCGTCGGCTCTCCCAATCTGTACTTCAGCAGGTTTTGGACCCACTGATTCTGCCTGATGCCGGCCCGGGCAAAGGCTTTGATCTCCGGAAATGCACTCCGGTCTGCGTGGGTATCGCAATAGGCTGCGATGCGATAGATCTTGTCCCGAACCTGGCCGAGATCCGGTGAGGCATCCGCCGCTGCTTTGAATTCCTTGATTGACGGCTTCACGCTCGCCCACCCGCGAATCAAAGCATCATCGACTGTCGCCTTGGACCAATCCTCAAAAGCCTCAACAGCACCTTGGAAGAAAAACTCCCCAGCAGCTACGGCCTCGTGGGAAGAAATCTTCTGATCCCAAACAGCGTTGATGTGATTAATAAAAGTTTGCTTATCCATTTATACTTAAAAGTCTATTCAACCCCTTCAAGTTCCCGTACCGTCCCTAAAAAGCGGATACTAATCCGTGTTTTGGCGATTCCCATAGTATTCCCGATAGGCCCAGTCTTGTTCGCGAACGATGAAATTGAAACAAGCGGCATCACTGACAAATGGCCGACCTATTTCGACCCTCTTTCCCTTAAACATCCAATCGTCCTCAAAAGCTTTCAGGATCTTTTGCTTGAGGTCGGGATAGGCCTCCATATAAGCATCCATATCTTTGGATCCCGATTGATACGCTTTCTTGTAATACTCGAAAGCGCGCTCCGCTTCCCCGAGTTCCGTATAACACCGCCCTAATAGATAATACCCTTCTGAGTAGTTGACAGCGCTCACCGTTTCGGCCAAAGGAATCACGACTCTTCTCAGCAAGCCAGGCGAAGAGGCGTGGATATAATTTCTGAAATACATCACGGCGAGATGATGGATTGCGTGTGTAAGATCCTGGGCCCGTGCTTTTTCGAAAAGACCTTTTGCGGTACTCATGTCCTGTGGGACACCGGTCCCCTCCAGATAGCATAAACCAAGGCTGTCAGTAGCAAAAGGGTCTCCATTCGCTGTTCCAATCCTGTAACATCTGACGGCCTCCCCAAGCTTCCCTTGTCCTTTGTAATACTCACCAAGATAGTATGGATACATTAAAGCTCCTTTCTCAGCAAGCGGTTTCACAAATGCCACATATCCTTCCTGGTCGTATTCTTCATAATATTCCTTCATTTCTTCGAATGCTTCGATAATAAACCGCAGGGCTGCCTCACGCAAGAAGAAATCAGCGGGAGCGGAGCCTAAATAATTGATTAACCCATCAATGGCTTCCTCCATCAGCCTCTTGCCCTCCTTCTGATCCCTTTCCTCCCTCCCCATTTTATGAAGCATTAAAGCGGCCTTTCTCTCCTTTGCAAACAAATTGATCGGGAATTCAGCATGACTTAATCTATCATACCGCTGGAAGTGATCATCAAACCACGGATTATGTACACCAAATTCAGGTCTGGATTCTCTAGGGATAAAAGGAAGGACAAATAGAAATTGTACCAAGTCGTCATTTTCGTTCAATACTTCCTTGACTAACTCCATCCCTTTAATCATAGAGTCACTATCAACTTGCAGCATCAGGGCTTTTCCGAGGAGCAGTTTTGCTTCATCAGAACCACCTTCAATTGCCTTTTCCAAAAAGGCTTTTCCCTTAAGGTAATACTCTTGGAAGACATCAGGCAAATCACGAGTTTTCTTCTCCCAGTAGAACCGCCCCAATCTGTAATTGGCCTCAACATGACCCCGCTCTGCGGCATCCAACAGCCACCTCTCCCCCTCGCTCCATAAACCATTCTCCAGATACCACACGCCCAGATCAAATCTGGCCTGAGCATCAGCGCGGATCATCTTGACCCTTCTGACAGCCGAGTCTATCGAAGAGATCTTTTCATATGCTTCGTCTTCCTCCAGGAAACGTGCGACCTCCATTCTGAACTCAGCCGCCTCTTCACCCTGGGCGGAGTCAACAAACCGGAGTGCAATGATGTTCCGCAAAGAGTCTTTCGGATTGGATAGTTGCCCTTGAATCTGAGAATGGACAATTTCCGTCATCAACTTAGACTTTTTCTCGAGAGATTCGTAGATTGCCATTTCCAGATCCGGCTGCGCTGTCAGCCATATAACCAGCTGGACATCATCCAGATACTCTTCGAATCTTCTGAGAATCAAGTCGGCCTGTGCGCAATGCTCCGTGAAATGTGACTTTGATTTCTTACTATAGGTTCTCCTATGATTCAGGTATTTGATCTTGGCGTCTGTGTACTTCTCCTGTTGTTTCGTTAAGGGATCCAGCCCGTCAATTTCCCGGAAAGGCCCGCCGCCACTCAAGTGGCTGATGATGGAGTTGATAAGCGCATTTGAATACTGCTTCGTCATAGCCAGCGCCAATTGATTCGCCACATCACTGTAAGCGAGGCGCCATTCCTCACGCTTCTGCTTCTTGTTTTTGATGACCCCAAATATCTGTAAAACGCCCTTTACCAGCAAGCTCAACAGCGTAATACCAAGGCCCAGGATACCCGCGAGTGCACCCCACTCCCTGATACCCCATTCGGAGAAATTGAATAAATCCTTAATCATAATCTTAATCAAACCTCATCGCGGGCTTGACCCGCGATCTCCAGAATCCCCTCCTGCTCATGCGACACGAACGGCCCTTCCTTGCACTCGAAGAGCACTGCCGGCTCCAGACACTCCACCGTATGCCACACATTCTTGGGGATATTCACCCCGAAACTACCCTCCTCGTGGCAGAGTTCCAAGCGCTCCATCACGGAACCATCGTCAAAGTAAGTCGTCACCGCCACCCGTCCCCGCAGGATTACAACCGTCTCATCCTTCGTCGGATGATGATGAACCGCCATCACCGTCCCGGGCTCCAGCGCATTCAAAAACCGGTGGCACTTCTCATCCAGACTCTGATGGAAATTCAGATTCATCCGCAGCCGCGGCGACGCCTTCGCCTGCGCCGCGAGGTCATCGAGAAGTTGTTGGTCAATAATCTTACTGCGGGCTTTACTCACGAACTTCTCAAACCCCTTCATCTCCTCGGGGTTCAGCACCTTGGGAGCCAGCTGTCTCATATAGACATCGACCCTATGCGTGACGTCTCCCACTTCCTTCAAGATGAAATGTCTTCTCGACGACATCACACCGAGACGAGCCATTTGTCCGGGAGTTAGCCCTTCCCCGTTCATCAATTCATCGTAAATCTTGCAAACTCTTTCGGCTTCCTCGACCGCCTTCAGCGCGTTATCGTGAACGCGTTTGGCGAGAGTTCCGAAGGTTTCCAACGTATCACGAGTAAACGTCTGTCCTTCCAACTCCTTCATGTCTGCCAGGGCAGCATCCAATGCTTCCTCAGCCCGGTCGAGACATTCCTCCCCGACCTCCCACAAAGACTTTTCCTCGTTGCAAAATAATTGATTGTCCATATCAAATAAAGCCAAATAATCGTACTTAAACTCTCCGCCGACTCTCCGGCCGTCCGGAGCGTCCAGGCGCCTTCTGGGGGCTAAAAACGGTTATAGAAACAATAATATCAAACAATTTGTCCGAATGACATGATGTACATTTTACTTTGCGAAATAATGTACAAGCAAAGATGCCTATAACATCTATTTTATAACGACAAAAGTAGTTATAATAACCACGGATATTTTATCTTCACAATCTGATAATCTGCTAACACCTGCTCCGCGACTTTTATTCGTTCTTTAGCCGTTTCAATTATTTTCTCTCGCAGCTTGATCATCTGCTTATAATACTCTAGTTCCCCGATTTTTCCTATCTTCATCTCGTAAGCATAGATGTCCGACTCCTTCTCCTGGATAATAATCTTGCTCTCATTAATCACGGCGAATGCTTGATCTATCGTTTTACCCTCATCTTTCCATCTTTTCTTAAACTCTTCTGTATTGTATAGATATTGGTTGTTCTCCTTTTCCAATTTCCATAGATTAAAGTAATCAGTAGCCTTTAGAAGATCCAACACTTTATCTCCGTTGGAAGGCTCTTTTTCTATAAACAATTCAAGTTGCTTCAAGGAAACGATATCTTTCTCTGGGAATTCCTTATTTAGCGCATCAAGGAAGTCTTTAATAGCCTTGTACTGTACTTTTGTAACATCATAACTTTCATAAAAATCAATATCCTCTTGAGTGGCTTCAAGTAAAGGTTCTGAGAGAGGTAATAAAAGATTCGAGTTATGAATATCCTCTGGTGTGCAAATCTCATAATTATCAACTAGATCAAGGCCAGCGTGATTGTAGCACTGTGCCACAAACTTTGAACACATTTGACGATTCTTGTTAGGTGTGACTTCCTCTCCTCGTCTCATTGCAAACAGAGCCCCAAAGTCATAATAGGTCCCTACAAGATTTCTGGCGTAGTCAGTTATACATTTTATTCTATTGGGTTTCCGATATTCGTCTTTAAGTCTTAATATGCATACATTCTCATCCTCATCAAACAAAAAACGGCTAGGGTTCGCGGTAATAACAATACTTGAGGCATGAAGGATCGAACTATTCCAATACAGCATAGCATGAGAATACTTGCTATTTGTTTTCTGTTGGATCTCTCTGGAATTCTTATCGTTGTATCCAACAAGAATAATATCTCCAGGCTCTAACAAGCCTACATTTAATATATAACGCATAATTTTTAGTAAAAATACATTATCTTTCCCGTCGATTAAAATACATCTATGCCCTCAATCGTGGCAGAATTACTTGACTACCTTGTTTCCGGTACTTTTTTTTCTTTGAGTGTTCCGACTTCTATTTTATTCTCTGAGACCTTTAAAAGTGATAGTTGCATCTTATATGTTATTCTGTTTTGAATAATCTGGAAAAGAGAGAAGCCGAGAGTAAGGACAAGAGCAATGACAGAAATAATAAAACTGGTATTGGACTTGCTTAAATATTTCTCAACCAGCAGATTCTTATTATGTAGTTCATCCGCTATTCTGGTGATATCAGGTTGTATCGTTTCATAATACTCGTCGGTTTTAAGCCGAACATTATCAAAATAATACCTTTGTATCTCTTCCAAGTTATCAAACGGAAAATGAAAATTATTCTCCTCAATTAAACTCAACAATTGATTATAGTAGAGTGTGTCCGCCACAAAAGGATTTGAAGATAAATAATCGCTTAATAAATCATTTAAAATAGAAGAAAGCGGATAGTCGGAGGAATAATACTCACCGTTGTCTCTTTTGAAAACAAAGATACTTCGGGTCTCTTTCTGACGTGTATTATAAATGTGCTTAACAATCTCCAAGTCTCCACCATTATTAATGACGGAATGGATGGATTCTTTTAGGGGTTGTTTACGAATAAGATTCTCTTGATTTGAGCCTAAGGCAAATATGGAAAACAAAAGGAGAAGGACAGAATAGAGAGATAGAGATAAGTAAAGATAAATGTAAAAACGTCGTTTGACGGATTCCGTAATATCCTTCCTATTGCCACTGGAATCATTAGTTGTAATAGTAAGACTCATAATATAATAAATTTAAAACTTCACCACAGGCGCACTCGCCCAATCAACCATCCCATCCGCGGTGGCGATGTCGACAAACTTGAAGTCGGTCAGGTACTGACGCAGCTTCGCCTCGGCACCCTTCAAACCAACATAACTCTTGAACTTCCTGCTCAAAGGCAAGCCCTCCAGCATCGGCTGGCCGGCGTCCAGGTCGCGGGGGTGAATGTAACTCAAGCAATAGTCGCCGCAATCCTGGGTCCAGCGCTTGATCAACCCATACGGCATCAAACGGAAATACCCTCCTCCGTTAAACACGATATGTTTCCCCGCCACCGAATGATACGGAATCGGGAACTCCTTCAGCCGGGCCCCGCCGACCTCCAGCATAGAAGGAACAGCGGCTCCATAACTCGGCATTCCGCCGTGCGACGCCGGTGCCGGGAACACGCTGCTATCGTAGCGGATCCCCAACTCATACAAGGTCTCGAACGCCCAGGCCTCACTCTCCCGGATACTGAACCCCGGAGCCCGGAAACACTCCACCTTCTTGCCGGTGATATCCTCCAGTAACTTGATACTCGACGACACATCCTCGCGGAACGCTTCCCGGCTCTGCTGCCAAACCAGCTGATGCGTCATCGTATGGCTGCCGACCTGGTACTTCTCCGCAATCTTGCGAACCACCTCCGGATAAGTCTTCGCTACCCATCCGATTACGAAGAACGTTGCAGATGATCCGGTCTCATCCAACAGCCGCAGCAACCGATCAACATTCTCGCGGATCCGCACCTCGTAACTCCCCCACTGCGCCTCGCCGCGGGTCGCGTCGAAGTCCAGGAGGTGGAACCATTCTTCAATATCAAATGTCAAAATAATCATAGTATTCGTCCTCTAAAATGATTACAAATACTCTTCACTCCTCAACTACCACTCATTCCCTTTAATGCCATTAAAAAGGGTTTGCATTCGTATTATTCTCAATATCAATTAAATCTTGATGCCATTCCCACATTTCCTCAAAGGTTGCAAAGCCTCCTTCTGGAATTGGACATTCTTCATGGAACGCTTCTTCAGGCGTACAAGGGAAACATCTTAAGAAGTATGATTCGTTTGTTCTTCGTGGGCATCTCGCCAAACTACTTTGGAAATAGTTTGTGCAATAGTCATAGTGATGAGAATGAATAAAATTGTCCCACGAGCGTTTCACCTCTTCCTCTGGCCTTATATCAATCATCTCAATTTGTTCAATATTACGCTTATCAGGTGTTCCCCATGCATCATTCATCAGTTTGATAGCGGCCGCATCAGACCTAGGCGCACTATACCCGAATATGGTCAACCGCCATGTTGTTTCATCGTGCAATGCCTCCCTCAGCCTTTTCCATTCTCGCTTAATGAATGGATCTTCCTCATAATTTTTTTCTCCCGTAGGATATAGCAATGGAGTAGGTTTGAGGTAGTGCATGTTATCCTTCCTGAACGAACCAGCAGGACCAGACTTCAAATCCTCCTCGTCATATCCAATTGCAACGTTTCCATGCAGGAACCGGATCATTGGCTTTGAACCATGCCCTTTGTTCCTACACCAAGCTTGATAAAGGAAAGGATCCCAGTTGAAGGTAACGATTGTATCCTTAAACCGAAGAGCCATAACCATGTAATCGTATATTGTAGGCTTATCCGGTAATGACAATGATGCGAAATAGTCATAAACCCTATCATTCATTTCTTGCAGTATCGGATTGTTTGGATCTTCTTTATACAGGTTGCTGTACAAGACCTCAAAGTTATCCGAGTAAAGGTTCTTCGGAACAAGAGATAATAAATCATCCATAGGAATAACCATAGGCAGATCATTCATAGATGGTAGCTTTTTCCCGTTCTTCTCTCTGTCCAAAATGCTTGAAGCTATGCTTGCGCCAGCCCCGAGCAACACTATATGTCCCCCTCCAGGGAATGCCTCATCTTTAATGTTCATTTTTTTCTTTACAATTCCTTTCTCCCACCTCTTATACCCTGCATCGCCAATCTTTACCTTTGTCTTTAAACGGATTAGCTTGCCCCTTCTGAACACAACACTCAAACCCATCCTTCTTCAATTGCTCAATAGCTTTTCCGCACGCCTTTGGAATGACGCGGTTTAGGTCGATCATTAACGATAACACACGCTATGCCATTCCAACAATAAACACATAATTCGTTGTGGCGCTGCCGCCGATATTGAGCATCATGCCGTTTTTGGCGCCAGGGATTTGATAGCCGCCGGCTTTGCCGGTCACTTGCTTGTACAGGTCCACGAACATCCGGGCGCCGGATGCGCCGACGGGATGGCCGCAGCCGATGAGGCCACCCGACGGGTTGACAGGCTTCGCCCCGTCGAAAGCGATCACGCCGCTCTCCACCGCCTCGCACTCTTTGCCAGGCTCGCAGATTCCAAAGCACGACAAAGCAACAAACTCTGAACTCGTAAAGCAGTCGTGCGTCTCGAACACGTCAATGTCATCCACAGTCAACCCAGCCCGGCGATAAGCATCCAGGCAAGCCTGGCGAGTCCAAGGAAGCACATACGCCGAATCAGCGTTATCCGCAATCTTCTTGTCGAAGAGTAGCGGTGCGGTCCGGTGGCCATACCCTTTCACCACGGCCTTGTCCTTCAAACCCTTCTCCTTCAAATACTTCTCGGAACATAGTACGACAACTGCCGCACCGTCCGTCACCTGCGAGCAATCGCTCACGGCCAGCAAGCCGCCTACGATCGGGTTGCTCTCCGCTCCCCGGGCCATCGCTTCTTCGTAGCTCATAAACCACTTGCGCGTCTGCGCCAGCGGATTGCGCTTGGCGTTGGCGTAATTGAGGCAGCTGATCTTGGCCAACGCATTCAGATAGCGCTCCTGGTCCAGCCCGTACTTCTCGATGGTAGCATCAGCCAGCCGCGCGAAGAGTTTCGGGAAAGGCAGATCAACGCCCTTTCCCTCCCGCTCATAATAAGACGCCCGCCCCAGAATAGAACTACCCTTCCGGCTCTCAACGGACTTCATAATCTCCCAGCCCACCACGATACACACATCATACTCCCCTGCCTCGATCTTGGTGATAGCCGCATCTAGCGCCACGCTGCTGGACGCACAGGCAGCCTCGTACCTGGCAGAAGGAACACCATAAAACGCGGGATTCACCTCGGTCAAAAAGGCCCCCAGATGCCCCTGGTCAATATATTGCTCTGCAATGAAATTGCCGACAAAAGCTGCCACGCGGTTCTCCTTGTTCAAGGAGACCATCTCATCGTAGCTGAACCCGGCATCCGCAAATCCGTCCTCGACAGCTTCCTTCAGCAGGGCAATCATATTCTTGCCCTCCTTGGTCCAGTTGCGCTCAAAATCAGTCTGAGCACCTCCCAGGATATAAACTTTCTTCTCCATAGCGCTCAATCCTTATTTGGCCTTGAAGTAAACCCGATAATCATACTTGCTCTTGATCTGCTCACCGATGATGTGGTCGATATTCACGGCCTCCAAGATCTCCGGCCTCAGACGCTCCTTCATCAGGGCTCCCAGATCACATACCCGGGTAAACGCTTCCATCATCGCAAAAGGCGGACACCAGGTGTAACCGGTGGCCATCACATCATCCGCCACCCGCAGATCATAACCCACATGCTCCGCGGTGTAGAGTGCATAAACGATGTATCTCAGCAGGAACCGCAGGCAGATATCCGCCTCCTGGCTGTGATTGCTGATCAACTCCCGGATGGCATCGTCATAATCGCCCTCGCACAGGAACTGTTTCATCCGGAGAGCGAACGGGAAGGTATATTTTATCACGTCCCGGTAAGTATCCGACGCAATGTCATACACCAGAAGACGCTTATCACCATTGTCGTACTTGATAAGTTTGTACAAACCCTCGCCGGTCTTGCGTCCGAGCTTCTTCTGATCAATCAATCGCTGCACAAACCCGGGCAGAACGAACTTCTCATGGACATAATCAAGGGTGTTCGCATAGATATTATCCACGATGGCCTTGTGCACGTCCAGCCCCACGAAATCCGACGTGGTGAGGGGTGGCATCGTCCTGCCGGTGAACGGCCCGAGCAGGGCATCGATGTAGTCGATACCGCCATTGTCCTGATACTTCTCGGCATACTGCAAGGCTTCGTTCATAAAGTAGAAACCGATGCGATTCCCAAGGAACGCCGGCAGATCTTTGCTCTCCGCCACTGTGCGGAACAGGGTACAGGTCAGATACTGCTTCAACTCCTCGTACATCGCCATATCGCTATAAGGCGAGGCCGTCAGTTCACACAGCGTCAGTTGATACGGAGGATTGAACATATGCACACCGAAGAACTGGCTCCTCACCGCCTCCGGATAACACTCCGCCAGGCGCGTGATGGACAGACCGGATGAGCCTGTGCAGGCGATTGCGCCAGGGCGAAGGGACTTCCCGATCTGGGTGTGCAGATCAATCTTGAGTTCCAGGTTCTCAGCCGCACTTTCGAACACCAGGTCCGAGGCCAGAACACACTCAGCGAGCATCGAATAATCAGCAGCAATCAACCGGCGGGTAATGCAGTCGGCCTTCACCGATTTACCGGCCCTGACAGCAGCCAGTTTCGACTTCTCCTTGTCCCGGCTGACCATGTAGACCGTGGCATTGCCGAAGGAAGCGAAGATCGCCGAGACATTCGCTCCCATGGTCCCGTTGGCTCCGACGACGGTAACGGTTTTGATATCTAACATAAAGAAGGAATAGAGTTATGCTACATCGAAATCAAGCAGCTGGAAGAATACATTATCTTTGGTCAAAATCGGAAGCTTCCCTCCTGTCAAATCCTTGAAAATCAGATTGAACGGAGAACGCTTGATAAACTTGGGAAGGGGCGCATACAACCCCGGTACTTTGTCCAAACCCAACCCGATATAGAGGTTGAAAACATCGAAAGTCTTCTTCAGACCCAACTGCTTCCGTGTGATACCATCTGGCAATTTTCCAACCGCCGTGTGAAAAAGCGGGATGCCAATCCTGCCGTAAATCGACTTCCCTGCAGACGAATACTGAAACACAGGACATGACAATCTCCACTTCAGTGTAGCCTCATCATAGGCCACGCGATTCTTCTCAGACGGAACATCGAACCGATATGGATCCCCTACTCCGACTTTAACTTCCAGGGGAGCAACAAGATAGAACCCGAGATGTTTCAAAAACCCGTGCGTGCTATTCGCATTGGCCACGCCGATGACAAACTGGTACCCCTTTTCAGTGGCGTATTCGTACGTTCTTTCCGCCAGCAGGGTGAACAGGCGCTTCCCTCTGTAATCGGGATGTGTGGCCGTATTCAATGACAGAAGACCAGGCACGCGCTGCCCATTGAGTATCATATAAATTGGGGTAGTCACATAATGCGCAGCCAGCACCTCCCCAGCATAAGCGTTGAAGCCCACTGCCGGCCCGGCGGTGTTGTCCGCATACTGCCACTTTAGGTACTCGAAACTGAACTTGTCGGCGTGCTCGGAAAAGACCTGTTGTAACAACTGTTGTGACTCGATCAAGGCTGAATCGTCATCCCGAACTTGCTCTATCCGATAATCTGACATATCTATATCAATCCTATCTTGGAAATGAAAAAAAGAACAACGATCATCTCTCAGTTTTATATATATTATGAAAGGTTTTACTATTATAAATCTTTTTTGTAATTTTTGGTGGAAGATTTCTAATCATAAATCGACCAATAGGATAAACCAATTTCCATGATAAGCCAAAATTCTTCCAAATACCTCTTAAATAGCCTAGGAACTCATTTCTGGCCCTAGAATAACCCCTTCTTTTATAAAGATCATCTGATTCGGTAAATCTTAAGACTACTTCTTCGATGTTGGAAAACTTGCACTCTGCTTTGAGTGCATCAAACCACAAGGCAATATCTTGACTGTTTCGATACCGCTCATCATATTTCAACCCTTTTTCACTGAAAATCGTTGAACGCATCATAACACCAGGATGAGTAATTGGTGAATACTTATGCATTACTTTCACACACGCCTCATGTGTGAGTGGTAAATGTCTTATATATTTAATGCTCCCATAAATATCATCAATTTCTACAGCCCCACTTAAAATATCTATTTCAGGGTGAGACTCCAAATAGTTATGTTGAAGAAAGAATCTCTCAGGGGTTGAGATATCATCCGTGTCCATTCTGGCAATTAAATCACAAGTCACATAATTTAACCCCTCATTTAGAGAAACTGTCAGACCTTTGTTTTCTTCTCTCTCTGGACTTATAAAGATGTCGGCTAATTGTTTCTTCCAAGTTTTAATTATCTCCACAATATCAGAGGGTAGCTGCCCATCTTGGATAAGGATTATCTGGTCCGGCTTTCTAGTTTGTTTTGTCCAAATACTATCCAAGGCTCGTTGTAGATTCGCAGCCGTTTCGGATCTATATACTGACATCAATACAGAAATTGTCATAACCAAAGGGACCTAAAAAATTATAATCTTACGATATACAAACCCCGATGTTTTTCAAAACAAGCATCAATGCAAATCTGTTTACCATCCCTGCTCCAACGGGGATGCAGGTCGCAGCGGGTTTCATTGTCATATTTGAAGGGAGCAAACACTTTAGCTAACACCTTAATATCTTTCCCATCTAAATCAGTATCCCTGGCTATTTTCAGCTCCTGTACCCTCGCTCGATTTGGATAGGTGTCAAAAGTCACTAGGCTTTTATCCGTCGGGCAATAGCTCGGATGACCGTCGTTACTCAACTGCGGCCAAAGTCTTTGATACTCCTGGGTTTTGTCTTTCATCAAATAATAGCCGTTCCCCCCTGGTTTCTTTCTTTCAAAAGCAATGATCTCAACATCATTTTTCCAGTAGCAGTGGCTCACCATATCGTCATCACTTAGCAGGTACATATCCGTCCCGTCAGAATTACAGGTAATCAGACGAGTATATTTCCGCGGTCCCACAAAGAACCTATGCAATACCATAAACCTCTTGCCATTGGGTGACAGCATCAAGTGGTTCACCTTATGCACAACACTTTCCCCATGCATTTCCGCACGTGGCTCAAACTGGGCAAAATCATTATATCTGAGAATATCCTTTACTTCTCCTGATTCCATATCCATCCGCCAAATACAAGGCGCATTTGGCAAAGCAACGCCTTTGGTCTTCTCCGGCAGAGCCACATAGCCATAGCCTGGCCTCAGATTATGCAGGCGTGAGAAATCTAACGAAAGAGCCGTCTTCCCATCTACAGACACGGTGTAGACAGGCATTGGCAGTATCCGTTCCTCACCCGTCACCACACTCAACACCACAGAACAATACTCTCCCTCACGCACATCATTAAAGATAATGTGGGACGAGAAGTCCGGCCCTAACCATTGAGCCATACAGCCCTGCTGCACATTCCAAGTACGAGTTGTGGCAATCTTCCTAACACTATTTCCGTTCTGAGTATCTAATAGCAGTATCTCGGCCTCGTCTGTCGGATCAGCCTCACGCCAAGTTTTTTTTGCTTTCATGCAGAGCATAAAGCGTCCCGCTGCATCCCATGGCGACTTGTCGTAGTACCCAAAAAAATACTCTGCCCCATCATCGGGTGATACGCATTCGATCTCCCCTTCCGACTTCACTTTAGGCGAAATAGCATACATTGCCAACTGGTAGCATCGTTTTACACCCCTTTTTACCCAAGGGTACTTATTAAGTTGATAGTTTATTTTTTGTTCTATGGACATCGTTCTTATCTCTTCAGTTTGGCATTGAGATTATTCATCAATCGTTTCCATCCCATTAGGTACAGTTTCTTCCAGTCAAAGAAAGCTGTATCAGGTTTCAGAGTAACAACTTGCTTGAGAGCTGTAACATCCATATCCTGAATACTCTCCACAATCAGGTTAAACAAATTGTACTTATCCAGCACCAATTGCTTAGCAGCCTCAACAGCAGTGGCATTTTTCGAAGCCACATCTTCCGCAATAGCCTTATCAATGATTTTAATGGCACCCTCCACATCGTGGATGTCCAGCATCAAAAAGGAATCCTTGTCAAAGTATTCACCTACATTCTCGCAACCGATATAGAAAGGGAAAGCATTACCCAGATAACTATCAGCCAGTTTCTCCGTCCAATAATGAGGAGTACAACAGTTCTCGATGGCTATGTGATATTTGTATGGAGCTATCACATCCCATTTGTTCTCGAATGCGTTGAAGCCCCAACCGAACAGATCCAGTTTGTCTCCATAGTGCTCCTTTAACCTCATCACAAACCCAATGCGCTCGCGATGCCCTTTAGTAAAAGCCTTGTTACTGGTGATGACGCTCATCAACTTGGTCTTCTCGGGAGCAGACTCCCTCAAAGTATCATAAGTTTGAGTATATTCCACAGCCTCCTGGTTCTCTTTTCCTGATGCGTCTTTTATTGTCAATTTACCTATATGCCAGGGCTGCGCTGGTTGGCTTTTTACAAGGTTTTTGTGTCTAAGTCCTCTCTGACAACTAAGGACTTTGCCAAACTGATTCACAAATCCTTGTGAATAGTGGTAGACCGAGTCCGGTTCGCCCGTAATAAAGAGCGTGTTCTGCGGGGCAACCATGCAGATTTCCTCCTGCCTATTACCCTTGCTGTACACTACCCAATAATCTGCCTCTTCGCAGGGCTGATTAATCACAAACTCATAATCCTTCCACACAAAGCCGCTGTTAGGCAACTGGCGGTTGCATTTCTCGTTGTCGAATGCTATTGATAACTTTATTCTTTTCATACAATAATTAATGAATCTCTTTCTTTATGAAGAAATACTTATATTTTTATTAATTTGTGTGCAGTGACTAAAACATTAATCACCATATTATATTCATTGAAGCAAAATGAGCCAAAAACATAAAAACACTTATGTTTATGCCCCCCTCTGGCGAAATAAGAGACTTGCCATAAAGAAGCCCCGGTCCATCTATCAAAATGATAATGGACAAAACATCAACAATTCTATCGAGAGATTTTTTTCTTTCACTTCGTCAGGGGTTTGCCCCACTTATTCCAAAGCAAAATGAATGGAACTAACAAACTAATTGTAACTATAGTAATCGCAATGCTTATCATCACATTTTTTCGAATGTCAACCATCTCCATTTTGGTAACATAAGAAGCCAGCACCAAAAATACACGGTATACGGGGCCGTGTAAAGCGAAAATGACCAAAGAATTAAAGCCCAACCACTCAAGCAATTTTGACTTTCCTATCAACACGGAAACCAACCAGAAGACAAATATGCCCAAATAAGCAAGTCCTAAATATATCAATAGGTTACCTGTTTCAAGGCGTGCAAGATTCGCTTTTGAATATGGTGTAGTGAAAACCTGAACGGAAATAAGAAACAATACTCCTGGAACGACATACAATTTGTGCGAGCCAATCCACATCTTTCCAACTTCAATTCTTGGTATTTGGGGCCTCAGCAAATAACCACCACCATAAAAAACTATGCCGATATTTGCAGCACATATTCCAAAAGGTAGCCATGGGCATAAGTTTTTTAAAAAAGTACCGGAAACAAATAGTACCATACACATTATAAAAATAGCCCAATTCCGTTTCAACTTCTCTACGAAGAAAAAGATAAGCGACATAGAAAATAGACATGGTAGAAACCATAATGCGCCATTAAAATCCAAGTAGTTTTCGTATCGTGAGCCAAGAAATACACCAAGCAATTGCTCCCCCCAGCTTAAATCCGTACCTTTAAAACGACTCTCAACAAATAGCCAGTACAAATAGGTTAAAATGCCAAATATGAAGTATGGTATTATTAAGCCCTTTAGTTTGTATTTTAAGAAAGTGCCAAAGCCATTATACTTATTTGGATCGTACAAAAAACCCGAAAGGAAGAAAAACACTGGTATATGGAAAGACCAAATATATAGGCTCAACCTATTATTCCTCGTAATATGGCCAAACACTACAAGGATAATTGTCAGTCCCCGTAATATATCAATGGTATGATTACGTCTAATTACTGACATGAGAAAAGTCTATCTAAGTACTCTAAATGCTTTATCTTTTCATCTTCCGTTTCAAAGCGATTTCTTATTTTTTTAGCCGGCACTCCACCCCAAATTTCACAAGGGGGGACATCCCTCGTTACAACTGCACCCGCGGCAACCACACTTCCGGCACCAATAGTCACACCTCCCAAAACAATCGCTCCATGGCCAATCCACACATCATTCTCTACTACAGTAACACCATCATCGCCTCTCTTTCCGTTCCAAATCAATTGTCCAGGGACACTTATATCGTGGTCGTTTCTACCTATGAAATAGACATTACCAGCCAACAATATACTGTTCTTGAATACAGTAGCGTTACGTATCCGGCAAAACGAGCCAAACTGCACATTATTACCAATCACAATGCCTTTCCGCTCGAAGGTAGTTCCCCTCTGAATACGTACAAAGCCGCTATACTTCACCTTTCCTCTATACTTCACATGGAAGAGGAGCCACGTCCTGATATTGTTCAAAATGTACCGGATTGCAAACACTCTCTTTGACGTTCCGATTGGCATATTATGGTAGTCTATTTTCATCTCTAGCTTTTTTGTTAGTGCTCTATTGCGTATAGTACAGCCTGCCACAGGCCATCAGCCATGTGTTGGGGTGTTCGGTTTTCATTATAGAACTTCTGCGCCTTTAATCCCATCTCAATATACTTCTCCTTGTGTTCCGCGATATCCCGAATAATAGAAGTTAACTGACTTGGATCATCCATCACAACTCCGTCCTCTCCATTATGGATGTTAAAAATCTCACCACCAGTAATAGCATTCTTGGAAGTTACGAACGGCACCCCATAACCCATACTCTCAGGAACGGATAGACCCGCTTGTTGCGGAGATATGCAAGCATACGAACGAGCAAAATAATTGGCTTTCTCATCTATATCATAGATGGCCCCCAGCATCTCTATGAAATTACCCATATCGTTCTCTTCAATCCATAATTTGATAGCATCCGAATCTGGCCCTTTGCCGATGATTCGTAGTTTTGGGAGCCCTTCTACATCCTTCAAGGTAAGATAAGCATCCAAGAGAGTTTGCAGTCCTTTCTGCTTGTATAACGTTCCAATAAACAAAATCGAGTCCCTCTCCAATGGTTCTGCAATTGGATGCACTTCAACTGTATTGGGAGCTTCAAACATCTTTTCGCGAGGAATACCCATCTTGGCATATTTATCTATCGGGTAGGTTGTGTAAAATGCCAGAGCATCCGCTTTTGAGAACAAGAACTTCCTAATCTTATCCAGATTGTTGTTGGAGTCAAACTGACGGTCATACGATGCAGTCACACCAAGCGTATGGAAGACCACTTTCGTTTTGTTAAACCATGGAAGAGTGTTGTACCTTACCCAAGAGATATCCGCGTATGATATGACAACATCATATTGCCTTGCCAACTTTCGTACATTCATCTTCTGCCAAACAATCCTATTAAACAACTTCTTGGCAGGAATATATATCACCTTAAACTTGCATTCCATCCCTTCTGGAACTATCCCATCACCACTGCTATAGGTTACAGTCAAGTCACATTTCTCTGCCAATAAGTTCCATATAGGGATTCTATAGTGAAAGAGTTTGTTATAGAAAACAATTACTTTAAGTTTATTCATTTTCGTGACATCTATTGTTAAAAACAACCCTCTCTATTATTGACTAACCTGATTAGCTTATTTTGTATTATAACTAAAATAATTATTAAGAAAACCCGACAACCGTTTTTTTCCGCTTTCAAAAGAGAATATCTTTTCAAACAATTCAATCGTATTTTGCTTTTTAATAGTAATAGTCTTCAATTTAATCAATTGATTCTTAAATGATGCCTTGTCTTCATAAACAAGAAGAACACCTTGTTCAACAAAGGGCTCGTAGCCCCGCGCTGAAACCGCGTGACAAACCACAGGCAACCCTGCTGACAATCCATCCATCACTCTTAACTTTAAACCTCCACCCAAAGATGTCGCGCAGATATAATACTTTGCATCTGCAAGAATAGGTTGCATGCTATCTGGCGACGGAATAACAATAATGCCATGTTCACGAGACCTTTGAATCAATGATGATGATGGATCTTTGCCAGCCAATGTTAAGGTCGCTTCAGGGAAAACACCCTTTAATATAGGATAATAATCTTCTATCCAAGGTATTAGCGAGTTTTCAGTCTGCATTGCACTCAGGTTTCCCGTTATTAGGAAGCGTGGTGTCTTAACATCTTTATAAAGGGGGTGGACCTTTCGTTCATACTCGTATGTGCCTAGTACCTCTATTTTTTCACCGCCCCTACCATAGTGCTTCAATAAGAGTATTTTATCTGCTTCAGTAAGTGTAAGATTCAAATCAGATTCGCGTACCGCCTTCCCCTCAAATCTTCGAGTCCAATAAAGAATGGGTATGCTTAGAGGGAACTTGGTATTATCGCGGAAATACTCATAGTTGTAGTTATGATGAATGGTTATAATTTTAGAACCTTTTTTTTTGAAATAATCTAGCACTCCTTGTACAACCATACTGTTGTTTAAAACAACTATATCAAAAAACTCTTCTCCAACTACTTTTCTAATAGTTCTAAAACGGTTTGAGCGACCGAGTAATAAACCGATCCCCTTTTGCCAATCATTACGCGTATCCCAAATGGGCACCATTTTTACATTTGCGTTAATACCAGAGGGTTCTTTCCCTTCTGTCATAGGATACAGAAGAGTTATCTCATCTGCCAATTCGGCAAACGAGTTGATATAAGCCCGCGAAGCAAAAACACCTCCGCCATTCCCATCAAGGTAGCCATATGCGATAAAAAGTATTTTCATAGTTGGGTAACTCGATGTATATTGGTATAATACAGAAACAAATAATAAAGGAATATAAACCAGAGCATATCAGCAGGGTGGGCGAAATAGGAAATCGTTAATGCCCCTCCCAAGATATGAAGGGCGATGGCCTTCACATAAAACGGGCAGGCTTTTGAAACAAGGACTTTGATTATGACCACAAGAATAACGATAATAGGAATTATTCCGAATTGGTTCCAAAAACCTATCATTCCCAAATCGCTATTAAAAATACCCATCTCCATATTATCCATCATCCGGCTTGTGGCATGAGCACTTAAATAGCCATTCCCGAGTAAAATAGTTAGTAGGTTTTTATTTGCGCCATATACAAAGTAATTAAATGCCTTAACACGATTGTAATCAGGATCACTCAACTGGGCAAAAGTCTGTTCTCGTAATTCCATCCACACTTCTTGGGTCTGATAGAATATGAAAATAGACAGCAGTATTATAATAGGAATTCCAAATTTGTTTTTACTCGTCAAGAAAGCATAACCCGTTATAATAACAGCAATAAATAGAGTGCTTCTGTTCTGAAGAAAGTAAAGGAATGTAAGAAAAAGCAACACCATCAAAGTGTCCTTGACAGAATATTTATCTTTCAACTTTCCACAATAATAGTATAGAGGGTATAATAGCAGGGCAAGACCATAAAAGTGAAGTAACTCATTTTCGACAGCATAGCTCATTTTTATTTGTACGGTCTCAGAAAAAAAGAACCATTGTGGGAAAAATCTAGACTTCAATAAAGACATCGCAAAAAACAGTATACCAAACCATGTTAATGGCTTTATAATGTCCGGCTCATTGGGTCTTATATAAAGTAACATTGGAATTGCTATCCAGAAATAAAAGCGTCGGTAAGCCACCAGCGACACTCCAAGAGATTGCTGAGAATATAAATAAGCTGGTATCATCGAAAGAAGAAGACCAGCGAAGATCCACATTGTAGAAGCATTGTTTTTTAATGTACTGAGATCGTGTAATGAACGTTTGCTGAAGAAAATAAAACCAATGAAAACCCATAAATACAACATGATCAGGCCCACGGTCCCTCCTGAGGCGGAAAGCCAAGAACCGAAAGGTTGAATATCAAAGAAATTGACAGTCAACAATAGTAATACAAAAATATATGTGGATTTCTTCATTATATCAGAACTCATTCTTCATGTTCCCGGTAATGCCAGCAACAGAACCACGCATAAAAGCATAACTATATGAAAAAGTCTCTCTATCTTTTAAAGTTATTGTGTTTGCGGCAAGGAATCTGACAGAAACAAGAAACCAATACACAAAAACCTTAAAAGCGGCCCACTTCCCAGCATATTTTTTTGCTAAGTAAACCTTATTACGCGCCATCAGGAATGGTGCCATGTTGTTTTTAAGTCTCCTCCCGGGAGGATTGATATGCATATGCCAGCACTGAGAATGCTTTGTGACAGCCAATTTAAAACCTGCATTTGCCCCCCTAATTCCCGTATCTACCTCATCGCAGTACATGAAGAGGTTTTCATCCTGAAGACCGACAACTTCGTAAAATTCACGGCAGGCCAAATTGGCTCCCCCAGGGCCAGATTCAACTATGTCAAAGTCAGGCAATGACTCAATCAGGGCTTTGGGATGTCTGTTAACTAACTGCATTCTCTTTTTATCCACAGTGAAACCATAAAACCCAATCGTATTTGATCCTAAGTTCGGTTCGAGTATGATTGGATACACCATTCCAAATCTGGCATCTTTTTTAAGGAATGAATATAGCGACGTTAAGTTGCCCGGCGCCATTCTAATATCATTAGCTATTAATGCGATTGCATCTACTTGTGGATTATTCAGAGCAGCCTTGATTCCAGCATTGTAGGCAATTGTACAACCGCCATTAAAACCTAGTTCAATAATAATTGAATCCGGGAAACTCTCTTTTAGCTTCAACTGATACTCATCCGAAGAAGCATTATCTACAATAATGTGAAGATAAAGCTCGGATTTATACTCCTCATAATGCTCCACCCACTCACGGAACCGGCAGTCGTCATTCCGTGTTATTGTAACCATTGCTATCTTCATTATTGCTTGATTATCTTTGACTTAACAACTTGAAAAAAATTAATATTCATCTTTCTTAATTCTCTAAGAGTGATTAAGGAGGCAACTATAATTAACCCAGACTGTATAACATACATCACAATAATGTTAGGCGTCAGTTTTACAAGTATGGCTGCGACTGCATACAAAACTATCAATATGAGGAGACGGACAATGGAATGGTCAAGTTTAATCTGATACTTTCTCTTCATCGTATATGTATATATCAATAACTGTTGAACCACATTGATTAGGTATGCGAAACCTAAACCTCTTAATCCCCATAGGTAATACAATCCTATATATACAATTAAATTTACAACTCTGACAACAACAGCAATTGTAAGAAATGACTTTGAATCTTGTTTTGCAAGCAAAATCATTGATACACAGTTAGATGTCATACAGAAGAAAACGCCCAAGAGGGCTATGTCCGTATATTCTACAACTACACTGAAACTGGAAGAATACAAAATAGGAATGAATATGGAGGCAAAACCAACAAATATGACAGCCAAGGGGAAGATCATGACCAACCCTATCCTGACTTGTGCATTCATTTCCCGTGATAGTTTCTCATTATCTGAATAAACAGCAGAAATACGTGGATAATAGTCTGTTGTCATTGCTGTCAACACTATTCCAAAATAATTGGTGATAATCGTAGCTCCTGCCTGATAAAAACCAACCTCATCCAAACCTCCGAGTTTTCGAAGAACTGCTACAATAATCAAATCAAAGAAGTAGCTTAAAAAAACTGTCAACATAAGGGCTATGCCCATTTTTACCATGGGGTTACCTTCCTTTACAATCTCCTTAAATGAAAGTTTTATTCTAGTGAATGGTATTTGACGAACATAATAGTTCGACACCAGCAAAGCACAAAATGCGGAAATAAGAATAGAAGGGACAATACCTTTTTCACCCCAAATATAGAACAAAGGCACTCCAGTGATTAGAGCAACAACGGTACCAATTATTGATGCCAACGCCAATGCACGTAAACGGCGCATCCCTTTCAATATGGCTAATTGATTTTCCGCATAAATATCTGCTGCAACTGCCAAACCTAATAACACAAAGGAAACTGTGTAGTTACTGTCGCCAAATCCCCACCTACTTAGCAATGGAGACATGATGACAGTAACAACAAGGCCCAATAGGGATGTGAAGAGTACTATCTTATTGGTGAGGTTGATTGTTCTCGAGAATTTCTCCTTGTCTCCGGACCCATATGCTTCAGATATATCACGAACAGCACTTTGAGAGATTCCAAGGCCTGCTCCTGTCTTTATAAAATTGATGGAAGAATTAAAAACGCTGAGGATACCCATACCACTAGGTCCTAGCAGTATGGCCACAAACTTATTCTTAATTAAGGCGACAGCTAATCGAACGATTTGAACAACACTAAAAAAAAGAGTCGTATTTGCCGCTCGGTTATAATCTACTTTATCTTCCATCTGCTATTCTTCGTTGATACAGTTTCCGAATCTCTTTCAAGACAGGAATAATCAAAAAAGACGGTCGGAATAATCCAGTCTATTAACATCGCCAGTATTAAACGCCATCGTAAACACGCCATCGTGGAATTGTTCAAGATGGACACGTTCTAATGGAATCATCTCCCAATCATATCGTCTATAAAAAGGTATTAAACTGTTCTTGCAGAACAATAGACCTCTATAATTATTCTCTAAAAGATACTCATTCAGTCGCAAAACCAACGCTTCTCCTAAACCAGTTCCATGATAGCGTGTACAAACACAACCTACTCCCATAAAAGATGTGAGTATTCCATTAAGTTTGGCCTTTACAGGGGATAGTGTCAAGTATGCTAAATCTGTTTCTCCATCATGAAGAAACACATGCGTGTCATCATCCTTGACATTATCGAGAATCCATCGAAGCTGACTCTCAACAGGAAATGGCCAGGACACTGATTTGATGTCAATAACACGCAAAACATCTCGAAACAGAATACTTGAATGTTGAATTAGTTGTAACTCCATATTATCTACAATTCTGCCCACCAACCACTTGGCAAAGCAATGAATCGATTATAAAACTCTTCAACTCCCTTAAGCATTTCCCGCTTACCAAACACAGAATAATAAGTATTTGGAAGATGGACAGAGGAACAAGCATAACCCTTTTCCCGGAACATCTTCATGTCTACATCGCGGCTGCTGGAAAGGATGCCGCAAATCCAATAGTTTGGTGTCGCATCTGGACGATCAATGAAATCTATAAGAGATGGCATATCAAAAAGCTTTTTCTTCCATCTCTTGGCATTATTCGCTTGTTTTTGCAACAGTTCGTCAATTACTTCCATCTGGCAATAACCGATATATGCATTTACATCACTTGCAGTACCTGTTACTGATGGATATGCCACATCACAAGCAGGTGAAATCTCACCATTCTCATCACGGAATATTGCCCTATTAATACCCACATCCCTAATAACTAAAGCTTTTTGGTATAGCTCATCATCTTCAATCACAAGTGCTCCTCCATCTATTGTATTTGGAAGGCGTACGGTCTGGAATGAGAATATAGTCAACGGAGATCCAACATTGCCGAGCAATTTCCCCTTGTATTTTGCACCAAATGCTTCAATACAGTCATCAATTACTAGAATGTTATACTCACGGCCTAAGGCATTTATTTCATCAATATAACTAGGATAACCGCAAAAATGATAATCAGAAATAAGCTTCGTACGGCTTGTTATCTTGCTTCGTACACTATCAGGATCAAGCACACCATAGCGAGGGTCTATATCTGCCCAAACCACGTTCAGTCCAGCAGCAGCAAAAGGCATGGTTGATTGAAGGCATGACAAAGGTGAGGCTATCACTTCATCGCCTGGTTGCAGCCCAATGGTTTTGAATAGGACTTGCCAAGCCAAACAGTAAGAATTAATATATATCGCATGCTTTACTCCAATATAATCGGATAATCGCTGCTCAAACTGCCTACCCCACCTACCATATGACAAAGCCCCTGAATGGAGGATGTTGTCAAGTTCGGGCAATTCTGCAGGCATATAAGGTTTGTACAATGGTATCATAATTATTACCAACCGTTCTTAATAGTTTCAACAATCTTTTCTCTATCTTCTTGATTTATCCACCAACCACACGGGATGTGGATAAAATTGGCATACCAGTCTTCCATGCCAGGAAGCTCTCGTTTGGACTCCTTGAAGATGCTGTGTGTATCACTACGATGATGTAGTTGAGAAGCAGTTATGTCGTGCTCGGCCATCATACGACAGAAATCATCCCTGCGCTCTACACGCATGGTATAAAGCCAGTAGGAAGGTTCAGTATTGTTATTGTAGCGTACAAGCTCAACACCTGGTATGCCTTTTAAAGCTTTATCATAGTATTTACCATTAGCACAGTACAATCCAATCAGCTCTTCAAGATGCTTCATCTGACAAAGACCTATCGTGGCATTCACATTATTCATCGCATACTTATAACCCACTTCAATAATGTCGTTATCCAAACGGCTCTTATCTTTAGAGAGACCAAACCAGCGCAAACGTCTTGCCCGATCCATCTGACTACCATCACGCATAGCCAGGAAACCGCCATCAACTGTCGTCATGTGCTTGATAGCCTGAAGCGAAAAGATAGTATAAGCAGAATTACATCCCGTCATACGCCCATTATACTTACTACCCATAGCGTGTGCGGCATCTTCAATGATGGGAATATTGAACTCCTCGGAAATCCTCGTGAACTCATCCATATCGCAAACCATTCCAGCATAATGCACCAAAACGATTGCCTTGGTCTTCTCTGTAATCAGACTTCGAACGCTCTGTGGGTCAAGCAAACCATTGCGGGGATCAACATCACCCCATACCACCTTGGCCCCGATCATAGCAATAGAAGTGTTGGTCGGCTCTGCTGTCATAGGCGTGCTTATTATTTCATCGCCAGGCTTGATGCCTGCAAGAATATAGGCTATATGCAAAGCATCTGTACCGGAATGGAGTGAAATAATATTGTTGTTTCCAATAAAGGCTTTGAACTTGTCCTCAAAATCAAAAACTGGCCGCCCAGTGGCGACATATCCGCTATAAAGAATTTCTTCAAGGGCGGGCATTAATTCCTCTCTAGGAGGGAAAAACGGCTTGACTAAAGGAATCATATCTTAACGACTCAATACTTAATTCCGAACTCATTCATACGCAATTTCACGTAGTCTAACGTAAGCAATAGGCCTTTTAATTCATCAACACTAAGCAAACGAGTATTGTCGCTATTATAGTCGGGAACATCGAAACGGTGACCAAAACTGCTCACATATTTTGTGTAATTCAAATCTCGAACGTCAGCGGGAACTCGATAGAAATCACCTAAATCCTCAGCTTTTGTCATCTCCTCACTGGTGCAAAGGGTTTCATACATTTTTTCTCCATGACGTGCCCCGATGACTCTAATCTCATTATCAGCCTGGAAGAGTTCCTTTACAGCTTGTGCTAAATCTATGATGCGGCCAGCTGGGGCTTTTTGTACAAAAAGGTCGCCTGGATTTGCATTGCTGAAAGCAAAGAGTACGAGTTCAACAGCTTGCGGCAACGACATCATAAAGCGTGTCATTTCTGGTACTGTAACGGTCAAAGGTACCCCGGCCTTTATTTGGTCTATAAACAAAGGGATGATGCTGCCCCGAGAGCACATGACGTTGCCATAGCGGGTAGCACATATAACACCGCCATATTCTTTCAAGCGCGGGTCACGTGCCTTGCTAATGGCAAGCTTCTCCATAATAGCCTTGGTCATACCCATCGTGTTTATAGGATAGGCAGCCTTGTCGGTAGAGAGAACTACAACTCGTTGTACCTTGTTACGCACAGCGGCTTCCAGTACGTTTTCAGATCCAAGGATGTTGGTTTGTACTGCCTGCATAGGATAAAACTCACAACTAGGAACTTGCTTCAGAGCAGCAGCACTAAATACGAAATCAACTCCTCGCATGGCATTATTGATATCGTCGAAATTGCGTACATCACCAATGATGAAATTCACCTTCGGGTTATTCAACCTATGACGCATATCATCCTGTTTCTTCTCGTCTCGCGAAAAAATACGAATTTCTCTAAACTCCTCGTTAATAAAACGATTGAGCGCTGCATTACCAAACGAGCCAGTACCTCCGGTGATAAGGAGGGTTTTGTCTTTAAAACAAAGCATGATAATATAAACTTTTGGTTAGGAACTTATACTGCCTATCGGCGTTTTCTTATAAACTAAAACCTCTGAAAAACGATGCTCTTCACTCCACTAACATACAACAACCTGCCCGTTCTTCTCACTCAAGGTTTAGCCATCAAGACTTTGAAGAATACCCTTCCTTTCAACCTCTGTATGAACATCGCAATAGTTCACTCGAAATGATCAACCTAGCCAACAGCACCGTTTTTGGGGGTATCTTTATTCATTATTTTTTAGAAGCCCAATTACCGAGGTCACTCCACAAAAGTCTGCAGGATAGCATAAAACAATCCATCTGCAACGGTACGCCCTATCAAGGTAAAGTCGATTACAAACTTTTCACATTGCGGAATGATAATATCAACATCAGTTGTATCAATACCCAACCACAGCCCAATATATCAATAAAGTATATTGTTAGGAAGAACTATGCAGCCCGAAGCGGCTACCTACGCCTCCGGCCATGTTGTTGTTTTATTTTCATTGTTAATAAAGCTGTAGTTAGTCTTCCCATGTTATGTTCTTTTTCAATTCACATACATTTCTCCCCTGGCCTGCATAGATGGTTTTTTCTTGAGGTAAATCTTTACTTATAATACTTCCCGCAGCAATCACACAACCATTGCTAATATGCGTTCCTTTCATAATTGTGCAACGAGAACCAATCCATACATTATTTCCTATTACAACCGACCTCGGCGAATTAATAACAGAACCATTCTCATCTTTTATTTTGTGAAAATCAGTATCCATTACCTGTACATCCCAACTTAACAAACAACCATCTCCGAAAGTAATACCCTTTAAACAAATCAGGGATGAACCTCCTTGGATTGCAGAATTTGCCCCCATGGACAATACTGCATCTTTACCAATACTAACTTTAGTCCCACTACCAAACTCACAAGGACCATATACAATCAAGGTTCCCTGTTGTTGCCATATAGTCCGAACATAGCGCTAATCAATAATACTAACATGAGGTGCTCCGATTCTTACTAAGCCTCTCTTAATCAGCGGCTTATTGCCATCTCCTGATACAAAAACTATTTTCCCATCGCATGGCCCTATTAGTGTATGACGAAAAACGAGAACGGGCAGTTTTACAGCAGTCTTAAATGGGAAATAATGCAAGTTAAACCAAAAGCTTTTTAACCATGCCACCCTAATAATAAATTTATATAACTTTTTTATACTCATATCGTTCGACTATTAATACACTTCTAGGAAATATCCAAAACTGTTTAGACCCCTTACCGACTTGATGTAGTTTTCTCGTTCTAAAACACCATGGAATTCATAAAAGTTTGCTATACCGAACCAATGCACAAAACAAACGGGCAAACTGCTTTGTTTGGAGCCTATACGCCGAAACTTGATCTTCGACCCTGAAGGAGACTCTTTTGTTGCAGCCCAACCACCTGTAATGGACTGGAGGAAAGGCCCTAAGTTTGTCGAAGGGCCCCATTTCTGGTGAAGGCCAAGAATCTCCTTTAAGTCCACTAACAATCCGATTTATGCAACAAATCAAGTTTATCCTCGTCAATGAAACATATGATTAAAACTCTCCTTATGACGCCCGGCAATGCGATGTGCGAGGCATCGGACATTGTATCGTCGAAGGTTGGTCAACTTTCGCCACGGAAGGCCAGAAACCCTTATTCTGCAACAACTGGAACTGGACACCTTGACTGCCTATCTGCCCGTCGATATGTCGGAAGCAATGAACGCTTTGAGAGGGGAAATAATCGACTGGATTATATATGATACACCCCCTCCAACGGACAAATATTATGACAATCCAGAATCACCTTCCCCTTTAACTTCTCCCAATTCTGCTTGATATGCTCATGCTTCACCATAATCACCACCATATCCACTTCGCTAAGGAATTGGTCGAAGTCAAGGATTTGATTCTTGACAATCTGCTTGCTGGTGAAGAACGGGTCGAAACTCTTCAGCGGCCGGGCGAGGTGCCGCTCCTGGATGTCCAGCATCTGGAGGGTCGGACTCTCGCGGATGTCGTCGACGTTCTCCTTGTAGGTGATGCCGTAGAGGCCCACGCGACGGTTGTCGGTGATGCCGTTCTCTTTCATAATCTCGTAGATGCGCTCGAGCACGAAGACCGGCTGGCTGTCGTTGGTCTTCATTGATTCGTCGATGACCTTGGCGAGTTGGGGGTAGTCCCCCACCAGGAACCAGGGATCGACGCTGATGCAGTGCCCGCCGACGCCAGGACCGGGCTGGAGGATGTTCACGCGCGGGTGCATATTGCAGATGCGGATAATCTCATAGACGTCCATGTTGTCGTGGCGGCAGATGCGGGCGAGTTCGTTGGCAAAAGCGATGTTGACGGCGCGGAAGGTGTTCTCGACGACCTTGGTCATCTCGGCGGTGCGGATGTCAGTAACGACAATTTCGCCCTGGCAGAAGGAGGCGTAGTACTGCTTGACCTTCTCTCCTATCTCGCGGCTGTCGGCGCCGATCGTGCGGTTGTTGTGGAGGAGTTCATAAACCATGTTGCCGGGGATGATGCGCTCGGGGGCGTGGACCAAGTGGAGATCCTCCCCTATCTTGAATCCGCCGGCTTCGATGACGGGACGGACGTATTTGTCGATGGTGCCGGGGCTGACGGTGCTCTCGATGACGACCGTCGCGCCTTTGGGGCAAACTTTCATCACGTCCTTGACGGCGGCTACGACGTAGCAGGCGTCGACTTTCTTGGAGAATTTGTCGTAAGGCGTGGGGACGGAGACGATGTAGGTGTCCGTCTTCTGGTATTCGGTAGTGAACTTGATGCCTTTGGCGAGGGCGGCGGCGAATAGTTCGTCGAGGCCTTTCTCTTTGAAGGTGGTCTTGCCGGCGTTGAGGGTGGCAACGAGATCTTTGTTATAGTCGGTGCCGATGACTTCCACGCCGTGGGAGGCCATCATAAGGGCGGTCGGGAGGCCTATATAGCCGAGGCCTATAACATTAATCATATATCTTTTTGTTATTGTGTTTATTTCACTTCGTATCTATCAACGGACTCACCGTTTAGCGCCCGTACGATGCGGATGCAGGCTTTGCCGTCACCATAAGGATTCACGGCTCTGCTCATCTTTTCGTAAGCCAGGGGATCATCGAGCAGGGTACTCACTTCGCTAACGATAAGGTCATGGTTGGTGCCGACCAAATGGACGGTACCGCTCTTGAGAGCCTCGGGGCGCTCAGTCGTGTCACGCATTACGAGCACGGGTTTGCCAAGGCCAGGAGCCTCTTCCTGAATGCCGCCGGAGTCAGTAAGGACGAGGGTGGACTTCTCCATCAGATAGACGAACTCCAGATACTGAAGCGGTTCGATGAAGAAGAAGTTCGGATATACCGTCAGGTCTTCGCCAAACACCTCGTGAATAGGCTTGCGAACGTTGGGGTTGAGGTGCATCGGGTAGACGAAGTCCACATCAGGATACTTCTCGCTGAGGTCCTTCATGGCTGTTACCATGCTGATGAAACCGTCGCCGAAGTTCTCCCTTCTGTGGCCCGTGATGAGAACGAGTTTCTTGCCGTTGTCCAAACGGGTCACATCATAACCTGCATTCTTCAGCACATTGATCTGCTCATCAGCCAGCGCCTTGTCACTCTTCAGTTTGTCAACGACCATGTGAAGGGCATCTATCACGGTGTTGCCCGTTACGAATATCTGTCCTTGTGCCTTTTCTTCCTGGAGGTTTTTCTCGCTAAGGGGAGTAGGGGCGAAGTTGTAGGTTGCAATTCTTCCAGTAATCTGTCGGTTCATTTCCTCCGGCCAGGGGCTGTAGAGATTGTGCGTGCGGAGGCCGGCCTCCACATGTCCTACGGGAATCTGGCGGTAGAACGCGGCCATCGCCGCCGCCATCGAGGTCGTCGTGTCACCATGGACCAGGACGACATCGGGCTTGACCGTATCCAGGACATCTCTCATGCCCGTCAGCACGCGGGCCTTGACGTCATAGAGGTCCTGGCCCTGCTTCATGATATTCAGATCGTAATCCGGCTTCA
>JAEEGJ010002809.1_pt1 | contig 77666 bp, 59 predicted proteins | sample 8958761 | NCBI WGS metagenome assembly JAEEGJ01 (sample SAMN16246546, study PRJNA631951) | gut metagenome | biome: gut microbiome; feature: rumen; material: RS-attached | host: Bos | place: Iran: Karaj | collected 2018-10 | reverse complement strand
GCTTCATCAATATCTGTATACCAATTCAATTTTTCATAATCTATTTTATCTATCTCTTTTTGAAGAGACTCCTCAGTATATGTTATTGAATATGTATCATGCGATACTATCGGAACATCCGTAACAGAACCACGATGACTACTAGAATACTTTACAGCTATTATAAATAGAATAATTAGTGCTGCTCCTGTTATTAATAATTTTTTCTTTATTTTTATTCACCTCTACTCACATTAACACCTCACAAGTTGCCATCCTTGTTCCACAGAAGACACTAGAATTGCAATAAATAATAATATAATTTCAATGAGGATATGTTATAAAATCTTCTTTTTTTCCATTAAAAACATTTACATCAATAAATTTTTCTTCTCCATTATATCCCCCTAGTTTAGTTCGATTAGAATATTGCCAAAATGTCCAATCGACGTTATCAGGCACTTTAGCGTAAACACTTCGGTACCATAAATCACAATCGCAAAATTCATCTTTTACAATTGTCTTATAACTATCATTAGTGACATATATAATTGGTTTTTGTCCATAATTTCTTTCAATCTCATCCAACATTTCTCTAAGATTAGTTCTGACAGCTTGGACATCTATATCTTTCACTGATTTAAATGGACCATAGTATTCCACATCTATAACTGGAGGTAGCATTCCATTAATAGGACTTACATTTTTTAGATAATTTTCTGCCTGGACTTTTCCGGAAGATTCAAAGCTAAAAAAATGGTAAGCTCCCAAACGAAGCTTTGTATGTGATGCATTTTTCCAATTATCTTCAAAACATTTGTCAACAAAAGTTGAACCTTCAGTTGCTTTTATATATGCAAAAGTAATATTCTGCTTTTCAATTTCTTTCCAATCAATGTTCCCCTGATAAGATGACACATCAACTCCAATAACTGGATAATCTTTTTTACTAGGATAATTAAAATGTAATATTCCATTAAACAATAATAATATTATTATTATGAGTAATAACATTATAGCTAGGAATAAAAACACTTTATTCCTTATCCCTTTATGAAATGAGACTCTTTTTTTCAATTAATTACCTCGCAAATCAAATTCACTTGAAATACCATTATAATCACCCCAAGTATAGATAATATAGAAATTATCTCCAACTACATCTGTTTCAAACGAACACATTTGATTCTCTATTTGCTTTATTTCGCTCCCAATTTGATGCTCCACCACGTTGCAAGTGTCGTTAGCATCATACTGTGAATAATAATCTTTTAATTCCTCCAAAGACAACTCACTTTTTACCAATAAGGCTCCAAAATATTGCATTCCATTTCCATTACCACATAACTTTCCAGCATTAGAATAACCCTCGACAAATTGTGTATCTTCCGGTAATTGCAACGCTTTCATCTCATCCACAATTTCTTTTGCCTTAAAATTATTGTTAATAGGACAAATTATTGTTACAAAAACTATCAAGCCCAATAGTAATATCAATATCGCTATACATATTCTTCTGATAATTTTTAATATTGTCTTTTTCATAAAGCCTCCTAATATTAATCACAGCTATTTGCATACTCTTTAAACGAATAATAATATTCTCGTACAACATCACCATATTTTTTAGCGTTCTGATTTGTTCCATTGTATCTAGCTAAAACCTCTTTCAATTGTTGCGATGAAAGATTGTTTATGTCATAGCCAAATTCGTTCGCATTACTTTTTAATATTAATGCAACCATCTCTGTATTAAACTCGTCTTCTTGAAGTTTATTCCAAAACAACTTCAAATCTTTCCAGTTCTTGCTATCATAATCCGTATGATAATACTCGTTGTATGATTTTATTGCTGTTTTAGCAAATATTTGACCTATTCCTGTTGAGGAATCTAATCTATAACCAATTACTGCATCAGGCGGTTGTCTAAAAAGTAACTTCCAGCCTTCTATCCAAGACAAACTATTAGACCATTCAATATAATCTTCCTTTTGTTCTTCATAAGAATAACTTTTTTGTACTAAGGTATCGGCAACCGGATCATCCAATCCATAACATCTAATTTCTCGAAACATGATTGATTGAATCATCTCTTTTTCTACGTCATATTTATTAGAAACATCCGTTATTATTTCATCTAATTCAAGAACTTTATCTAGTGCCGCTGAATTACTATAAAAACAATCTTTTCCTTTTTGCACTAGTGATAAATCATTATTAGTTACTGCCGATAGTTCTTCTAATAATCTATCTTTAGTCTCCTCATTCTTTCCATTTCTGTCTATACAATTAACGGATTTATTTCTACAATATAAATAATGATTAATTGTATCTGGATTGCCTATATATCCTCTAACTTGATCTTCCCCAACAAACCTTCCTTTGTCGGCATCATAGAATCTTGCTTGAGCAAACTTAAGGCCTGAGATTTCATCTTCTTGGTAGCCTGTGAATGCAAATGGCTGGATGATATTTCCTTGCTTATCGTAACCTTGTTTTGCATTGTTAGTCCTTGGCTGCCCAGTTAATGTATCTATATTTCGTCCAAAATCATCAAAGGCATATGTTGATACAGCAGTTCCATCTGTTCCTGTAAGGTACATTGGTGAGCCAAGTTCATCCTGTAAGTAATAGTAGTTTCTTCCTGCTTTTGACATGCTTACTACGTTGCTATCATAGATGAAGCTTTCAGTTTCTCCGTTTACTGTTCGCTCAAGAAGATTATAGTAATCTCTTGAAAGGTCACATAAGTACTCTATATTTTCATCAGGCTTAGTACTAGCCACTCTAAAGCCAAGACCATTGTACTCATTTTGTAGTGTATCCAGATTAGAGTCTACCACTTCTTTAAGCATATTTGTGGCATCAAAAGCAAAGGTCTTTTGCAAGAAACCATCTACATACTCTTTTGTTTGATTTCCTCGCTTATCGTATTCATACGTCTTTACGATAGCTTGGCTATTACTGTTTAATTCTTTAACTTCTGTTAATCTATCTAAGATGTCGTAAGTGTATAATGTCTTAACATCGTCTTCCACTAGGCTTGTTCTGTTTCCAAAGGCATCATACTCGTAGGCAGACTTAACCTGTCCGTTTAAACTTGACTGAACTAAACGTCCGATAGCATCATACTGATAGCTATATTTACCAGACACCTTATCTAAATCTCTTCTATCCCTATCAATTCCACTGATTAATCCACTATTATCATAAGTGTAGAAGTATTTATCAAGCTGCCCCTTATCATCAAAGCTTTCCATACTCTCAAGGTTTCCACCTGGAAGATATGTGTAAGCCTGTGATACATTGTTTGGAAGAAGCTTTTTAACCAATCTTCCTAATTCATCATAATCATAGGTTGTCGTTTGACCATTTCCTACAATGCTTGTAAGATTTAGCTTTTCATCGTAATTATATATAGCTTCTCTACCATCGGAATAAACTATCTTCGTTCTTTCACCTGACTTACCATATTCATAAGCTACAGTTCTACCCTTGTAGTCTGTTACCTTTAAGATTCTTCCAAGTACATCATTTTCAAGAGTAGTCTTGCCAAGCCAGTCGATTATTTCATTTAGCTGGTTTAATTCATTGTAAGCAAAAGCTACTGTCTTTCCATCTGCATAACCCACATTTGTCACAGCACCAAGTGCATTGTAACCATATGTAGTTGTGTAGTTATCTCGGTCAGTTTTTGATACTAGTCTTCCGTATTGGTCGTACTCATATGTTTCTACCTGGCCAAGGGCATCTGTCACTTTGGTAAGCTGTCCAGACAAATCATAATCATAGATTGTCACATGACCATCTTTTCCTACTGTTGGGAAGTTTTCTAAACTTGCATCTACGTTTCCAATTTTTCCTTCTGCTCTTTGAATGCTCTTAAGGTTATCAAGTGAATCGTATGTATATGCGGTCTCATTTCCAAGAGCATCAACTACACTCTTAAGACGTCCTGTTGGTGTATAGGTATAGAAAGTAGTACTTCTGCCATCCATTACCTTTGTAGTTCTTCCCATGGCATCATACTCATAAGCTACTACTCTTCCATCTGAGCCTTCCACCTTAGCGATACGACTAAGGACATCATACGAGTAGCTAAGCTCGTATCCATCAGCAAATGTTCTCTTTGCCACCCTTCCTACGTTATCGTAGGCAAGCTCCTGCTCTTTGGTTTCGCAGAAATAGATAACCTTTAACTTTCCTGCATCAGTGTATTCGTATTTGCGAACTCTACCTACCGAATCTGTAATAGTTTCTATATCACCAAGCTTTGTATAGCTGTAGCTTGTTTCATTTCCTAGTGCATCTATTTCTTTTGTCACTCTTCCAAGTAAGTCGTACTGTCTGATTGTCTTATTTCCATTAGTATCTGAGATTGCTACAACATTTCCATTTTCATCATACTCATACGTCTTTGTATGACCCATAGCATCAATCTCTTTTACTACTTGATTTAATGCATCATACTCTAGGCTTCTTACCTTCACATCCCCTAGATACTCAGCCACCACATTTCCATTAGCATCGTAGTCATAGCCTATAGTTCTGCCCTCTGGGTCAGTGATTTTCTTTAGCCTCATGAGTGGGTCATACTCATACTTTATGACACCACCATTAGGCAAGCAGACCTCCTCCTGCTTACCCATTACATTGTATGTAATCTCTGTTACGTTTCCTGCCTCATCTACAATCTTTGAAACACGGCCCATTACATTGATTTCAAAGTTTTTAACTGTCCCATCAGCTTCCCTTGCAGCCACAACCTTTCCCATCTCATCATAGGTATACTCTCTAGTGTTACTAAGGGCGTCAGTTGTTCTTGTAATCCTATCAGCATCATCGTATTCGTACTTTGTTACAGCACCATCAGCTGTTATTGTCTTTACTACGCGGTTTAGCTTGTCATACTCATACTCTGTAACTACTCCATCTGGATCTGTTATTGTATTTACGTTACCTCTTTCATCATAGGTAAAAGATGTGAGCGCACCAGCTGCATTTCTTGTCTGTTCTAGATTTCCATTACTATAATAGAATCTATTTGTTTCACCCAAAGGATTTCTTATTTCAAAGAGCTTTCCACCAGTTCCATAAGTGTACTTATACACTTCTCCCTTGGCACCTTTTACGCTCATTGGCTTGCCATCAGCTCTATAAGTGATACTTGTCTTGTTTCCTTTGGCGTCTACTATCTTTGTAAGATGGCCTCTATCATCATAAGCAAATCTTGTTGTATTACCCCTTTTATCAGTAAAGCTTGTCTTAAGATTCCTATAGTTATAGGTATAGCTTTCTTCGCCATCGTAATAGCTAGTCTTAACATGGCGATTTAATTCATCATGACTATATGTCACCTTATTACCATTTTGCTCTGTGGCAACTGTAATCATCTTTTCATCATCATACTCATAGGTCATAGATGTATTGTCAGGAAAGCTTTGTTTTATTATTCTTCCCTGAATGTCATACTCGTTTGTAATCGCAGTTATTCCCTTTGGATTAACTACATACTTAATCCTATTGTCACTTGAGTATGCATACTTTCTAGTAGCTCCATCAGGCTCTGTCACCTCTGTAAGCTTTCTATTCTCATAGACAAAGCAAACAGACCGGCCGCTTTGGTCAGTCACACTTTTAATCAAATCTAAATTTTTATCATCGTCATAGTAGGAAAATGTTAGGCTATTTTTATACTTAGCCTCCACTTTGGAAAGAAGCCGTTTGCCGCTTTTTGACTCCTCATAAGATAAAGAGATATTCTCTCCATCATTATCTCCCATAGCTACTAGGTAGCCCCTATAATCATAACTTTCAAACACCCCTGAATCCTGCCTTAGGATATATCCATCTGATTTATCTTCAAGGATTCCAGGCTGTCCGTGCTCTTCCATATATAGATGATTTCTTTCATCTATAACAGCAAAACTGCCCTTACTTCCATCTGGGTAGTCTATCTTTATTTGACCCTTTTCTTCGTAAATACGTTTTTCGAAGGAATGGTTCCAACCAAGACCAAGGAAGCCTTCATCTGTACTTAAAGCATTATAAAATCTCTTAAACTCCAAAGGATATCTTCCCTTTAAGCTTAAATCTACTTTTTCATTTATATAATTTCCAGTGCACAAGTTTACTGGGTCATACAAGCAAACAGAGCAGCTCTTTTGATTTCCAAGCATGTACAAAAGATTTGTCTTTGCCTGCTTCAAAAGCTTCTTAATAGCAAGGCCCTTATCTTGGAATTTAAGTAAGAGTAGACTAAAGAAGTCTATGTTTGGATTAAGAACTACTATTCTGCTAAGCTTCTCGTTTAAGCTATCGATTTCCTGAGATATTTTTTCGATATATCCAGAATAGTCCATTGAATTAGCATAGCTCGTTTCATCTACATCAAAGTCCTCAAACTTTTCTATGCACTCATCGATAAAGCCTTGGCTTCCACCACCACCGATAATGGCACGTCCCGATTCTCTTACAGCATCAAAATTTATCTGGGTAAAGCTTACACCTGTTGCTCCACTAAAGTCCCTCTGAAGGTCAGCAGCCATTCGCTCAACAAAACTTCCACTGTTATATATTCTGTTACAAAAATCGGTAAAGTCATATTTAACCTGTAATAATGACTCTGTCTCGATATGAGCATCTATGGATTCGTCCACTGAAGCGTGGAATTTTTCTTGCATGTGCTTATACAAAGAAAGAAGATTATCTTGAGCCTCTACAATCTTTTCTAATAGGGTAAGCTCAACTTCAGACATGAAACGTTTTGAGGCTTCTGCATCTTCGCCTCTAAACTGCTCGTTATTGATATATGCTTGCATCGCTGCATATAAATCAGAAGCTTGTGCCTGATAAACAGAAATGTTGTGTTCAATATCACTAATCAGGTCCGCCACCTGACTTGCGTCATAAATTCTATTCATAGTTAATTCTCCCTAATAAACTAAATATGGTAATTATTTTAGCACTAATCATGCTCAAAGTCTAATAATTAAAGGGGTTTGGCCTAAAAAATAAATACTTATATTTTACAGAAACAATACGTGAGTATGACTTTTAACGTTTTTCCAAAAGTGATACTTATTATCAAATAATTTGAGGGGATTTCTTTGTAAATCACGAGTTTAAAGTATCACTATAAACCAATTTTGCAAGAATCATACTTCTACTAGTACAAAAAAAGTATGACTTTCATATATCGCTGAAAGTCATACTCCAACTTACTATTACTCCAAAGTTATTATCTCTCATTATCAAATGGTAAATCTATATCCTAGATGCCTATCGAAAAACAATTCCAAATAAGTCATAGTAAAAAATCTGCATAAGCTGCATTCATGACAAAACCAAAGTGGTATAATGTAATTAGAAATTTCATCAGGAGGTAAGACTATGGCAAAACAAGAAATTGAAATTGCTGGTGCAAAGAGGCAGCTTGAGATTACCCCTTTTGAGCATCACACAAAATATCACGAGACAGATCAACAGGGCATCATTCACCAAAGCAACTACTACAACTGGATGGAAGACGCCCGCATGTATCTGATGGAACAGATGGGCCTTGGCTTCAAACAAATGCTTGACCTCGAGATTAGTTCTCCTGTCATCTCCCAATCTATAGAGTATCGCAGCCCTGTAAAGTTTGATGAGACAGTCGTCATAGCCACCAAACTTTTATCATACGATGGTCACGAAATGGAAATTGCTTACCGTATATACGATAAAGCTACTGGCGAGGACCGCGCCCTTGCCAAATCTCGCCACTGCTTCGTAAACAAAGCAGGTGCTCCTATCTCCATGAAGCGCGCCTACCCAGAGCTGGATACCAAATTTTTCGAGTTTAAATAATAGCTAAAAAGCTGCCTTAGACAGGCAGCTTTTCTTTTACTTATTCAATGGAACTATTGAAAGTGTCTTTCCTAATGGAGCAAGTAATTTAATTAAAGTATCTAGTCTAGGTGAAGCTTCTCCATTTTCAATTCGTGCAATAACTGGTTGTCTAACTCCACTAATCTTTTCTAATCCTCTCTGAGTCAAACCTTGTTCCTTTCTAGCTGCAACAAGCTCTCCCATAAGAGCAACTCTTATATCACTTTCCGCAATCTCTTCAGGTGTAAAAATCTCTGTTCTGATTTCATCCCAAGTTTTATAATTTTTCATCTTTACTCCTTTCTAGAAAATCTCTCAATTCCCTCTTAGCCTGTTCTATTTCTCGTCTAGGAGTCTTCTGTGTTTTCTTCACAAACTGATGTAAAAGAACAAATCTACCTTCTATTCATATGATAACTTAAAAGTTATCAAAATTCAATTATTTTTACTAAATTGCCCTTAAGAAATTAGGGACTTTGGCGGCTAGCACCACTGTGCTGGCCGCTTTTATATTGTCTTCGTTGTCGTCGAAAAATATATTGGCTCCAAAGGCTTTTAAAATCTCGGTCTTGTCCATTCCTCCAAGGAAATGTGCCTCATCAATTCTCACACCCCAGTAACGAAAGGTGCGGATGACCCTCTCATGAGAAGGTGCACTCCTAGCGGTAACTATAGCTGTTCGAATTGGTGATTTAGACGCATCCACATACCTACTTTGAATCTCAGAAATAAGCGAAAGTAAATTGGCGAAAGGCCCACGCTTAAGAGGCACCAAAGCGCAGCTTCGCTCATGCTCATCAAAAGCCTCTAGACCATCCCGCTGATAAATAAGCTCCGACTCGTTATTGAAGAGCACACAATCCCCATCAAAAGCGATACGGATTTGGGTAAGACCATCATCTCTTGTCTCCGGTGTAGGCAATACCGTGGCTGCTGCAATACCTGCGGCCGTAGCCCTAGCCACATCCTCCTCGTTGACTGACAAATATAAATCCACTCCGTAGGCTGATAGGTATGGCAAAATAGAGCCGCCTGTTGTAAGGGCTGCCCGTGATATCTCCAAGCCATAAGCCGCTATTGAATTAAAAATCCTAAGGGAACTGTCTGCCGAATTCTGACTCATGACAATCACCTGGCATAGTGGATTGCCCTCATCATCCTTTAGATTAAGTAAAGCCTTTATAAGTCCAAAAGCTGGGCCCTTTTCAATGACCACATCCTCGTTGGCTACCATATAATCAACATAGGCCTGAGCCCCCATTTCAACAAAAATAGAGTTCTCGTATTCCAAATCAAAAAGGGCTCTAGTAGAAATCCCGATTGTAAGAAGTTTATTAGACATAAAAAACACCTCCATGCTCTTCCTTTGTGTTAAACAAAGTATAAAACATGAAAGTGTCCTTATTTGAGGACTATTTACCTTTAGCCCCGATTTCCATTAACAAATTAATCAAATCGATATCCGACTCCTGTACTCGTAAGTTGGTTTCGATTTTCTCTCCGTTTGGGTCGGTAATTGCAATCTCGATAATTGAACCTGGCGTCATTGCTTTTCCTTTAGCCGCGTTAAAGAAAGGAATAAGCTTTGGATGATTCTCGTTAAACTTTGCTGCCGCACCTCTTACCTTAAATAAATCTGTTGGATTAAAACCCATAATACATCCTCCAATACGTATTTCTTACATCATATACTTACGAAGCAGTTTACGCAACTCTTCTTCCTTTATCGGTTTTGCGATATAATCTGCAAATCCCAGATGCTCATACTCTTCCTTCGCCCCCACTACCGCATTTGCGGTTTGCATTATAAGCGGAGTCTCTCTATTTGGATTATCTGGCATAGCCATAATTATATCCTTAAGCTTAATTCCATCTGTTCCTGGCATTAGATGGTCGATAAAAATCAAATCATATTTATTTCTCTTGATTTTATCTATGGCCTCTGTACTGCTGATAGCCGTATCAACAGTCACATCCGTATTGCTTAATAGCATAGTAAATACTCTAAGATTGATAGCCACATCATCCACCACAAGTATCTTGCCAAGGACATCGAAAACCTCATCTCTGTTAAGTACACGTCTATCGCCATTTGGTCCCATAGAGAAGGTTCCACATGGCTCTACGGACCTGATTTCCTGTGGAATGATTACCGTAAATGCGGTACCCTTTCCCACTTCAGATTCTACAGTAATTGTTCCTCCCATAAGCTCTATCAACTGCTTTGTAATGGTAAGGCCTAGGCCCGTTCCTTCGATTCGTTGATTTTTAAACTCTCCAACTCGTCTAAATGAATCAAATAGGTAAGGTATATTTTCCTGTTCAATTCCTATTCCTGTATCACTTACCGTAATAATCAAAAGCAATCTTCCCTCTGATATTTTGCCTTGGACTGATAAGGTTATTCGGCCTTCAGGGGTGTATTTTACTGCATTTGTAAGCAAGTTGGTAACTACTTGAATTATACGCTCTCTATCGCCTCGGAGGTTGGCTGGCAACACATCGCTCATATCAACCTCAAAGGCAAGTCGGTTGGCCTTTGCCCTTGGTTTAATCAGAGAATAACATTCTCTAACCATGTCCATAAGAAGATAGTCTTCTACCTCAATATCAATCTTACCGGCGTTCACCTTAGCCAAATCCAACACTTCGTTGACTATTGAAAGCAGGTAATTTCCCGCACTGTTAACATCTCTTGCATAGTCCAAGATATTGTCCTCTCTACTTTCCCTGAGAATCATCTTGTTCATACCAAGGATTGCATTAATCGGTGTACGCATTTCGTGGGACATTCTTGTAAGAAAAGCGGAGCTTGCATCCTGCGCCTGAACTGCCGCAAACATATCGCGTTCCATCTTTCTAATGTCTCTAATAGCTCTGATATAGGACATAACAATCATAAATAACAGTCCCATCATCAAAATCAAAGCATTCATAGTAATCGGTTTTTCATACCTATAGGCAATAATCTGAGCAACACCTGCAATAATAGCACCGATTATCCCAAGAAATTCTAGGAAGTAATCCTTTACCTTGCCTTGAATAAAATCAGGAATTACCGTAATCAGATAAACTCCCATTGTAAGTATTATTGAAATGAAGGCAAAAGGTAAAATCTCGCTTAGATCTGTGTTGTTTGAAAACTGAAGAATTATAGCCACCAGCATTACAAACATATCTAAGACCTCAAGTATCATGTAAGGTACTCTGTACCTGCCCTCCTGTAAGCGGTCAAAATACAATGCCATGGCAAAGGCGAGCATCATAAGACTCAGGTAGGTCATATATGACATCATGGAAAAATTAGGCACAAAAATCTGCCTACAGTTTGTCTCAGCCAAAGACCACATTGCAGCGCAGGTTACCGTCCAACCTGCAAATGATAGTGGCAAAGTCCTGTTGTATGAAATCTTTACAGAAATGCCGATAATAAAAGCAATCGCACCAAGAACAAGCAAAAACAGGGTGATTAATAAGGTATAACGTTCACCATTATAGATATGCATTAAAATACCCATTTGAGTACCCATAGCAATCTCATCAAGCACACCTGTATAGTTGTTGTTGCCAGAAAAAACTATTCTAATAGTCTTCCCTTCATCATCCGGATGAATTGGTACAAATAGGGTTGTTCCTGGACTATGATTACCAAAAAGTCTTGTATTTACTGTAGTGTATCTGTATCGAATCGCATCATCGACATACACTTCTACATCCTGCTTAGCAGAGTTAAAAGCAATGTAAGAGTCTTCGTACTCCCAAGTATCAAGGGTCCTTTCAATAACAAAATTCTGGCCCTCTTCCACCTCGTACTGGCCTGGTGCTTCTATATCACTTCGAGTGCCATCAGGAAAAATTCTCTCCCAGCCATCGCTGTAATCTTCATAGGCAATCTTGGTGTAGGTTCTCTCGTCTGGCAACAGCTGCTCCCCAATAATAAGCATTATCGCCACAAACAAAAAAACCAAAATCCCAAATACTACAACCAAATCGTAAACAAATCTACTTGTGTTCTTCATATTATAATCCCCGAATATTTCCCTATTAAGAAAAAATAAATTCCTTCACATACCCTAATTATATGAATTTGCCCAATCTAAAACAACAACTTACGAAAATAGTCACACTTTTTTTGTAAAATATAATTGTCCGAAGTATACCATGAGTTTTTACTAGTAAAAAACTCATGGTAACTTGGGACATAAAACGACATGAGGAAGATTAATTTTTCTTCGAAAAATTAAATGATTCCGAATGACGTTTAAAATTCCGAGAGCGAAGCGGAGGAATTTTTTATATTTTACTTTTCCAAATTAAAAAAACCAAGTTATGAGTTTTTACTTGTAAAAAACTCAAGTTGATTTCGAGCATAAAACGACATGCGGATAATTAATTTTTCGAAGAAAAATTAAAGAAATCCGTATGACGTTTAAAATTCCGAGAGTGAAACGGAGGAATTTTTTATATTTTACTTTCCTATCCACGGAGGTCCACAATGGCTAGTTCTACACAAATCGCAAAAGAATACTTTGACAAAGGAATGTCTCTTATCCGTACCAACAACGTTGAGCTTGGTATCGATAACTTAAATATGGCCAAAAGTATCTATGAAGAGCTAAAGGATGACACCTACTACATCCTCTCTTTAAGAGGAATCGCCATAGCCTACGGAATCATCGGCTACGACTCCAAGATGCTTTTCAAATGTCTTAACGCACTAAACTATCTAGACAAAAAAAGCATAAAGGGCGCTAAGCACTATTTCTATACAACTATTTGCAACCGCTATATTCTACTTGGGGACTACGACAGTGCTCTCAACTATGGCCGCATGGCACTTCAAGACTTGGAGGATTACGGCACAGAGTTTGATAATCCACCTCATGCATACATTGTCGCCTGCCTAAATTTAGCGTACATCTACCTGCATATGCATCGATTTGATGACGCCAAAACTTTCCTAGACCGAGGAATGGAAATCTCTAAGAAAAATGATTTACATCACCTTGATTTAATTATCTCTGCTCTAAATGCAAATCTACATCACAATACCGGAGACAATCAGTACGTGTATGATCACTTGGAAGAGCTAGTTGGATTTATAAAAAGCACTGATATTACTATTCAAGATTACATCCAGTCCCTGACTATTATTATTGAGACCTTCTGCGGCATGGGCGAATTTGAAAGGGCCGAGGCTGTTGCCAAAAGCCTTGATTCCACTGCAACAATTACAAATGATTTGAAGCTTAAGATGGAAGCTTCTAAGCTTGCTATGCTAGTTTACAAACAATGGGATAAGGAAGACAAATATTATCAAGCTTGCGTCCGCTATGCAGAGGATTCTATTAGAGAGGAAGATGCAGCGGCTGCACAGCATTTACTCGACATGGACACAGCCATCGCATTGTCTATTGCAGATACTCCAGCTGAATTACTATAATTCAATCATGGAGGTTTTGATTAATTGTTATGAAAAAGAAAATATCTATAGCATTTATAGTAATCATTACTTTAATTATATTTATTAAGGCGGAGCTGGATTTTAACCCATCGGTTAGGATTTTAGCTTCCGTTATTAATTTCTCGGAGTCAACTTTAAACAGCAGTGACTATCTAGCTTACGGCATTGACTTAAAGGATTTGTTTAGAAACTATAGCAATGCCGACATCGACTATTCTGGAAGTGTCTACCTTAAGAAAGTCAAGGATTTCCCTTATTCCATAAGTGGCTCCATACAAGGTCAGCGTTCCTCTTCCCAGAAAAAGTTTTCATGTAAATCAAATCTAGACGTGTTTGTGCTTAGCGTAGGAGAAATGAATGTATTCGCAGATGAAAGTACTATTTATCTTGCTGCCCCAATGCTAGGAGACACCTCCTACAGCTTTGATACGGGCGAGGATTTATTTCCACAGGCGCCTAATCTCAATCACGACATTAACCATCAGTGGTTCCATGATAATAAAAAGAACATCCTAAATTTTGTCAGACACATAGCCATTGAAAAGACTTCTAAAACCTTTACTGATGAAGATGGAACCAAAGCTCAGGAATACAAGCTTGTAATTCCACAGGGCCAGGGAGATTTCATTTGGGATTTGCTTGGCATGACGCCACCTGACCACGATATTACAACCTTTCTTTACCTAGATAAGCTAAACCACGCCAGAAAGGTTGTATTTGACCTATCCTACAAGACCAAAGGGGCTTATGTATCCATTTATGGCAAGAACTTAAGCACCTTAGAGATATACTCTCCTCTTCCTGACGACGAGGAAGTATGCTTTACCATCAAGCGAAACGGTGATTACAAGTACACCAATTCCTACAGTGACAATATTACCTACACCACCAACCATGGGGATAGCTACACCTTGGACTGTGGAGTTTTGTTAAATTACACCGACGATGGAATCAAGACCGAGGTGAAGGACTTAGTCATTGCTAAGGACAAGACCACCTTGGTAGAAGGATATATGAAAGGCAAGTTAAAGCCTGTAGATAACATGGGTGATGTTTTTAAAAATGCTAATGCCGCTTTTCCAAACAACATCGTAGTGGATTGGGACATAATAAAAAATGACACCGCCAGTTTTGTAGACGATGTCATTTCTAAAGCTCGTGAAAATATAGATTTATTTAATTAGGATTCTTCCTTCTCGATTTGACCAAGAATCTTGTAGAGTAAACTATATAGCTGCTCTGACTCCTTCTTGGTAAGGCATACACACTTGCCCATCTTGGCTGGTATCTCGGCTGCCTTCTTTTGCAAATCCTCGCCAGCCTTAGTGAGGGTGATAATAAGATTGCGCTCATCATCCTTTGAGCGGCTACGCTTAACATAGCCCTTCTGCTCTAGCTTCTTCAAAACAGGTGTAAGTGTACCTGAATCAAGGAAAAGTTTTTCACCAAGAGCCTTAACAGTAAGTTCCTTCTCCTCCCATACAACCATCATAGTGATGTACTGAGTGTATGTAAGGTCGATAGGATCAAGATATGGCTTATATTTTTTAACTATTTCCTTTGAACATGCATAAAGCGGAAAACAAAGTTGATTAGATATCTTTAAGCAATCGAATTTATCGCCCATAATTAAACTCCTTGTATTACAGATTTTTAGACACGAAATCCTTTAACACTTCCTTTGGAACAAAGCCAACATTCATGTCTACCTTTTGTCCATCTTTTAAAACTACCAAAGCTGGTATATTCATTATACCATATTCTCTAGCTAAATCAGGATTTTCGTCAGTATCTACACTGTAAAAGTTTGCCTGGCCGTCCAATTCCTCTGAAACCTCTTCCAAAACTGGAGCAAGCATCTTACAAGGGCCACACCATGTTGCATTAAAATCCAATACTGAAACCCCTGACTTATCCATTGAGTTGAATTCATTTGTAGATATTTTCTTTACCATAATATATCTCCTTTCGTTTTAAATCAAATTAATTCTGAGACTTCTTTAAATCATTTAAATATGAAACAGCTGAAAGCGCTGCAACATTTCCTTCTCCAGCGGCCTTAATATACTGGTATGGAGCTCCAGTAATATCACCGCAGGCAAACAATCCCTTGATGTTTGTCTTCATTGAACGGTCTACAGCAATGTGGTTGCCATCCATTGTAAGTCCAGGAACAAGCTGGGATGGAGCAATCTGCTCTCTGAGAATGAATATACCATCTGCTGTAAATATCTCACCATCAGTGTTAAGCACTGCCTTGCCATCATTCATCTGGATGGATACTGGCTTAACTCCTGTAGTAACCTTAATGTTATTACCAAGACTACCACTGTAAGCGTATTGAGGCAAATAATAAACTGTATCTGCCCTCTCTGCCAAGAACTCTGCCTCTGGCTCATCCTCAGCACTGTAAGCAACTATAATAGCTGTCTTGCCCTTATATAAAGCCGCATCACATGTAGCACAATAGCTAACGCCTCGGCCTAGATTTTCCATCTCGCCATCAAAAGGCTTCATAGCTGTCATGCCGGCAGCAACAATAACTGAGCTTGCCTCATAATCGCCACCGTGGCACTGTAATGCAAAGTAGCTTCCCATTGAATATACAGCATTTACCTTGTCCTCAGTAATCTCCACACCCATTTCCTTGGCGTGATCAAGAAAAGCCTTTGCCATCTCATCGCCAGCTATATTTGGAAGTCCCAAATAGTTCTGAACCATGTGGGCCTTGGATACCTTATCCGAAGAACCTTTGCCGCCAATTAATAAAACTGATTTATTTCTAACCTTGGCTGTAATAGCGGCCTCTAAACCTGCTGGGCCTGTACCAATTACAGCAATATCATATCTTTCCATAATTGTAACCTCCATTACCTACAAACCAGTTGTGCAATTACCAACAAATAAAAAGATTGTGTACAACCCTTTGTATAATTGGATTGTACACAATCTAATTGTGTTTGTCAACAGTGTTTTTAAAATTTTTTCTAGGTAACTAAATTGTAAAGGAATCTTTGATTTCTCTAAGTTCGTCAGAGTTCTCCTCTGTTTCATTTACAACCTTAACAACTCCATCGGAAAGCATTGCCACATCCGTTGCCTTTTCAGCAACTGTTGTAACAGCAGTTGCTGCCTCGCTTACCGTTCGAGAAATTTCTGAAACCGAATCAGAAATTTCTGTAGTAGCCTCCTGCAGCTCGTCAATTTTTGCAGAAATATGGTCCATAGTATCTGAGAAGTTCTCCGCATCAAGCTTGTAGTCGTCAGCCATCTTTAAGAAGTTAGAGTAATCCCCAGAAACATCATTTTCAATGTAATTAAGAGTCTTAGTCAAGCACTCATTCATTGAACTAACTGATGATTGTACCTCAGAAACAATTTCCATAATGCCAGCAACCGTGCTACTAGACTGAGTTGCTAGGCCTCCGATTTCAGTAGCAACTACAGCAAAGCCTCTTCCGGCCTCTCCTGCTCTTGCTGCCTCAATAGAAGCATTAAGAGCCAACAGATTGGTTTGGCTTGCAATATCTTGAATTGCAATAGCAAGATCGTTAACCTTTTCAACTGCTTTAGATCTTTCCAATGCCTCTTTACCCTGAGCATTGATTTCAGCATAAATACGCTCCGTCTTTTCCTTAGCAGTAATGGTATCATCATAGACATTATTAGCCTTCTGCTTGATTTCCCTAGCAACCTCAACACCAGCTTTTGTTTCGTCAGCTATATCCTGGGCATCCGCTTGGATAGTCTTAGTTTTTTCATTAATAATATCTGTAGTAGCAGAGGTCTCCTCCATGCTAGCAGCAAGCTCCTGTGATGTAGCAGAATTATCAGAGTTTGCTGAATCTATTTCCATGGTAATGTCCTTTAAACGAAGGGCATGTCCTTCTAGGTCCACTGAAGTATTGGCAATTCTTCCAACTATGTCTCTAAGAGCAGTCTCCATATTTGATACCGCCCTAGCCATAGAGCCTGTTTCATCCTTGTTGTTTTCAATTTTTTCAAGCTCATGACTTAGAGTAAAATCAAGCTTTCCAACTCTACGAATAACAGTTGTAATTATATTAATAGGATTGGTAATTCCCCTTGCAGAAATCACACCTATTGTAAGTACTAATGCAGCGACTATAACCGAGAAAATCATTCCAAAATTTCTAATAGAATTGATTGTTGCCATAATGTCTTTATCATCGGCAACACATACTGTTACCCAGCCTACAGAGTCAATTACCTGATAAGCACTGTATTTTACCACGCCATTTTCATCCACATAGCGGGTGGTGTTTGCAGGCACATAATTGCCTGAAGGAATCTGGGTAAGCAGCTCATTGATAACGGCATTCTGCACCTTGGTATCTATCTTTTCAGGCTTCTTGTGATACAAGAAGGTTCCCTCTTCATTGATTACATAAATGTAGCTTGAGGCTATGCCATTTAAGCCCTTGCCATCTAAAATCGGCTTCAACGACTCATAGTTAACCCCCTCAATGCCATTAGCTGCAATCTCTTCCTCCACTATCTTGGCACACAAAGTGGCCAAATCTTGCATATTATGCTCATTTACACTTTGAATAGTACCCTTAGCCTTTGGAATAATAAATGCAATGTTTAGAATAAAGAAAGCCAAAATACTAATAACAACTAAAGCAAGAATTTTGACATAAATAGAATGAATGCTAATGTTCCTTTTAATTGCCTTTTTTCCCATATCTTTTACCCCTCATTACATATAATGTTTGTAATACTAGCATTTCTATTCTATACACTATTTATGTTATTTCCGTGAAAAAAATCCCAAGTCGAAAGACTTGGGATAAAAAATCAATTATTTAATTCTCAAACAGCTTGTTTACAAGATTTTCTTGATTGTTCATTTGGTTCTTAAGAGCCATGTTCTGAGCAGCTCCTACGATACCGCTAGACTTCATTCTTGTGATAGAATCATTCATCTCTGCATCTATCTTACGGCTATATGCTGCGTCAAGATTCTCAGCTGTATTGTTGTTAGAAGCATATGCTGCCTCAAGGCCATTTGCCTCGGCACCAATCTGGCTTCTGATAGAATTGATTGAAGAATAAGCGTTATCCAAAGCTTCTGTAATAATCTTGTCTGGATTGCCTGATACATCAAAATTCTCTAGACCTTGGATTGCTGACTTGGCATCTGCCTCCTTGATGGTGGCGCTGGCCGTGCCAGTATAAATATTAATATCACCTGAACTTCCGTCAAGTAAGTTCTTCTCGTTGTACTTTGCCTGATTGATTGTATGCTTGATAGTCTCAACAGACTGCTTGTTAGCTTCCTGAAGGATAGCTCTATCACTCTCTGAGTAGAGACCATTCATTGCACGAATTGTGTTTTGCTGAATGTCCCCAAGTGAATCGGTAACATTGGCAAGAGCTCCATCTGCTATCTTAGTCGCGTCAATTCCATAAGAAATATTGTCGCTTCCCTTCTTTAGGCTGTTGGACTGCTTTAAAATCTGCTGTGAAATAGCAAGTGCCACCGCGTCATCAGCTGCTGTGTTGACTTTCTTGCCTGAAGCAACCTCTCGGCTAGCCTTCTTGTGCTGTAGCTCTGTGGCCTTCATGTGATTAAAACTGTTCTTAAAACTAGATGTGTTTACATTAGATTGAATCATCATACTAACTCTCCTCAATCTTAAAAACGTTACAAAAAATAAATCACCTCATATCTGTAACAAAATTATAACATCAATTCTTTAGAAAGTCATGTGAACATTTTTTGAAACAATAACAAATCCTTTGATTTTGTCAATTATCTGACAGAATCATAGACGTATCGCATGTCTGTATATTTAGTTATTTTATCAGAAAATCCAGCCCTCTTATAAATAGGATAGCCATCATCCGTTGCGAATAAATCGATTCGACTAAGTCCTTTTTGCCTGCCGCAATCTATTAATTGTTCAATTAGTTTAGAGCAAATCCCCTGCCCCCTGTATTCTGGCATAGTATACACACTAAAAACTTCCCCTACCAAACCAGTTCTTGCAACTGGACTAGCCGGAATCTCCGCAATATGCAAATATGCCTGTGATACTATTTGCTCACCGTCCATGGCTATGAAAGCAATTAGCTCTTCGCCAAGTTTTCTTGAAAAATAATCCTGCAGTCTTTCTCTTATTGAAGATTGTTCTAGCTCGGAAATCTCCCCAAAATCCTCCAGTAAGTAGGCCATCCTAAGCCTGATTAATTCATTAATATCATCTTTTGTAGCTTGTTCATATATTATCTTCATAATCTTCCCCTACCCTTAAAACAGAGTCTTTAGATCTAGCAAACAATCTAGTTTTCTGTAAAGTATCCTATTTAATTCCTCATCCGGTTCAGTCAAATCAGGAATCATTACAACGTTGCACCCTGCCCTATAGGCACTCATGCAGCCATTAGGTGAATCCTCCACTGCCACAGTGTTTTCAGGGGCAATTTTTAAGCTGTCACAGGCATAAGCATAAATGTCCGGTGCCGGCTTTCCCTTTTCAACCATATCGGCGCAAACAATCTCATCGAAGTACTGATATAGACCAATCTTTTGAGTGTATCGTTTTGCTCTCTGTCTATCATTTGCAGTAACAAGGGCTACAAAAATATTGTTCTCCCTAAGCCAAGTAAGTATCTCTACCGCTCCTGGCTTAAGTGGTATACCATGCTCCCTGATGTGGTTCTCCACTAAGTCTTTGCGATAGTTACGAACTTTCCAATAATCAAAATCAGGGCCGTACCATTCTCTAAACTTTTCTAGAGCAAATGGACGTCCCAATGATCGAAGTTCCAATGGCTTCTCTGGAGTCATCTCGTAGCCGAAATGCTCCAGAGTTTTAGGCCAAAATATTTGATATAACTTTTCTGTGTCTGTAAGTGTGCCATCTAAATCAAATAGCACAGCTTTAATTTCATTATCCATGTCAATTCCATTCCATAATTATTTTATGCTATTAAGCTTACTGCACATCTTCCTCTTCGTCAAAAGCCTCTTCATCTATAGCATCTTTCTTGCCGCGGATAATGTTTAAACCAACAATCACAAATACGATAAACAGTGCCAATTGAGGAATGGATTTAAATATTGAATAATATCCACGCCAGTACACATCCGGAATGAAACGAGCTATCACATCAAATAGTATGCCCCAAATCTGTGAAAAGCCGACTAGTAAAAGGATTACGCCAAATATTTTCTTAGTTTTGCTAGTTATAACAATTTTCTTTCCGTCAGTGAATTCCTGATAAATATATCTATCCTCAATTTTTTCTAACTCATCAACTGGTAAGTGCGATAAGTTTCTTGCATGGAAAAACGAAAATGCCCAAGCTGTAAATCCTACAAACAGCATCAATGTGCTTGAAAAGCCTGTAAGTAAAACAGCTAATGCCGCTGTAGCCATGATGCTGACTCCATTCTTCATAAATCCCATATACATCTCAGCTGCTCCAGGGATAAATGCAAATATAAATTCAAAAAAACTATTTTTTCTAATTGGTCTCATTAGTCTTCCTCCTTAAATGATTTATTATAAAGATCTATCTTTGATAAAAATTCCTGTCTAGCAATAATATCCTTCTTGGTTGGTACCTTTTTCTTAGAAAGCAATTCTTCTTTTGTTGGAACTTCTCGGTTTGCTATAACCTCTTCTTTAGTTGGTATTCCAGGCTCTCCAATATAACTGTTTATCTTAGGCATAAAGGCCTGTATAGCTATAAACAATGCCAGCGAAGCGACCATGGTTCCTATAACCTGCCACTTAAATCGGTTGTACTCTTTTAACTTTCGCTCCCGACTCTTAACAGTTCGTATATCCGTTATGGATGTAATACCTGCGTTAGAACTATCAACCTGTGCTAGTACCTTGTCAAGCAATCCTGAAGGAGCCTGCACCAAATCAGATTCGCATTCACGTATTAAGTTGTCTAGTTCTTCATCGTTTAAATACTCTAATTTCATCCCAGCAAGTCCTCCTTTCTAATGGATTGTCTTAACATATCTCTGGCTCGATATATTTGGGTCTGAATTGTCTTTATGCTTTTGCCACCAGAGTCTGCAATCTCCCTTGGGGTATGCCCCCGTAAAAAATGTTCTACGGCCACCCGTCTATAGGGCTCCGGTAAATTATTGCACTTTTCTTCTAATTCTTGAAGTACTTCTGAGTTCAAATATTTCTGCAAAGGCTCGTTGCTATCTGGAGCCGCCTGCTCAGGCATATCCTCTTCACCCACAGGACAACTCCTTCGCTCTGCTGCTTTTAAATAATCGATACATTTGTTGCTGGCAATTCGACTAATCCAAGCCTTTTCATTATTGCCATCAAAACTATCAAGCTTTTCAAATGCAGTCAAAAATGTATCTTGTGAAATATCCTCAGCAACAAAATAATCACCGGTTAACTTTAGGCAGATGGAAAAAACCAGGTTTTGATATTTTGTTACAAGTTCGACTATTTTATCTTTCGGATTGATTTTTTCCACCTCCCTTCTGCTTTCATTAAATATAACGAATCAAAATATCGATTGTCTTCAAAAAAATTTATTTATTTTAAAATTTTATCAAATATCCCTCGTTAACAAAACTAAAATGTATTCCTCAGACAATAGAGATTATAATGATTCCCTTATAATTTATCTGCACTTTAGTTTCCTTCATGTTCCATTCATCAAGTGAAATTAAAAAAATAAGTTTTCAGATATGGACACCAGTCAAGATTCACATCCATGTTCAACTTTCCTTGACCTCGCCGTCCATGGCTCGGTCTGTCCATATCTATGAAAACTCATTTTCTATTTCATTAGATTCATTCCAAAATCAGGAAACTAAGGTGCAGATAACTTATAGGGAATAAATTATAGTTTGTGTTTGTCTGAGGAATACGTATAGTTTTTACATTCCAAAATAGTGTTTCTACTATAATATTGGAGCTTAAAAAGAATTATCCTAAATAAAGCAAAAAAGGAGCTCCAGCAAAAACTGGAACTCCTAAAATCTACTTATTAAATTAAGTAATTATTCTTCATCCTCTGGCTGAGGCTCTTCTGCGACTTCTTCTACAACCTCTTCCACTACTTCCTGAACAGTCTCTTTAACCTCAGGAGCTGCAGGTGCTTCTATAGCTACCTCTGGTGTTGCCTCAACATCCTCATCATCATTTGAGAAACGGCTAACCTCACCCTGCAATCTCTCTGAAATCTCACGGTTAGTTTCAGAATCATCCTGAATAGTTGTAATGGATTCAAGGATATCTGTTGTGCTTGTTGTAGCATCAGATACACCCTGCGTACAATCGTTAATGACTCTAGAAATGTGATCAATCTCTCCTGTCATATCATTGATTGTAGTATTCAGAAGAACTGTATTGTCATTTACACTATCAAGAACTGAATTGATATCATCTGCATCTTGATAGTACTGCTTAGCAACTTCTTCGAAATCATCGTAATCCTGAAGTACTGTTTCACTTACATATGTAAGCATCTCGTTTGAGTTGTCAGCCAACTGCTCAACGGCTGAAATAACCTGATTACTTATTTCCTGAATTGAATTTGCTGTATCCTTACTGTGTTCAGCAAGCTGTCTAATCTCATCAGCAACGACTGCAAAGCCCTTACCAGCTTCACCAGCTCTGGCTGCCTCGATTGAAGCATTAAGAGCAAGAAGGTTGGTCTGTGCAGCAATTGACAAGATATCTTCTGTAAGAGTCTGAATCTGCTCAACGTTCTTACTTTCTGCGATAGAGTTCTCAAGAGTATCTCTAATAGAAGAAACCATCTCGTTGGTAGACTCTCTCTTCTTTTCTGTATCACGACGAATTACAGTAGCATGCTCCTTAATATCAGCCACGCGGTTAGTACCTTCCGCAACCTGATTTGAAACCTGACCAACTGCATTGTTTACATTGCCAGCCTCCTCGTTAAGAGAAAGAAGTGTGTTGTTGGCTGTTTCCATACTAGCTGTAAGCTCCTGCATAACTGCAGATACATTACTAACATCATCTTTAGAAGAGTTAACAATATGAACAGTATTTTCTACTGATGTATAAATGTTACCTGATTCATCCTTGATGGTAACAATAATCTTTTGAAGAGTCTCTAAGAATTTGTTGATACCTGAAACCAATACGCCAACCTCATCCGAAGATTTATTCTTAATTCTACGAGAAAGATTTGCATTTCCAGAATTCATATCAACGATAATTTCATCAAGCTCTCTAGCTGAAGAAATAAGCGGGCTAACTGACTTAACAACTATGATAATTGATATTACTGATGCAATAACAAGAATAGTAATACCAATGATAATAGCCTTGTTAACTTCTGACTCAGCATGCATAAGTTTAGCATCATTTGCCTCAACCAAAAGCTGCAACTTCTCAGTCATGAGCTTAACGTTCTCTTCGTAAGCTAAAATATTCTCATGGGCTTCAGCAAAGTAAAGATTGAAGGTCTCTTGAATCTGATCTGCGTACCACATAGTCTCCATTTGCTTATAAACATCTATGAAGGTTCTTGCCCCTGTGCTCATCAGCTCATACTCTGATTTGAATTCAGGATCATCAATCTTCTCAACCTGAATAGAAAGGTCATCTATAGCAGCGGACAAAGCCTCGTACTCAGCCACACCAGGTTGAATCATTGTATCTTTTCCTTCTTTAGTATCTAAGGAACCAATAGGTGCCATTGCCTGAACAAGGAAGAATCTCTTAACTAAGTTCTGCATGTTTGTGTTGGCATCTCCAAAGTCCTTTTCAATGCGTATGTATGTCTGCGACATAGTGTTGGCAGCATCAACGGCTGTTCTAAAGTTAACTGCGATAATTGAAACACCAATTATCATGACTAAGTCTAGCACAAAGATACATACCAAAATCTTGGTTCTCATACTTTTTCTCATGTTCCTACTCCTCTAAAAAAATAGTCACATTATCGCTCCCTTACATAGAAATTGCACTGTTTAAGATATTTTAACATGTAGAATAGGCCACAGCAATATAATAGCCGTGACCTATTCCTAAAAATTCTATGACGTTTTTGTGTCCTATTAATAATAAGAAATTAATCCTCGCCCATTCTTGCAAACATAAGGCGGAATTCCTCTTCTTTGGATTTCACAAGAGATATGGTGATATCCTTGATTTCCATTCCATCCTGAGCAAAATAAAGCTTCAGAAAGAATGTCATTCCGCAATCATCAAGAGGTACCTCCAAAGTCTGCCACTCACTGTCTGCACCAGTTAAGGTAAGCATCTTAATCAACGCCTTGTCCCTATAGATACTTAAAGGTATCTGCGCCACATCGCTAGTTGCATTGGCTCTAACAGTCATGGACAACTTGTAATCTCCGCGCTCCTTAAAGGAAACAGATATCATGTTGCTGCTATTTCGCGCTGTATTAATCTCACCTACATCTATCTTTGCTACACCCGACTCGTCGATTCGGCAATCAATCATCTCGTCAAATGCCATCTCTTCGTCATCGCACTCCTCAGCAAGCATGATGTCCAACTTGTTGTCCCTTTGGATGTATCTGTTAAATACAGGCTTGTTGATTATAAATTTGCAAATATTAGCTGCACATCGCTGAAGCTCTGCTCTTTCAACATTGCCCTTTTCAAACTCAACCTCTAGATTGTCCTTGTTGGTATTGTCCATGGAAGAAGTTGTAACCATATACAAATCGTTTTGGGCCCTCACTATAGATGCCATATCAGCGGCGTCTCCTGCACCAGCTAAGCCGCCCTTTGCCCACCAATCGGTCATAACTATTCCATCAAAGCCCCACTCTTCTCTTAGGATTCGTGTAACCAGATCATAGCTTGATGAAGAATAGTACCCATTTACAGGGCCGTAGGTAGTCATAACTGCATGGGCTCCTGCCTCCTTAACTGCCATCTCAAAGCCCTTAAGATAAATCTGACGGATTGCACGCTCAGATGCCACATGCTCAACTGTATGTCTGCCTGTCTCCTGGGTGTTCAATGCAAAATGCTTGATTGTTCCGGTAACGCCGTACTTGTGCATACCCTTAAGCTGGGCAATTGCATTCTTTCCAGTAAGAATAGGGTCCTCTGAGAAATACTCGAAGTTTCGACCATTTAAAGGATGTCTGTGCAGATTCATACCAGGTCCAAGAAGCACATCAATCTTATTCTTGCGAAGCTCTAAGCCTTCCCAGTTGTAAAGTTCCTCTGAAAGCTCCATATTCCAGCCGCTGGCAATGCATGCACCATTTGGCATAGAAAATGCCTTTTTGCCAGAGTCCATTCTGATTCCTGAAGGGCCATCAGAACAGCAGGCAACCGGAATTCCCTTTGCAAGAAGAGAATCTGTCACTCCTCCAAAGGCACCGCCACAGCCTGGTGTAACCTTTGGCGAGCTCATACCCTCACCTCTTACAATATAGCAAAGCTCCTTATCAGAAAGCTGGGCGATGAAATCATCCATAGAGCATTTTTTATCTAATACATCAACAAGCTTATAATCACCTGTCGAAGCCTTTAATTCCTCAGGCATATCTGCCTTTCTAAAGTCCTCCGCCTTTAAAGTTGCCACAGGCACCTTCTCGTAAGTCAAAGTATAATTGCCAGCCTCATCCATCACTGGTCGCATGCGCTCAAACTCTACAGTTGGAGCCAAGGCCTCCGAAAGCTGCTCTAAGACAACTGTTTCGCCTTGGATAAATTCTCCTGCCTTCTCCTGACATCTGACATCAGCGCCTACATAAAATTTGTAGTTGCCCTCCTCAAGGACATAAGCACTCTTGTGGCCTGTAACGCCACTGTCATCATAGCTGGCCAGATAATAAGCTGGAACCTGAATGGTAACATCCACAGTCTCAGAAGCTGCAAGCTCTTTAGTCTTAGCAAAGCCCACAAGCTCTCTGGCCGGATTGCCAAGCTTGCCCTGTGGCTTTGAAACATAAAGCTGTACCACCTGCTGGCCCTTTACCTTGCCTGTATTGGTTACAGAAGCTACTACTGTCACATCTCCTTCTGTAGCTGAAAAGCTCTTGGCCTTAATGTCAAATGTAGTGTATGACAAACCAAAGCCAAATGGATAAAGCACCCTATCCTTGGCGAAGGTTTCAAAATATCTATAGCCTACGTAAATATCCTCCTGCTGAATATTGCGGACCTTGCCACCAAAGTTTGCATCAGATGGATAGTCTGAAATGTTTTCTGCGATGGTATCTGTCAGTCTGCCTGTTGGATTCACATCACCTGAAATAACATCCAATGCGCCCAGACCACCTACCTGGCCACCCTGCCAGATATATGCCACAGCAGTAGGGTTATACTTCTTAACCCACTTCATATCAATGATATTGCCCACATTTAAAAGAACGATTGTCTTTGCAAAGGCCGCCTTAACATTGGCAATCATCTGCTCCTCATCGTCAGTCAAAAGGTAGCTTCCCTGAGTGTTGCTATTGTCCTGATCCTCACCAGCTGTGCGACCTATCAGCACAATTGCCACGTCAGAATCCTTGGCTGCTGCCTTTGCAATATCAGCAGTAATCTCCATTTCCTTTTGATACCAAGGCTCTGAAGCCCAGCCTACACCTGCGTCAAAAGGATTGTCCTTAATCCACTGGTCGTAGGTATCCTTAAGCTGACTGTTAAGCACAAATCGCTTGTCAGCCTCCAGTGCCTCGCGAACACCGATTACATAATCAGTGTTAACCATACCACCTGAGCCTGTACCGCTCTTGTAGTAGTTGAACTGGCTGCGTCCAAAGAGGGCAATCCTGGTCCCCTCTGCAAGCGGAAGCACGTCCCCGTCATTTTTAAGTAAAACTATTCCCTCAGCAACCGCCCGTCTGGCAACTGCTGCAAATTTCTCAATGTCAAAAATCTTAGCGTCCATGTAATCTCCTCCATACTTTATCTATCTTACAGTAATTATATGAAAAAAGAAGTGTTTTTATATCAAAAAAACACCTTTTTTATCATTTTTAACTTCATAATGGAGAAAATTTCAAAAACTATTCCTTTTTTTCTGACTCCGTATTTACGTTATTAATTGCAGGAGGCTGCACTGTCTGCTTAGCACTGCGCTTTTTCTTGATGATGGCTCTTACAATAAAGAATACTATAAATCCAACAACAATAAATGGTAACAGATAAATGAGCACAAACACTATGCCCTGAACCACTTTAATAAATCCATCCAAAGAATTCTTAAATGCCTCACCGTAGCGGTTCCAAATAGTCTCCTGCTTTGGCTCAGTGTATGTGGCAACCTCTCTAATATCTACGTTGACTGTGCAATAGTCAATCCAATCGTCGTACATTTTAAGCTGAGCTGAATAGCTTTCTATCTCGTAGACAACATCGTTAATTCTATCCTCGATATCAAGCAAATCCTCAACTGACTCTGCCTTTGCCTCAAGCTCTTCAAGTCTTGCCAGCTTGGTGTTTAATGTCTTTAAACGAGCCTGCACATCCACATAAGAAGATGTAATATCATTGGCATTTGAGCTACTGTTTATAACAGAGCCAATACCACCTACTGCATCCATAAAGCTGTCGTAGTTTGATGCTGGAATACGCACTGTATAATATGCAGTTCTCCTACTACTTTCTGCGCTGCCTTCTATGGATGATGATTCAAAATAGCCCTTATTCTGCTTAACCAAATCCTTGAGAGCCTTGTCATCATCGTCAAACTTTTTAGACTCAATGCTGATATTTGAGTTGTAGACTATCTTTCTGCTGGTATCGTATGTAACAGTATCTAGAGAATCGGCTCCGGCTACATCACCTGGTGCAAGATCCTTTCCGTCTGCCGCCTGCTCAGTTGCCTCAGCAGTGTTTACCTCTGCTGAAGAATCCACATCATCGGCCCTAAAGCTTCCGCTGGTCTTTGAAGCAAAACCGCTGCCGCCATCATTAGCCTCTACTGCCGGCTCAGATGTTGTGGCAGCACTATCATTATTCTGACCACAAGCAACTGCAAACATGGATATCGTAATTACGATAGCTAAAATACTTATTAATTTTCTTTTCATGGTATTCCCCCTTTTATCTTTTAAAAAATTTATGAACTTCCGCTTAATAGAAAAACATAATAAATTTCTCTACTTGTTATTTTATTTCTTTTGCCTTCATTAAGCAAATTAGCTCACAAAAAAATAAGAACCCTCGCTCCTGCAAGGATTCTTATAATAATTATTTTTAAAAGCTTATCTGCTACCCATTAGTTAAGGTCTACTCTAAATGTTAATTGAGTATCGCTAATCTCTACAATCTGTAAAGTGTTGCGAGCAACAAATACTGTCTGGATTCCTCTTTCCTGTAAATCCTCTGCTTTTCTAAATAAGTCTTCTGCACTTGTGCATGCAATAATCTCTCCTACTGACATATCTCGTTCCCTCCCCGGCCTAAAACAATTAAGTCCTATCGCGTTATCGCGAGTAACTTAAATATTAAAGCCTAAATGCCAATTTGTCTATGCTTTTACTGTGAAATGTTTGTGAAACTTGCATTTTTCAGGGAATTGTCTGTAAGTAATCTCTGTTACCTCTTAACTCTGGCGCCAGCGCCACCCATGATAGCCTCTACCTCTGCGCATGTTGCCATGGTAGTATCACCAGGTGTTGTCATAGCAAGAGCCCCGTGAGCAGTTCCGTATTCAACTGCCTTGGCAGCATCGCCAGTTGTCATCAGTCCGTATACCAGACCTGACGCAAATGAGTCGCCACCACCTACACGATCAAGAATCTCTAAGCCCTTGTAATCCTTGGCCTTAAAAATCTGTCCGTCTGCCCAGCAAAGTGCTGACCAGTCGTTTACTGTAGCAGTCTTAACTGTTCTAAGGGTTGTTGCTACAACCTTAAAGTTAGGGTAAACCTTCGAAGCTTCATCAATCATTTTCTTGTAGCCTTCGATGTTGAGCTCTTTAAGATTTGCATCGTTACCTTCAATCTCAAATCCAAGGCAAGCAGTAAAGTCTTCTTCGTTTCCAATCATTACATCGACATATTTGGCTATCTCTCTATTGACTTCTTGTGCTTTCTTTTGTCCGCCGATTGCTGACCACATAGAAGCACGATAATTCAGGTCGTAGGAAACAATGGTGCCGTACTTCTTTGCTGTCTTGATTGCCTTTACAACAGTCTCTGCTGATTGCTCAGAAAGTGCTGCATAAATACCGCCTGTGTGGAACCATCTGACACCAAGTGTGCCAAAGATATAATCAAAATCAAAGTCCTTGCCTGTAGCCTGAGAAATTGCAGTGTTGGCTCTATCAGAACAAGAAAGGGCTCCGCGGATTCCAAAACCTCTCTCAACAAAATTAAGTCCGTTTCTGCACTCTCGACCTATTCCGTCTGTCTTTTTCCAGTTGATAAGTGATGTGTCCACACCTCCCTGAAGGATGAAATCCTCAACCAGATGTCCCACCTCGTTATCTGCAAAAGCAGTGATTACTGCTGTGTCCATTCCAAAGCATCTGCGAAGCCCGCGGATAACGTTGTACTCTCCGCCGCCTTCCCATACCTTAAACTGACGAGCTGTGCGAATGCGACCCTCGCCTGGATCAAAGCGAAGCATTACCTCTCCAAGAGATACTGCGTCAAATTTACAATCTTTTTTATCACGTAATTCTAAGTTCATGTTTTCTCCTTTATATCCCCAAATACTCTACTGCATTCTTCCCGCAAATATTCTTTACCATCTTCTTAAGGTAATCCATATCCGCAGGGTACTCTCCATCCTCAACCCAGGTTCCAATCTTGTTGCAAAGTATGCGACGATAAAGCTCGTGGCGTGGGAAGGATAGGAAGCTTCGTGAGTCCGTAAGCATTCCTATTGATGTGGAAATAAGTCCTCCATCTGACATGGATTCAATCTGGCGCTCCATTCCGTTTTTATGATCACAGAACCACCATGCAGCTCCAAGCTGAACCTTTCCCTTTATTCCATCCTCATTGCCTGAGAATGTGCCTGCCATTGCCGCAAGCATTTCCGTATCCTTAGGATTGAGACAGTATAGAATTGTCTTTGGTAGCTTGTTGTTATAGTCCATGGCTGAAAGCAAAGCTGCAAGCTGTGGTGCATAATTAAAATCATTTAATGCATCAAAGCCAGTGTCTGGACCAAGGATCTCAAAGCATCTCTTTGAGTTGTTGCGGATAGCTCCAATATGAAGCTGGCAAACCATATTTCTATCTGCATACAAATTGCCAAGCTTTGTCAGCATGTAGCCCTTAAACTTTCCAATTTGTTCCTCTGTAAGTGTAACACCAGAAAGCTTTGATTTAAATATTTCATTTACTTCATTTAAATCTGTCTCTACAAAGAATGTAGCCTCAAGGCTGTGGTCGGAAACCTTGCATCCATTTTCCTTAAAGAAGTCTAATCTCTTTTCAAGGGCAAGAAGCAACGAGTCCGCATCTACTATATCTACATTTGCAACCTTTGCTAAATCAGAAATGTATTCTGCAAATGTATCTTTTTCAATACCGATAGCCTTCTCCGGTCTAAATGATGGAAGCACCTTTATTTCAAATCCGTCTTCACGAATTTTCTTGTGCCACTGAAGGTCATCGATAGGGTCGTCGGTTGTGCATAGGACAGATACATTTTGCATCCTAAGGAGATTGCGTACGGAGTACTCCCTGGTTGCTAATTTCGCGTTACATTCGTCCCAAACAGCTTTAGCACATTCAGGAGTTAGAGGGTTGCTAATTTTGAAGTAACGCTGTAACTCTAAATGAGTCCAATGATATAGGGGATTACCAATTAGATTCTGCACAGTATCTGCCCATGCAAGGAATTTATCAAATGGAGCTCCGTCTCCAGTGATAAGCTTTTCTGATACGCCATTTGATCTCATGGCGCGCCACTTGTAGTGGTCTCCTCCAAGCCAAACCTCTGCCAGGTTGTTGTAGCATTTGTCCTCGTAAATTTCACGGGGATTCAAATGATTGTGATAGTCGATAATCGGTTCATCTTTAACTGCAGCAAAAAGCTCCTTTGCAGTTTCATTTGTAAGTAAGAAGTCTTCATCCATAAATTTTCTCATAGTAATTCCAACTCCTTTCTCACATTGCCCTTGCCCTGCATTCCTGCATAGATTTCAAGCACACGCTTTGCAAGGGTATCCTGATATAAGTCAACGCCAAATACGTCTTTACGTTTTAAAACGTCCTTGGCTGAAAGTGCCTTTAATTCATCCAAAAGTGGATCAGGACTCTGCTCAAATACATTGCCCTCGTCGTCAATGCCCTCAAGGTATCTTAAATATCCTGCCAATACTACAGGAATAACCTTTAGCTTTTCAGTGCCAAGACTTGAATTATTTCTGTAGGCCTTGATTGTCTCGCCAAAGCGGATTGGTATCTTTTGCGATGTGTCACAGGCAATTCGCTGTGGTGTATCTGGCATAAATGGATTTGGTAATCTCTTTTCAAGCACTGCATCCAAAAATTCCTGTGGCGAAAGCACCTTAGGGTCTACTACTACCTTCATACCCTCATCCTTGCCAAGGGTTGTTACAAGCTTTTTCAAAACTGCGTCATCCATTTCATCATGGATTGTTTTATAACCAAGTAGGCATCCAAAAATAGCAAGTGCTGTATGTAAAGGATTAAGGCAGGTACATACCTTCATTTTTTCTGTCTTATCAACAGTCTGTCGGTCTGTAAAAATAATACCGCCCTTTTCATATGCATCTCTTCCATTTGGAAAAAGATCCTCTACAACAAGATACTCTGTTTCCTCCGCATTTACGAAACTGGCCACGTATGTATTCTTGGATGTAACGATAGGCTCTGCATCCTCGACCCCATCATTAATAAGCATCTCTTTTACTGTGTCATCCGGTCTAGGAGTAATCTTGTCAATCATAGAAAGTGGAAATGCCACCAGACTAGGATTTTCTATATAATCCAAAAATTCCTTATCACATTTACCTTCGCTGGCCCATTCCTTTGCAATCTCCACGACTGCTTCCTTAAGCTTGTCACCATTGTGTGAGCAGTTGTCCATGCTGACAACAGATATAGGAAGGTTTCCAGCCTTGTATCTTTCAAGTAAAAGGCCCACCACCTTGTTCATGTAGCTTCTTGTCTTGTAGCCCTTTTCTGTGATGGTAAAGCTGACCATCTGAAGGGAAGGAGCACGAAAGATTTCTCTTAATCTCTCAATCTCCTTTTGGTTTTCTTCATCTAAAATACATGATTCTACAATGGAACCAATGACCTTTTTTTCCACTGTTCCATCAGCCTTTAAAGTGGCAAGAATGCTCAAATCATCATGTGGTCTGTTGTACTTTTCGATGATTTCATAATCGTAGCCCTCAGCAACAATCAGGCCTGTATCAATAATGCCCTGATTTAAAAGCTCCTCAACTACATTTGCCTGAAAGGCTCTAAAAATATTACCTGCACCAAAGTGAATCCACTTAGGATTCTGCTTCGTATTTGCGATAATCTGATTTCTGTCATACTTAGGAAGAGTGTATCCCTTTTCCTCCCAAGCTTTTCTGTCTTTAATACCTTCGTTTGTAAGCTTCATTAAAAATCCCCCTTACTTGTTAGCCTTTTCTATTGCTTCCCAAAGACCGTTAATGTAGGCTGCGCCAAGAGCTCTGTCGTACAGTCCGTATCCTGGCATTGCCTTCTCTCCCCAAATCATACGTCCGTGATCTGGACGGATAGGGCCGGTAAATCCAATGTCATATAAGGCCTTTACGATTTCATACATATCGAAGCTGCCATCGCTTGAAAGATGAGCAGACTCCTCGAAATCTGTAGGAGAATTAAACTTTAAATTTCTAACGTGGGCAAAATGAATACGACCACGCAAGCTTCTAATCATATCCGGCAAATCATTTTCAAGATTTGTGCCATAAGAACCTGAGCAGAAAGTAACTCCATTGTGTGGGTTATCAACCATCTTCATCATACGCTGGATGTTTTCCTTGTTGATGATGATTCTAGGAAGACCAAATACTGGCCATGCAGGATCATCCGGATGAATAGCCATGTTGATATCGTACTTGTCACAAACAGGCATAATTCTTTCAAGGAAATATTTAAGATTTGCAAATAAATCATCGTCTGTAACGTCCTTGTACTCATCAAAAAGCTCCTTTACATGAGCAAGTCTTTCCGGCTCCCAGCCTGGCATCAATGCACCGTTTGTGTCCCCGGCAATTGAGTCAAACATTTTCTCTGGAACAAGTGCATCTACCGCTTCCTGTGTATATGCCAAAACAGTTGAACCGTCAGGGCGCACTCTTGCAAGCTCTGTACGAGTCCAGTCAAACACTGGCATGAAGTTGTAACATACCATGTGTATGTCCTCTTCGCCAAGATTTGTTAATGTCTCAATATAATTATCAATAAGCTGCTCGCGGCTTGGCTTGCCAAGCTTAATATCCTCGTGAATATTTACGCTTTCAATACCTGCCACCTTAAGACCTGCAGCCTCCACCTCGGCCTTCATAGCCTTGATTCTTTCTCTAGACCAAACCTCTCCAGGCATTGTGTCAAAAAGAGTTGTAATTACCCCCTTTACTCCTGGCACCTGTCTAATTTGCTCAAGTGTAACGGTATCAAAATTCTTACCGTACCATCTAAGTGTCATTTCCATAAATTTTTACTACCTCCTGGGTTATTTATCCGTTGTTTCTTACCGTATTTACGATTTCAGCGGCCTCTCGTGTGAGCTCCTCAATTTTTGCAAAGTCGCCTGAGGCAATCAAATCGCCCTTAACCATCCATGTGCCGCCGCAGGCTACTATCTTATCGTATGCCAGATAATCTTTTACGTTTTCCTTGTTAATTCCGCCTGTCGGCATAAATCTAAGGTTTGAATATGGCGCTGCAACAGCCTTAATCATTGGAAGTCCGCCCGCCGGCTCTGCAGGGAAGAACTTTACAAAATCAAGACCAAGTTCCATAGCCTGCTCCATCTCGCTAGGTGTCTGAACACCAGGTGTAACCGGATAGCCTTTCTCTAAGCAGTATTTAACAACAGTAGGATTAAAGCCTGGAGCAACGATAAATTTTGCTCCCGCCGCGATAGCCTGATCTGCCTGCTCACAGGTTAAAACTGTGCCGGCGCCTACAAGCATATCCGGAAAATCCTTCGCAAGGATGCTGATTGAATCCGCGGCTGCGGATGTTCTAAAAGTGACCTCTGCTGCCGGCAAACCGCCGTTCATCAGCGCCTCCCCAAGTGCATGTGCATCTTTGGCATCCTCCAATACTACAACGGGTATAATACCAATTTTTTCAAAACGCTCCTTTAATTCCTCATACATAATAAGACATCTCCTATTCCTAGATTATGTCTCTATGATATTTCCAAAATCGAAATTATCCCATTGTTTACATTGCTGGTTACATTGTAAAAATTGCGAAACTATGTTACTATTCAAATTAAGAATAATTAAAAATCTTTTTCGACAAGCTTGCTTGGGAGAAAAAAGATTTTTAATTATTCTTAACTGGAATCAGTGACTCCAACGACATGAATAATCACAAGTGCGAAGCACTTGGAGAACGCTGCAAGCGTTCGATTATGAATGCGTTGGAGTCAATTTGAATAGTAACATTACTAACTAGTATGCATGTTAGAGTCAATTTGAATAGTAACCCCAAACCGCAGGAGTCCACCATGAAAAAAAACCTAAAATCTGAATTCAGCACAAGACAGTATATGCTGTCGCGCGATTTTGAAATCTATTACTACAGCGACAGCTCGCTGCCTGCAGTTGCAGCGCACACGCACGACTACTATGAGTTCTACTTTTTCATCGAGGGCAATATCATCATGCACATCGATGGCAAGTCGTTTGTGCCGACTCCCGGCACCATGATTGTCATCCCTCCTTCTGTGCCTCATTTTGCCACGCTTCTAAACGGCGATGTAGCATATAGACGTTTGGTATTTTGGGTGACATCCGACTTTTTATTTTTCCTTGCCAATATTTCCGAAGACTATCTCTACCTGACCGACAAGGCGGATAAGGCAAACAGCTTTTTCATCCACAAGCTAAACGAGATAGAATTCAACACGGTTCAGGGAAAGGCATTTTCCCTCATCGACGAGATTCACTCTAACCGTTTTGGGCGCGATGCCAAAATCCTTCTTTTAGTGAGCGATTTTATTCTATCCGCCAACCGACTTGTTCACGAGAGCCTCAACCCAAACACCGGCGAAAACGAGAGCGACACCCTGTATCAAAGTCTGATACAGTACATCGAAACACACATCGATGAAAATCTTTCGCTGGACAATCTGGCTGAAAAATTTCATATCAATAAATTCCATATTTCACACGTATTTACGGATATTAACGGGCTGTCTCTGCACAAGTACATCATCAAAAAACGACTTGAGATGTGCAAGGATGCCATTCTAAGTGGTGCCGATATTTCAACTGTCTCTCAAAACTACGGCTTCAGCGACTACTCTGTTTTTTATCGCGCTTTCGTAAAGGAATATGGAAAGTCACCAAAGAAATACAGAGATGAAATCATGCGAAACAATCAGTAACTCTCCCCAAGGTTCAAGGACTTTCGCCAAAAAATCCGCGCCTGCATTCCGCCTCGCCTGTCAATAATCTCACTTTAGTACTTTATTGTAGCGCATTGCGAACGTACTAAAGTAGCTATATAATTAAATCATCGTTTAAGAAAAGGAGATTATAAATAAAATGAACGATGAATTTAAACCTTACATCCCGGACGACAAAGTTATGCCCGAGATAACATTTACCTCTATTTTTATTGGTCTAATTTTAGCTGTAGTATTTGGCGCAGCCAACGCTTACCTAGGCCTTAGAGTGGGAATGACTGTATCAGCTTCTATTCCAGCAGCTGTCATTTCTATGGCGGTTATTCGTGTTATCATGCGAAGAGACTCTATCCTAGAGAGCAACATGGTTCAAACCATCGGCTCTGCCGGAGAATCACTTGCGGCAGGTGCAATTTTTACAATGCCTGCACTTTTCATTTGGGCTAAGGAAGGTGTAATGTCAAAACCTTCACTTATCACTATCACAGTTATTGCTTTATTCGGTGGTCTTCTTGGTGTGTTCTTTATGGTTCCACTTCGCAAGGCACTTATTGTTCAGGAGCACGGAGTTCTTCCATATCCTGAAGGAACAGCATGCGCAGAGGTTCTTCTTGCAGGAGAAGAAGGCGGTTCTTCCGCTAAAGCAGTATTCCTTGGTATGGGAATCGGCGCTGTTATCAAATTTATAGTTGATGGTCTTTGCGCAATCCAAAGCGTATTCACGTTAAAGCTTGAGGCGTTAAAGACTGAGTTTTCTGCCGAGGTATATCCAGCACTTGTTTCAGTTGGTTATATCTGTGGTTCAAGAATATCTTCTTACATGTTCGCCGGTGGTTTACTTGGATGGTTCGTACTTATTCCAGCCATCGTCACATTCGGCGGAGATATCGTGTTATATCCAGCAGATGTTTCAATTGCAGAGCTATACGCCTCAAGCGGTGCCGCTGCAATCTGGTCCAACTACATCAAATACATTGGCGCTGGTGCAGTAGCCGCCGCTGGTATCATCAGTCTTATCAAAACATTTCCTCTTATCGTTAGAACCTTTATGGATTCTATCAAGAGCATTTCGAGTGCTGGTGGAAACTCAAATCTTCGTACTGCAAGAGATATTGACATCAGATTTATCCTTGGTTGGATTGTTCTTTTAATCCTTGGAATCTGGCTTGTACCAGCAGTACCTGTTACATTCTTTGGTGCTATTATCATTGTAATTTTTGGTTTCTTCTTCAGTGCCGTATCATCTCGTATGGTTGGCCTTGTAGGAAGTTCAAACAACCCCGTATCAGGTATGACTATTGCAACTATTCTTATTGCAACCTTCTGCCTCAAGATGCTTGGAGACACAGGCGTTCACGGAATGACTGGAGCAATTGCAATCGGCTCTATTATCTGTATCGCAGCATGCATGGCTGGTGACACATCACAGGATCTTAAAACCGGCTATATCCTTGGCGCCACACCTAAGAAGCAACAAATTGGTGAAATCTTGGGTACTATCGCTGCTGCCCTTGCAATCGGTGGTGTTATGATTCTTCTCGACTCAGCTTATGGATTTGGCTCAGAAGCTTTGGCGGCTCCACAGGCTACAATGATGAAGATGATTATTGAAGGTGTTATGGATGGCACTCTACCATGGGCACTCATTGCAATTGGTGCATTTATTTCTATCGTGGTAGAGATTCTTGGTATTCCTGCGCTTCCTGTTTCGATCGGTCTCTATCTACCGCTTGAGCTTTCATCTACCATCATGATTGGTGGTCTTATCAGAAAGTTTGCTGACAAGAAGTATGGCGCACAGAAAGACGAGTCTGGCAAAGGTATCCTCTTTAGTTCAGGACTTATCGCCGGTGAAGGTATCGTAGGCGTATTACTTGCAATCCTTACCGTTTTAGGTGTGACAGACAAAATTAACCTTAGCAGCATAATTCCAACTGGAAATATTCCTGCACTTGTTCTTATCATCTTGGTTGCTATCGTTGTTTATCGCTCTGCTATGGGAAAGAAGAATGAAAAATAATTTTTTAGATAAGATTTACAAAATAAATGATGACCTCACCTGGACTCGCTTAGAGTCCGGGGAGGTCATTGTTGATATGATTAATAAAGGCTTTACAAATAAAATTGCGCAGCGCTTTTTTAAAAAACCTGCTGTTTCACATATACACCTTGAGGACATGGGCAGCTTTATCTTTGGCTGCATCGATGGGCAAAAATCAGTTTTTGAAATCGGAAAAATGGTAAAAGAAAAGTTCGGCGATGAAGCCGAACCTCTCTATGAACGCCTTAGCGTGTATATGAAGCATCTTGAACAGGTTGGATTTATTCAACTGAGTTAATCAGGGCGAATATCTCATCCTTTATCTGTGCATTGACTGTCAGGGCATTCTCTCTAGAATCCTGGTTTGAATAGAAGTAGAACTTAATCTTTGGTTCTGTACCAGAAGGTCTAATCGCAAACCATGAGCCGTTCTCTAAAAAGATTCGGATTGCATTCTGAGGAGGGATGTCCTCATAGCCTTTGATATAGTCAATAACCTTTTCAACTTTCGAACCAGCAACTTCTGTTGGAATATTCTCTCTAAACCATTTCATCATACGCTGAATTCTTTGTGCTCCTGGGATACCCTCAAGAATAATGTTTGGCTCATCCTCTGCAAAGAATCCATACTTGGCATAGATTTCCTGAAGCACATCCCAAAGAGTTTTTCCTTGCTTGCGATAGTATGCTGCAGCCTCAGCTACCATCATACCTGCAGATATACCATCCTTGTCTCGGATATCCTCGCAGATAGCATATCCAACTGACTCCTCATAACCAAAGAGATACGTATATCCGTTATCGTGAAGATAAGGTATCTTGCCGCAGATGTTTTTAAATCCTGTAAGAGTTTCAAACATCTCAACACCATATGCCTTTGCCATGATAGTTGAGAGCGTTGATGTAACGATGGATTTAACCATGGCACCCTTGCTTGGAAGCGTGCCCGCATCCTTGTGACCTTCAAGCACATAATTAACAAGCAAGTACCCAGTCTGATTGCCGTTAAGAGGTACGTAATTCCCCTGACTATCCCGGATTTCGATGGCAAATCTATCTGCATCTGGGTCTGTTGCCATAAGAAGCTCCGCTCCAAACTTGCGGCCATACTCCTCAGAAAGCCTGAATGCCTTAGGGTCTTCAGGATTTGGATAACCAACAGTTGTAAAGTTAGGGTCTGGATTCTCCTGCTCTGGCACAATTGTCCAGTTTGAGAAGCCTCTGTCGTTAAGCATCTGTCTAAATGGAATTGAACCGCAACCATTCAGCGGTGTATATACAAGTGGAATTGTAAGATCCAGCTCGTCACCCTCGTGGATTGCAAGGGATTCTATCTTGTCTAGGTATTCTCTATCGTATTCCTCACCTAGAACTGTAATCTTGCCAGCATTAACAGCTTCGTTAAAATCAGATTTTTTAACTCCATCCCAAATATCAACTTCATTGATGCACTCAGTCATACCATCTGCTATCTCAGATGAAACCTGACATCCATCATCCCAATATGCCTTGTAGCCATTGTATTCCTTTGGATTGTGGCTAGCTGTAATGTTGATACCAGAAACAGTACCAAGACGTCTAATCATAAAAGCAAGCTCTGGTGTTGGACGCAAATCAGGGAATACATAGACCTTGATTCCGTTGGCCGCAAAAATACCAGCAGCAAGCTGCGAAAATTCCTTTGAAAAATGACGAGGGTCATGAGCAATAACAACACCCTTTTCACAGGCCGCCTTGCCCTTTGATACTATGAAATTTGCAATTCCCTGTGTAGCCTTTCCAACAGTAAAGAAATTCATACGGTTGGTACCAGCCCCCACCTTACCTCTAAGACCAGCTGTACCAAAGGATAAATCCTGGTAGAAGCGATCTTCGATTTCTTTTTCATCTGATTTAATATCTAGTAATTCCTTCTTAAGTGGATCAGAATCTGCTAGCTTTTCCAACCACTGGTTATATCTAGAATTGTAATCCATATTCTCTTCCTCCATAAAAAAGTAGGTTATTGTATTTACGTTAGAAATCAAGAACCTAGTATTATTTTATCATAGATTAACGTTTTTTATCTAAAAAACATTAATCTAACTAAGCAGCGTTCTTCACTCGCAAAAAGTATTACTTTTCATGAAAATCTTCATTTGCGCCCAAATCTTGCTCTGCCTAAAAAATCCTCAAGGCATGTCCTTCGAAGATTCTTATCCTTTTTATTGAAAAGTAAAAAGTCCCCCAAGTGTACCTGCGAGGACTTTCAACTTTTTATTTCTTTTGGAGAATTTGGAGAAATAAAGATTTTAGTATATGCGATAATTTCCACTGAGAGAAAGCATCGCAAACATGTATAAGCAATTGTCGTAGTAACGTCTATCTCCTGTTCTTAGTGGTGTGTTCCAGAAGTCGACAACTGCTTGTTTTGCAAGCTCACCATCTGCTGCCAAACTTGCTTGCGCAATTGTGGCAGTTAAGCCAACTGGATGAAGAGCCTGACCTTCTAATATTGTTCCGTCTATTTCGTATATGCCCCGATTCTTGTCTGCAGGAAGCTCTGCAAAAAACTTCTGTAAGTTGTTTGCCGTCTGTCTGCTCCACTGACCAAACTCAGTGTCCTTAGAAGACCACTCATAGTCGAGACCTATATTTGCGATTGTTCTGTAGGCGTCGCTGTAGAACCAATCATGCCTTCCACCAAAGGTCACATGATCTGGATATGGCTTACCATCGTAGTAACTGTATTCTGGTGAAAGACCTGTCTTTGGATGACATGCCGTCTTTAAATACTCACGGCTTGCTTTAGCAGCCTTTTCCCAAAAAGCCTTATCCTCTTCATTGCACCACTTGGCAAAGAGCTCGTAAAAATGTGGCAAGTGATATGACGGATCTGTAAACTCAAGACCTGGGACAAATTTAATGAGCCCATCATCCGTCCACATGTTGTGGCCACCATAAAGCTCTTCATGATGGATGCATGTCTTGAGCAACTCTCTTGCCATCTGACTATAATTGTAAATACCTTCACCATCGCCCCAACGATGACTGGCAAAAAATAATGCCATTGCAAAAAATTCCTCGCCGTCAGGAGCAGGTCCATCTGCATTCTTTTCACCACTTGGGTCAACTGACCATGCAAAGTAACCCTTGTTCTCACCAGAGTCCATATACATATTTGTCATAGCCCAATTCCACAGCAAGTCGAATTCTTTTTTCTTGTCCATCTGAACACAAATCATCATCCCGTAAGAGATTCCCTCTGTTCTGGTATCGATGTTGCCTGTGTCTACAAGATAGCCCATCTTGCCATCTGCGGTAGTCTCATAAAATGAATCTGTGCCGTAGAATATTTCATTAAATGTATCCTCTACTCTTGCCGTAATCTCCTCCTGAGATTTCCCAATTTCAATAAATACGTTTCTATATTGTTTCATAAACATTAATCTCCAAACAAATACTTTTTATTCTGTGTCCGTTTATATTATTCCGAGATAATACATCCGTCATATTTTCGCTTTAAAGTATGACTATTTCATTACGCCAAAAGTTTTACACATCTCTGCATGGATATATAAAGTCATTAATTTACTTCCACAGGCTAGCTTAATTGTATTTGCATAGCAAATACATTAAACTAGCTAGTGGAAGAAACAACAATATCTTAAAAATCCATCAGAGATGTGATTCTTTTATTCCTTAACTCCACCGAGGGTGAGTCCAGTTACGAAGTATTTCTGCAAGAATGGATAAATGCAGACAATAGGTAACATTGTTACTACGGTGGCTGCTGCTCTAATAGAAGTAGGAGTAATTCCTCCCTCAGAGTTCTTCATTGCAGTTGCATTTGATGCCTGGTTGGTTACTGAAGAAAGTAACTTCATCAACTCGTACTGTAATGTTGTATACTCTGTAGCCATTCTGTTGTAGAGCATTGCATCGAACCATGAGTTCCACTGGAATACAGCTACGAAGAGTGCAACAGTAGCATAAACCGGCTTACAAAGTGGAGAAATAATCTTGAGGAAGATAGTAGTATAACCAGCTCCATCTAACTGCGCGGACTCCTCTAAACTGTCAGGTATACCTCTCATGTAGGTTCTGATTACCAGCATGTTAAAGGCAGATATCATTCCCGGAATTACATAAACCATAAAGCTGTTTGTAAGACCAAGTGTTTTATAAAGAATAAATATTGGAATCATTCCACCATTAACATACATTGTGATTACCCAAAACAGTGAAATCTGCTTTGAGAAAATAAAGTTTTTTCTACTAACAATAAATGCAAGAATTGCATTTGTAACAAGTGCAAGCAATGTACCAATAACAGTTCTGAGAACAGTGATATATGCACCAGTTACAAGGTTATCCTTCTCCAATACTGTTTTGTAGTTTTTCAATGTAAACATTCTAGGCCATAGATATATACCGCCGCGAAGAGCGTCTGAACCATCGTTCAAAGAAATAGCCACAGTATTAAGAACTGGATAAAGTGTTACTATAACAAACACTAACATAAATATTGTATTGAAAATTCTGAAGGCCAAATCTGCGCCTGAAATTCTTTTTAGTGTTATCTTCTGTTTCATCTTCGGCCTCCTTCCTAGAATAATCTTTCTTCGCCGTGTCTCTTCGCCATGTTGTTGAAGAATACAACGAGAATAATACTAACCAAACTCTTGAAGATACCAGCGGCCGTACCAAGTGCATAGTCATTTTGACTGATACCCCATTTCAATACGTAGATATCGATGGTCTGAGAAACTTTCATGATAAGATCGTTTCCGAGCAAGTACTGAATTTCGAAACCAGCATTCAAAACATTACCAACATTCATAAGTAAAAGAATCATGATTGTTGGCTTGATGCCAGGCAATGTGACGTTTTTAATCTTTGCCCATCTTCCAGCGCCGTCGATAGCTGCTGCTTCATAGAGTGAAGGATCGATTGATGTAATAGCTGCTAAATATATAATTGCATTCCAACCTGTTTCCTTCCATACATTCGCAAAGGCAACAATAGGCCAGAAATATTTTTCGTGTGCAAAAAAGTTAATCGGCGCTTTTAAGATATGGAAGTGAACCAAAAGCTCATTTACGATACCTGAGCCAGAAAGCGCATCGTGTAAAATACCTGTTACAATAATCCAAGATAAGAAGTGTGGTAGATATGAAATAGTTTGAACTACCTTTTTACCACCTTTGGTTGCAACCTCATTTAAGAGAATCGCAAATACGATAGCCATAACAAAAGTTACAACTAGATTAATAATACCCATTGCCAGAGTGTTTCGAATAACTCTAAGAAATGAGGCATCGGAAAATAAGAATTTGAACTTGTCCAAACCAATAAAATCAGAATGTAAAATACCTGTTACTGGCTTGTAATTTTCAAAGGCCATAGCCCAACCAAAAAGAGGAACATAGTAAAATATGATTCCATAGATAGTAAGAATAGCCGCCCAAACTAAAAGAACTTTTTGGTGCTTTAAGTCAGCTATTGTAAACGATTTTTTCTTCATTTCTTCCTCCCATTAGGATTTTATCCGCTTTTTAGGTATAAAAGTGGTGGGCATCAGTAGGATAATGCCCACCACGGGTTAGTTAAACCTATTTACTACCTAATTATTTCTCATATTTTTTTGCTGCTTCGATTCGACGATCAAGCTCTTCTTGCATCTCTTTTATGAAGTCCTGAGGCTTACACTTATTGTATGCCTCCATGTAATCACCCCAAGTTTTGTCAAAGTCTTTAGCCATAACAACCTTTGGAAGCCATTCGTGCTTACACTCTGTCATCTTAGTCCAAGCTGTACCACCTGGTGTAGATGTTGTAAGTGTCTGAGAATATGTGTACATTGGATACCATGGTCCTGGTGGTTCAGATGTTCCGATGAAATCAATGTATGTCTTAGCACCATAAGCATCGAAGCATTCCTTAAGAGTATCTGAAAGTCCATCATAGAACTCACTCTCTTGGTTCTCAGGTCTCATAGCATTCTTGCCATCGCGGCTTGTACCATCCCAACGTGGGAAGTATGAGTATGGGCAAAGTTCTTGTGCCTTGTAACCCTGATCAGCACAGTTCTTTCTCTCTTCAGGAGTTCTATAGAACATGCCATCATCGCCTACTTCATAATCAGTTCCTTCAACACCCCAGAATCTGAGATCGTGAATTTCTTGACCAAGAAGGTCATTTACAAACTGAAGTGCACCCTCAACGTCTTCACAGCTTGTTGTAATAGCAAGACCAGAAGAAACATTTACAACTCCGCCTGAGTTATGCCATTGATTCTTCATTCCCTTTTCAATTGTGATTGGAAGTGGAACATACTGGCAACCCTGCTTGTCAAGACCTGCTGTCTTGATAGCATCGTTAGCGTTAAGGTAATCCCACCACTGGTCAATCATACCTACTACACAACCTGTAGAAAGCTTTGCAATATATTCATCATAAATCTGAGTAAATGACTCTGGATCTACGATACCCTTCTGATACTCCTCGTTAAGCTTCTTGAAATACTTTTCAGCTGTTGGAGTTGTATTGTAATCGATAATCTTCTTTGTATCTGGATCTACGATACAAGAACCATCATTTGGATATCCATCAAGGAACTGTGGAGCATTCTCTAAGCAGAAATATCTCCAGTCATCACAAAGAATTGTGTATGGAATATTCTTTGTTCCATCTTCCATTGTTGGATTTGCTTCAACGTAATCCTCGATAAGGTCGAAGTACTCATCCATAGTCTCAATCTTTGGATATCCAGCCCACTTAAGAACTCTAGTCTGAATCCAAAATGCCTCATCATTCTGCTCTACAGCTCTCTCCTCACCATAGATGTTAGAGAACTGTGGAATCCAGTAGATATGTCCATCTGACTGACGAAGGCTATCCCATTCCTGCTCTGTAAAGAACTCTTTAATGTTTGGGTACTTGTCGATGTAATCATCAAGTGCAACAAGTGCACCAGCCTCATACATAGTGATTGAACCATCACCTGCATCAACAAAATCTGGATAATCGCCGCTGGCAATAAGTGTACCGATTGCCTCTTTTGCTGTCTGGCCTGTAAGCCAAGTCTCCTTAACCTTTACACCTGTCTTTTCAGCAATAATCTTTTGGATAGCATTATCCTTGTTAATCTCGTTACCAGGCACTGCAAAGAACGCATCAAACTCTTTGATACCGTCTTTGTTCACTGTGCCACCACTGCCGCCTTTAGTACAACCGACGAGCATGCTAGCGAGCATTGTGGTGACCAATAATCCACTCACAATTTTTTTCTTCATGTAAACCCTCCTAATTTTTTCGTAGACACTACGGTCCCTTTCTTATGTCTTCATTCTATGAAAAATCCCCCCGCAAAACATCCGAGAAATTATAGAAAAAGGTAGGATAAATTATAGACATACAAAATTCATCCGGTACCCCAAGCTGCACCCCTACCAAAACTCACCCTGCAGCTCTAGCCCCTAGGCCTCCGGCGCCCCGCCCCGCACCACCCCTTGGGCCAGCAGTCGTTCCTAATGTTGACAATTGAGCTAAGATTATAGATTTTCTTAGCGCCAAAAGGGAGCATCTACATGTGTCTTTCTATAGCTTTTACAGTTCGAATAGAATGTGTGAAGCTTGACGGACATTTTCATGATATCAAAATAGATTAACCACCTAGTCTAAGATAATTGCTTATCGATTACATTCGCAAAGTGGAGTTAAAAAAGTGTTTTTTGTTTGTATAGTCACCAATGCACATTCGGCGTCCTGCCTCAGCGTGCATTTTCAGCCGCCGTCCTGGCGGCTGATGACTATACAAATCAAAAAACACTTTTTACTCCACTAAGCTCGCTCCAACGACTAGCAATTATTCTTAGACTAGGTGGTAAATCTATTAAGTAAAAGTTTAATAATGTCCGTACAAGCTACACATTCTACCGAGAACTGTAAAACTTTAGAAAGACACATGAAATGATAGATGCGACACTTGGCGCTTAGAAAATCATAATCTTATGCGACGTCAACATTAGGAACGACTGCTGGCCCAAGGGGTGGTGCGGGGCGGGGCGCCGGGGGCCTAGGGGCTAGAGATTCTTCTTGTATTTGGTAGGGGTGCAGCCCTTGGAGTCGATGAATTTGTTGACGAAGTAATCTACGTCTTTGTAGCCAACGGCTTCGGCTACTTCGTAGATTTTCATATCGCTTTTACGAAGGAGCTTGGCGGCCTCTTCGACACGGTGGTTGTTGAGGTAGTCCTTGAAGGAGCAACCGTATTTTTTGCGGAAGAGCTGACCTAGGTAGGCTGAATTTACGAAGTATTTTTCGCTGAGTTCCTTGAGGGTCAGGTTGGAAGCGTAATTCTTTTTTACTTCCTCTTCTATTTCGCCAAGGACTCCCTTGGATGCATTCTTGCGAAGCTGGGTTAAGTATTCTCCGTAGGCGTAAGTCATTCGGCAAAGGTGATTCTTGCTGCCACGGCTCTTGCCTTCCTCAGAAGTATTTTCAGAAATCATACGAAGGATTTCTTCTTGGTTTACTTCACTATCAAGCTCGCTTGCAAGATGTATAAGCTGGAACAATAAGTAGTTGATATTAAGATTCATTGTAGATTCGGTAACACCAGTCTTTTGCATTACCTCGTAGAAATTGTCTACAGACTTTCTAATTTCAACTCGCTCCCCACGCTCAATTGCAACGATTAAATCATCTAGTTCTTTTTTGCATATCAGCACTCCCGTGTCACTGATTTTGTATTCATTTTCATAGTAATAAAGATTTTTCATTTCTCTGAATCCCTGAAGAGAACGAAGCACATTAACCGTTCCGTAGGACTTGGAGATATTTTTAATTCCTGAGACATTCTTGCCAACTAGCATCGTGATAGGAAGGTTGGTGTTCGCAATCAGGAAATCTAAAAAGCTTTTAAGGTATTCTTCTCGGGTAAGCTGAAGGCGCTTTGCCATGGCTTCATTGTAGATGAATCCCACATCGTAGATTTTTTCGCTGTCAGAAACATCCATGATGCAAAACTTGGAATCGTCCTTCAGAAAATCAAAGGCAGACGAATAAAGCTTGTCAAGCTGTCCCTTCTTTTCTTCATCGGAATAATCCTCTGACAGGGTTTCAACATCAAGCTGTATTTCTACATATGACATGTCTTCATCTGTATCCATAATTGCTGAGACATATTCTATGTTGCCGCGGTTAAACTTGCCGCTTAATAGCTTCATAAATGTCCTATCTAAAAAAGCCTTTTCCCTTTTTGCGTCGCTTCGCCGCTTAAAATCTCTTTCTTTATTAAGGGCAGCTACCTTTGTAAGAATTTCTAGCAGCTGCTCCCTTTCAACAGGCTTTAAAATATAATCCGTGCAATCGTATCTCAATGCCTCTTGGGCATAGCTAAACTCAGCATAACCACTTAGGACTACAAAGTATGAATCGCTAATCTTTTCATCGTGAACAGTTTTAAGCAATTCCAAGCCTGACATAACAGGCATTTTGATATCTGCAATCACAAGGTCTACACTTTCTTCCTTAAGAAAATCCAGCGCTTCTGCTCCGTTGGAAGCTGTAAAGACCTCCCAGCCCTCTTGCTCCCAATCAACTAGCATTTTTAATCCTTGTAATATAAATGGTTCGTCATCAACTAATAATACTTTTAACATTACAAATTCCCCTTCAAGTATTTAAGCGGCATCTTAATCTGTACTAATGTACCTGTGCCATACTCGGTATCCAAATCGAAGAATACTTGATTATCGGTCATCATCTTGAGTCTCACACAAGCATTAACCACACCAACACGATTCTTTTCCTTGAGCATCTCTATATTGGCTGCTCTCATTTTTGCTAAGAGCTCTCTTGCCTCCTCATCTGACATTCCCCCACCAGTATCCTCGATTTCCATCATAACATTTTCTGCATCCGCCGATATTCTAACAAAAATCCATCCCGGTGTAGTCTTGCTTTCTATTCCATGAACGCAAGCATTTTCCACAAAAGTAACCAAGGTGAGCTTTGGTATAAGATACTTCTTGCAATAATCATCGGCATCTATCTCAAATGAAAGTCTATCGCCAAATCTATATTTTTGAAGCTGCAGATAGGATTCCACAAACTCCAATTCGTTTACGATTGGAACCTGGTCATCGTGCCACTCGGTGTACTGGCGTTGAAGCTTAGCCAGGTGCGCCACCATTTCAGAGGTTTCGTTTTCCTGTTTGAGAATAGAATGCATTCTGATGCTTTCAAGTGCATTAAACAAAAAATGCGGATTGATTTGACTGTGCAAAGCAAGAAGCTCAGCATTTTTTCTTGCAACAAGCATATCCTGCTCCCGCAAGCGATTTTGAAACTCACTATGCATCAAATAGCTGACAAACAGCGGAAGTAAAATATTCATAAGAGCTATCAGCATAATGTGAATCCATCTAGGCTTTAATACATCAAGAAGACTCTGCTTGCTGCCCTCAATATGTATAGTAAGATTCAGCCCATAAACTAGAATATCCTCGCTGTAATCTATATCAAACTCATTTAGCTCTTCAATACTGCGATAGTCTTTATTTCTGTTACTATAGGATTCGTTTGAAAGCAACACTCTACTATCGTCACATATAAATGCACCATTTTCATAATTGAGATTCGCAAGTAGCTCAGCACATTTACTGTAATCAATCTCTATCAAAAGCACATCCTTAGAATTTCCATCATAGTAGTTCAATCGTTGGAAATAATAGATGGCTCGCTTGCTGTTATTTTCGTAGCTACTATGCTCACCAAAATACAACCCCTTTTGAAGTTGATTCCTTTGCATATACCTATACCAGCCCATATCGTTTGCCAATTCCAATCGCCTAAATTGGGCTCCGTTTGTAATTGTTTTGTTGGTTTGGAAAATAATGAATTTAAGACCAGATTGTCCCTCTACTAGATTAAGTAAAGTATCATCAAAAAAGCTTTGATAAGCTTCAAAGTATTCTAAATTAGAAGCATATTGTTGCTCCAAAAAACGATTGACATATTTACTGCTGTAGATGGCGTTGCCTAACTTAGCAGCCTGATCAATCTGATTAAAAAAGGTATAGTTAACGGCATTTGCCTCGTTGCTCATCAGATGCTCTTGACTGGCTTTTTCTGAACGATACACGCCGGAGATAATCAAAAAATCTGCTATAATCAGCGGAATGATAACAAAGGCAACATATAGAAGGATTAAATTTCTTCTAGTATGAACCTTGCCGAAAATCCTGCCGATTAAAGAAACGCGCTTAGCCATTAACCTACCTCATAACTCTTTTTTGATAAAAACATTCTACCACAAACATTCAAGATGTTTATCCTTATATTTTTTCTAAATTGAGCCATGCAAAATCACAGTGGTTGTCGCTGGATTTACCATTTGAGGAAGTGTACATCCCCACTGTACAACCTACAAAGCCGCCTGCTTCCTCCGTTGTATATGGCAACAAATCAATATCAGATTCAACAAGTTTATACTGATTGTCTGCCACAACATAAACCTGCGCCTTTTGATTTTTAACTGCAAGCTCTAGCTCCACCAAGCCATCTGCCAAGACGCAGCTTGATGTGACCTCCTCAGAGCCTTTAACGCATTTACGTACTTGAAGAACTCTTCCTACGTCTTTTGCAACAATCTCTATCACCAAATGGTTCTCATGGTTTTGGAACAAAACCAATCCACCACACTCGTTTTCATTTGCTGGCTGAAAGTCCACGCCACAATTAGCTTTGAAAGAATAGTCTTTCTGGCGAAGTCCCAAATATGAAGGATGACACATATCCTCAATTCTTTCAGGCCTTGTAAATAACCTAAGGAAGCCTGGACGCTCCTCTAAAGAATATATGTCTTTGTCTCTTTTTTCAATACCCACTAATCTGTCATCTAGACTGCTGTCATAGAATTTAAGCTGATCACTCCATTCGTTTTCCTTAGGGAATGGGCATTCCTCAAATGGCAAATCAACACTGTTTGTAAGCTTACCAACTCCAGGATTGATTACTGGCCATCCATCCTCCCAAACTACCTTTGCAAGGAAAGTTTCGCGACCCAAGCTACAGTGCTTTTCACATGGGCGAGATGCAAGCATAACAATATACCAATTGCCATCCTTGTCATCTACAATATCGCCATGACCTGCATAGATGATTGGATAATCCTTGCCCAAATTTCTATGAGTGAAAATTGGGTTTCTTGGACATCCTTCAAACCAAGCAAAAAGCTCCTTTGAACGAGCGACAGAAATAGCATGCTCTGGGCCGGTTCCACCCTCCGCGTGGATGAGATAATAATATCCATCCTTCTTGTAAAGATGTGGACCTTCTGGCCAAATAACATCTTTGACAGCGCCCTTCCAGATAGCCATCGACTCTCCAACAAGCTTCATAGTATCAAGGTCAAGCTCCTGAACCCAGATCTCCCAGTCGCCATTGTAGCGCACTCCTTCTGGATTAGGTCTAGTGCCAACGTAGTAGCACTTTCCATCATCGTCAAAGAATAATGATGGATCGATTCCAGGACACTCCTTTTCACCGAGATAGTACGGCTCCGACCAAGGTCCCTTTGGATCTTTTGCTGTGACAACAAAGTTTCCTCCATCATCAATGTTAGTTGTAATCATATAAAAAGTGCCTTCGTATTCACGGATTGTTGGAGCAAAGATTCCTCTTGAAATCTCCTCGCCATTAAGTGGAAGTTGGCTCTCCCTATCAAGTACATGGCCTATCTGCTCCCAGTGTGCCAAATCTCTGCTGTGAAAAATTGGAACACCTGGAAAATATACGAAGCTTGAACATACGATGTAGTAATCGTCGCCCACGCGACAGATTGAAGGATCAGGATAAAATCCTTTCAATATTGGATTGCGTGCTATTGTCATAACTTTACCTCTTACTAATAACTTACTCTATGAGAAAATTCTTACCTTCACAAGAACCGAATATTCCTCCAGTCACAGGACGTTCCTTTCGGAACCTTCTGTCCTTGTTAAGGAGAATTTTCAATTAATTTTATTTATCATACATAAGAATTCTTGTCACATTATAAATAGCTAGAATTTATGACTATCTTCTGGCAGAAAAAGGAATTGCCAGCAGAAATCTGGCTTTTTCCTTAAGTTCCCCACAAGAAGTCATAGATTCCTTTTTAATCAGGAAAACATCTTCAATACAAGTGCTTTTATCACATCAAGTATTACTTTTGCTCATATTGACGCAAAGTAATACTTTTTGTTCATATTTCACTTAAAATTGTGAAAAATAAGTATTAGTCAACCGCAAATCCGAGCATACTAATACTTTTAAGTCGATAATTTATCCAATTCCAGGAGTTTTTACTCACCTTAAGTATTACTGACCATACTATTTTGACAATAGTAATACTTTCTTTATATGCTTCTAATAGTATAGGTTTTTGATTTTCCTCAGAAAATCAAAAACCGGATATAGACCAATATTTTCTGAAAGAAAATGTCGCTCTGCGAAGCAGAGTTCTTGTGGGCATTTTCCTTAAGTTGCCCACAAGAAGTCATAACATACATTAGATTAAGATTCTATCTTACAACTCCAAATCCTAGGATTGTAAACTTATTTCGGATTTCATCATCGTCTACAACCACCTCGACATGGTGTGGAGCTGATTTGTCATCCTGGATTACGATTAGTGGATTGTCGTGACACCATCTATTGATGTATGGATCAAGGTCACGAACAAACTTGCCATCCACGTAAATCTTCGCCGTGGCGGCATCAACCTCGCCTGAATCCTTCATGATAATTATAAGTGACTTGCAGTCAATGTCCATCTTGAAGGACTCCTTGCTGCCACTTCCACCATCATACATCCAATTGTATGGGAAGGTTGGTGTAAGCTTAAGATCCATATCAACCTCAACTGATTGAAGGAAATCATCTGTGAAGGTAAATCCACCAGCATCTATTTTTGCGTAATCTGTGTTGTCCTTTTTATCTATCAAAAATACATCGTCGAATGACTTACCTATAGCTGCAGGCTCCTCCAACCTTGGATTGTAAGCATCAGGTATTTCTGAAGCAATGGCAAGCTCCATAATGTTAATCAAGCTATCAGCCATTATTGTGTGACCCAAGTTGGTTGGGTGGAACATGTCATAAAAATACTGATGCTTTGTAATGATTCTAGAATCCCTGTCATAGAACTGATTCACCACCGCATTTTTAACACTTGCCATAGGAAGCTCGTAGCGCAATCCAACAGGTGTCAATCTTTCTTGGAAATTTGAATCATCCGCAAATACGGAGAACATAAGCATCACCGCAGGATTTGTTGGAAGAGCCAAAGCCTTTCTAACAAGACTCTCGAAGCAGTCGCCCTTTGTCTCATCCGCCTCGTCGTTAACTGCAAATTCTACAATCAACAAATCAACATCAACTGTGCCATCTCTTAGCACATCTCGGTCAAAACGAATCATACCAAGCTCGGAAGGTGTACCGCCGATTCCTGCTTTAACAAAATGAATATTGTCGCCATCACCCATGAGCTTTTTGAATCCCAAGTATGATTTGTAAGCGTAACACTCAGTGTTGATTGGAGTGGCTCCCGCACCCTGAGTGATAGAGCCGCCGATGTAACAGATGTTAACATCCTTTCCGCTTTTAGCCTTTGCCACCACATCCATAAGTCGCTTGGTATTTCCAAGACTAACAAGGGATTTATCAATTAGCTTTTTGTATTCTGCAGAATCTGTGTTGACTGGCAATGTCTCTAATTGAGGTGGAGCATCAAAACCATCATTTAAATAAAGTCGAACTGAAAGATAAGCCTTCTGCTCTGGACGGTCTGTGTGAACTCGAATCTGTCCTGGCACATCATCATCCTCGGTCCAAGCTATATCGCTAAGATTGATTCGCTGCTCTGCACCATTTGTAAGCTGCTTGGAAATGATATTAGCACCACCTCCGTACAAATCTTTTTTGCCATACATTTGGAAAACAAATGTCGCCTCAGCTGTTTTATCTTCCATCTCCATTGTGATGCCGACACTGTGAACTAGCTTTTTGAAGCCTTCGACTGTTTCTAGTAATTTTAGTATTTTTTCATCAGTTACATATCCGGTGAAGTTGGCGCTGCTTACGAGTCTGCCGTCACTTTGATACAAATAACTAACGCCCTTTCCATTTTCATCATCCGCTGTAAAAACCTCTGTGTCCCTCAGAATATAAAAAAATGGTCTATTCTTTTCAGGATCTGTGGGAGCTTTTATTATTTCCATTGTTTCCTCCTTTGACACAATCGGGGTGCTTCCCCTCATCCACCGCTAACGCGGTCCCCCTTCCCCCTCTGGGGGAAGGCTAAAATTTAATATTCAACTTCGGTGGTTTCTCCAATAAGCTCAACTGTATATTCGTCGCATTTTCTTCCTGTGAGTTCTTCGCTGCGAGGGTCAGGCTGCTGGCCGCCGACGTATACTTTGAATTCGCCAGGCTCTACAATGCACTTGCCCTTTTCATCTATAATAGCAAAATCTCTGGCATTTAACTCAAAAGAAATCTCTTTTTCTTCGCCTGGAAGTAATGCTATATTTGCAATCCTTCTAAGACTGAAGTTTGGCACACGAGTGCTTGCTTCAACATCCTTTACATAGAGCTGAACTGTCTCATGACCATAGTACTTGCCAGTATTTCTAACAGTTGCCTTTACTGTGAATTTATCTCCAATAGCACCCTGATTCTTATTGATTGAAGCATTTCTGTACTCAAATTTAGAATAGCTCAATCCATATCCAAACGGATAAAGTGGTGTGCCCTTGTAGTATCTATAGGTGCGATTATCCATTGAGTAATCGGTAAAGTCAGGTAAATCTGCATCTGATTTGTAGAAGGTAAGTGGAAGCTTTCCTGCAGGGCTATCCTCGCCAAAAAGCACCTCTGCAACAGCCTTGCCGCCTCTGGCACCTGGATACCAGCAGTGCATTATCGCATTTACGTTTTCATCTGCCCAGCTTAAATCCATAGCAGAACCTGCCAGCACCAAAAGAACTACCGGCTTGCCTATTGCTGTAATCTTTTCAACCAACTCCTGCTGAAGACCTGGAAGCTTCAGACCTTTTTTATCTCCACTTCCAAACTCATTACCTGCATCGCCCTCTTCTCCTTCTATAGAAGAATCAAGGCCCATACAAAGAACAACAACATCTGAATGCTCAGCAACAGCCATTGCCTCAGCAAAATCATCACGAGCCTCAGAGAGCACATGCATTCTGTCCTTCCAAAGATGTGTGCCATCTGCATGGAAAACTCTCACATCATCTCCAACATAGCGCTGGATGCCCTCTAAAACTGTGATATATTCTGATGAAATACCCTCGTAGTTTCCAACAAGTGCCAGCCTAGAATTTGAGTTAGGTCCGATGACACCGATTGTTTTAATTGTATCTTTTTTGAGAGGGAGCAATCCATCATTTTTAAGAAGTACAAAGCTTCGCTTAGCTGCTTCGTTGGCAAGCTCCTTGTGTTCTTTACACTCCACAACCTCGTATGGAATATCGTCGTACTTGCTGCCTCTTTCAGGAAGAGTTCCAAGGCGCAATCTAATCTCCATAAGTCTGATAACTGCCTCGTCGATTGTTTCTTCTGTAACAAGACCTGCCTTGTAAGCAAAGATTAGCTTTTCGTATACACATCCACAGTTCAAATCACAGCCATTGTTTACAGCTAGAGCTGCAGATTCAACCTCGCACTCAGTAACCTTGTGATTCTCGTGGAAATCCCTGATTGCCCAGCAGTCAGAAACCACATGTCCTTCAAAGCCCCAGTCATCCCGCAAAATATCCTTTAGAAGCTTCTTGCTGCCGCAGGCTGGTTCTCCGTTTACTCTGTTGTAGGCGCCCATAACTGCCTCCACCTTAGCATCCTTCACAAGGCGCTTAAAGGCATACAAATATGTATCATATAAATCCTGCTCAGAAACCTTGGCGTCAAAATGATGTCTCTCGGCCTCTGGTCCTGAATGCACTGCAAAATGCTTTGCGCATGCCGCAGATTTTGGATTGTCTAAATCGTCTCCTTGCAAGCCCTTAACATAAGCCATGCCAAGCTGCCCTGTCAAATAAGGATCTTCGCCATAGGTCTCATGACCCCGTCCCCAACGTGGGTCACGGAAAATATTTACATTTGGAGCCCAGTAAGTGAGACCCTTGTAGATATCTCTATCACCATGCTTAACAAATTCGTTGTACTTTGCTCTTCCTTCAGTTGATGTAATATCGGCAACTGAACGAACCAAATCCTCGTCAAAGGTTGCACCAAGACCAATCGCCTGTGGGAAAACCGTTGCATCTCCAGCTCTGGCAACTCCGTGCAATGCCTCGTTCCACCAGCAGTATTTTGGAATACCCAATCTATCAATCTCCTGGGCATGGTGAAGCATCTGCCCGCACTTTTCTTCGATTGTCATCTGAGAAACAAGCTCTTTAGCTCTCTTCAATGTCTCTTGATTCATCTACCTCTTCTCCTTCTTCTGATTTGATAATCATTTCTAGCTGTTTATTAAACTCCTTACTGATGTAATAAAGTGATACCGTGGTGGCAAACAGCCAGATGGCAAGCCCCCATTCAATATACCACGCACCTATAATGTAAGGCAGAAATGTCACTATAAAAATCAACGCCATTCTCGGCAAGTTCAAAAGCGCCATCACCATTGATGCTTTAAAAAGCTCCTTGTTGGTGACATCATACCTTGCCAAGAAAGGAAACATACAATAGATAACCGACCAAACAATAAATGAGATAACCGCAAGCGCCACCTTTAATACGAAAGGCATAGTACTGGCCATTCCATAAATCACCTGGTACCAGTCAAAGACAAGTATCAGTATAACCGCAAGAGCAATCAACCACATAACAGTAGCCTGCTTGAAATTCTCCTTGAAAGATTTGAAGTAAGCCTTGGCTACGCTAGGCTCCTCGCCTTTAACCATCTTCATCGAAACATAGAACTTTGCTGTAAAAGCCGCCCCGATAGTAACTATTGGAATGGAGCACAAAAGGCAAAGTAGGTTGATGATAATGTAATCAGCCACCCTACCCACTGACTCCATAAACTCGCTATCTGGTCTTAAAAAATCCATTAAAAACTCCTTTTGACTACAGAAATTGTAGTGTACTCTAATCTTCTTTGAATAGAGTATAAAAAACTCCTACTAACATCTACAGACAAATTTTAGATATTAGTAGGAGAAAGTATAGCCTATCTATTTTTAATCTACTGATGTAGATGAACCGTATTTAGCTTCGAATTTTTGAGTTCTCTCATCAATTATAGCCTGACCGCCGGATGAAAGATAATCCTTGATTGCATTATCCCACACCTTGTCAAACTCTGAAGGCTTTGCAACTACAGCCGTATCAAAGGCAACCTCACTCTTAACTCTCAAAGCTTCACCCATACCGTTTTCTGCTGCAACCTCAGTGATCTTCTCGTTCTTATCTTCCTTAGGATTTCTTGCCGCGTAATCGATAGCCTGCTCAACATCCGCCGGGTCGCTACCTGGATAGCTGTGTGCAAGAGAAAGAAGTGTAAGATCTTCATCGCCCAAAGAAAGTCCGTTACATGTGATTGTATAATCGATATTATTTCCTGAGTTCATGATTTCTTTACTTCCCTGAGGCGCTGCGATAACCTCGATAGCTCCATCATCTAATACCTTGTGAGTCACACCCTCGTCACCAATCTGTAGATACTTGATGTGCTCAGGGTCTGAAATCCAATCAAGGTAAAGAAGTGATGCCAGTGGTTCATCGTTAGTTGAAGGGAAGAATATCTTTCTATCACCTGCTGTCGAATCAACATATTTAAGGGTTTCACCCTTTGAGTTTTCAAAGCAATCTACTGCAACAAACTTTGCATCGTCGCCAACCATACGCTTTAGGTTTGCCTGAATTGAATCCTCACCATTTCTGAAAGGATAATCCCAGTTGTGCATAAATGCTCCTACATAGCCCGCCTTTAACATATCGTCTTCAGTGGTATCACCTGCTGCATAAAGAGCAAAGTCCTTCCAAACTAATCCGTCATTGTACCACTCATTAAGAATCTTGACTGCCTCCTTTGTGCCCTTCTGTGTAAGCTTTCTATCGTCGAAACCATTTACATATAATTCTTTGTCAGTAATATCAGGATCCATCTGTGACTCGATTAAAAGAGCTGCTCTCCAGCCCACATCATAGGAAAGTGAAAATGGAACCATCTTCTTTGCATCTTTCCCAAGGAGCTCATCTGCGTTGTCGCGGAAAGCAACAAGACAGTCGTGGAATTCTTCCCGAGTCTTTGGCTCTTCAAGATTCAATTTATCAAGCCAATCTTTTCTAATGAATGTGTTGATTCGTCTGTTATTTGCTCTTTTTCCTTCTATAGCCCAAAGTGTGCCATTCTCGTCACTCAAATTCCAATAAAGGTTTGTATCACCAAGCCAGTCATTTAGGTTTTTAAGCTTATCCTGATTCTCATCAAGCAACGGCTTCATATCGAGCACGCCACCCATGTTTGCGTATGTCTGAATTGTTGGATATGAATATGTCATACAGATATCTGGAGCACCACCTGAAGCCAAAAGATTGTTGATTTCTTCTGTCTCTGTCCAACGAGGAACTGTGACAAACTCAACCTCTACGTTGTAATCATCAAGCATTCCTTTTTTTATGTAATCTGTGTACATATTGTCTGCAGGGTCTGACTGACCATCAACACCTCTGTCGTAGACCTCAACAGTAATATGCTTTGTCTCTTTGAATTTACCATCAACGAGCTCGTCCGAACCGGATGAGCCTCCCTTCTTGCCTGAGTCTTTGCCGCCACAGGCAACCATTCCAAGACCCATTACGCAAGCCAAAACAGCTGCAACTAATCTTTTCTTCATTAAAATACCTCCCATATTGTTGTTTAAGAATTAAAATATTCCTTTATATAAAGTGCCAAGTGACTATAACCTCAAAAATTGACACCTTATTTTTTGTTTATAAATTCCAAGTCTTACTCCTTGACTGCCCCAAGGGTTACCCCGTGAATAAAGTACTTCTGCAAAAATGGGTAGATGCACAAAATCGGAATTGTTGAAAACATTACAATTGCCGCCTTAAGAGATTCGCTGAGACCTGGTGTTGAGAATCCCTCCTGCGCTGCAACCTCAACCGAATTCATATTATTTAGAATGTTATATAGCAACAACTGCAGCGGATAAAAAGCTTTATCCTTCATAAACATCAGCGCGTCGGAATATCCGTTCCATCGGCCTACTGCATAGAACAACGCCAACGTTGCGATTACCGGCTTTGAAAGTGGAATGTAAATGCTCCATAGAATTCTAAAATAAGACGCGCCGTCAATCTCAGCTGACTCTCTAAGAGAATCAGGTATTCCATAGAAAAAGCTGCGCATAATAATCATGTTATAAACACTCATACATCCCGGAAGAATTAAAACTAACGGATTATCAAGAAGATTTAAATCCTTCATAAGCAAATAGTTTGGAATTGTTCCAGCGTTAAAGAACATGGTAATGATAATGATTATGTTAAAAAGCTTTCGACCTTTAAGCTTTCCGAAAATCAACGGGTATGCGCAAAGCACTGTCATCGCCAAAGAAATAAAGGTACAGACAAAGGTTAAAAACACCGTCCACAAAAAGGCCTTTATATACTTAGCATCTCCCAAAACTGTTTTATAAGCATCAATATTGATTCCTTTTGGAATCAAGTAAACCTCTCGCTTTATCAAAAACTGTGCACCTGAAAGAGATCTTGATAAAAGATTTATCATCGGAACCAAGCAGATAATAGCTATGATTACGCAGATTGCAATAAAGACTATATCCCCCACTTTAGAACTGCTTGATCTAACCATTCGGCTAGCTTCCATTTCATCGTCTTTATTCTTTTTATTGAAAGGTGCAAAGCCCTTTTTTTCTATTGTCATAGTTTTTGCCATCTTTACACCTCCTACCAAATGCCTCGTTCACCAAGCTTGCGCGATAGCCAGTTTGCCCCCAACAAGAAAATCACACCTACTACCGACTGGAATAAGCCAACGGCTGTCGTAAGTGAAAACTGCAGGCCCTTAATACCATTTCTATAAACAAAGGTTGAAAGTACCTCTGCGTTTTGCATTACAAGATGATTTTGCAAGGCAAAAGGTCTATCAAAGGCAGAGCCTAGAATATTACCAAGAGCCATAATCAAAAGGACTATAATTGTGCTCTTTATTCCAGGGAGTGTTATGTGCCAAATCTTTCTGAATCTTCCTGCCCCATCTACTGAAGCCGCCTCATACAACTCCGGAGAGATTCCTGCTATTGCAGCAAGATAAATAATTGAATTCCACCCAAAGCTTTGCCAAACACCCAAGAAGATGTATGTCCCTACCCACTTGTTAGGGTCGTTTAGGAAAGGAACAGAATTACCCCCAAGGTTTGAAATAAGCATATTAATGAAACCCGTTGATGGCGCAAAAAGCTGAAGTGCTAAACCATAGATGATAACCCATGAAAGAAAGTGAGGCATATAAGCTATGGTCTGAACTATCTTTTTAAACCACTTAACATTTAATTCATTGAGAATTAATGCGAAAATAATTGGAATTGGGAAGCCTATTACTAAATCAAGTAGATTCAACCCAACTGTATTCTTTAATGCATTTAAGAAATCTTTATTGTGAAATGCTTGAATAAAATACTGAAAACCATGATTGTCTGCCCATGGCATTTCGCCTAGCTTCTGTACAATACTATACTTTTTAAAGGCGATTAAAACATACTTCATGGGAATATATTTGAATATCACCAAATACACCATAGGAAGTAACAGCAACAAATACAACTGCCAATAACGTTTAAAATAAGCTTTCCAATTGGTACGCTCAGCTGTCTTCGTTGCCACACTTACACTAGTCACATCCTTCATAATTACCCTCCAATCTTAACTAGTATACAAGTATGTTAGTCGTTATCAGTGGTTTTTTCCATTCTAAAAAAACAACCAAATTGCTTATCACAATTTGGTTGTTTCCCACTAACTTATTTAATTTCTGCTAAATTCTTGTTACTATTTTTCGAAATATTGCGAATATGTCTTAAGAAGTTCCTTTTGATCTACCCTGTAGCGATTCAGATGTTTTTCGACTATCTCCTTTGCCTTGGATTTGTTTTTATCTTGGATAGCCTTGAGCATCTGCTTGTGATCATCCACGATTTTCTTGTCCTTTACAGTGAGCATCGATAAAGTTCTCACTCGATCAAAATGAATCATGAAGGTGCGTCGTATATTATGAATCGTCTCCTTTTTGGCAGCAACATAAATCATTCGATGGAATTCATTATCTAGCTCAAATATCTTTTGAGTGTTATCTTTTTCTAGATAGAATTCCTGTAGCGCTACATTTTCATCTAGAAGCTTTATGTCTTCAGCGGTAGCCAAATCGCATGCCTCTCCAATAACAGCAATATCTAAAACCTTACGAAGAAAAACTGCCTCCTCAACGTACTGTGAATTAATCAGCGAGACGTAGCTTCCACGCTGGGGATAAATCTCGATAAGCGCAGCCTTGTGAAGCTCCTGAATTGCTTCTCTAACTGGGGTGCGGCTAACTCCAATGAAGCTAGATATCTCATTTTCACTGATAGCCTGACCGGGCTCTAAATCTATTGATTTGATATTTTCAGTAATCGCTCTAAGCGCGTATTCTCTGGCGGTCTCAGAGTGATATCTTTCTATTTTTTTCATACATACTCCAATGCCAAATACTTTTCAAGCCATGTCTGTGCAAGGTCTATCCAAACTTTTGCATCCCTATCCATCTGGGTGTCCTTTGCACCTTTGCAGGTAGTGCTCTGGTCGCAAAGAGACATTCCGTGTCCACCGTCCTGGAAGATGTGAAGCTCAAAGGGTATGCCTGCCTCAGCCAATGAAGTTGCATAGATAGATGAATTTGCCACTGGCACCATCTCATCCTTTGATGTTGACCAAATGAACGTTGGTGGAACATCCTTATCTACGATTCTGGCCGGACTCATATCAAGTAAGATGCTTTCATCTTCCCAGTTTTCACCGAGCACTAGACGATTTGACACTCCAAAGAAATCGTATGCCTGTGGATCCTTTTTAACTTTGTTCCACATAAATATGTAGTCGGTTATAGGGTAGCCCAAGATGCAGGCTGCCGGACGAAGCACCTCTTTATCAACGCCAACATAGTCAGTGATAACTGGCTTTGACCAATGGGTGGAATACATGGCACAGTTGTGGGCCCCTGCAGAGAAACCGCAGATTGCGATTCGCTTGGAATCTACAAGCCACTCATCCGCATGGTCGTTGATGCATTTAAATGCAAGTCCAATCTCTCGCATTGGCTGCGGATGTTGCTTTTGGGGATTGATTTCTTGATGTGCAAAATCTGTATCCCAATAATCCTTGGAGCCATCGTAGGCTATTGAATATCTAAGAACAAAAGCATTGTAACCCATTCTAAGGAAAGCCATAGCTATTGGCTCACCCTCCCTGTCACTACAACAAAGATACGCTCCACCCGGACAAATCAAAACCGCCGGGCGAGGTGAACCTTGGGCTAACTCAGATGAATCGTCCAAAATGTAGGTGGTAAGTGTAACATCATCTCTCCCCTGAATAAGTTTGATAACCTCTGTTTTCATTATTATTTCCCTTCTCCATATAGCTTTTATTTTTTGACAGAGCTAAGCTTTCCAAGCTCGTGTAAATCTGTTTGATATGTGTTTCCGTAAATGTCATATACGGTGTAGTAACCAACTGTGACATTTTTATCTAAGTCGATAGCCTTGTACTCTAGCTTGAGTGAGCTAGCACTAATTGGCGAACCATTTTCTACGAAACTATAATTTCCGTCGGAACCCAAGAACTGATATACGATATCCACTTCATCTGTAGGTGACAAAGTAAGAACCGTAGGATCTGTTTCCATAGTGTCAAAATCACACATTGTGTATCCCTGAACAGTGCCTGATGGATGATTTGAATCTGAGTAAACAATAAGCACCGCATCATAGCCATTTACCTTGACTGGAATCAAACCTGTTTTGGTCCACTCGCCAGTACTCTTATCGCAGGTGTATTCAATGCTTGTGTAGCATGTGATTGAACCATTTAAATATGTCCAACTAGCTGGATTAACAAGCGCCAATCTGCCTTGAGAATCCTGCTGATACTGGTAATCCTCACCCAAGACAAGTAGGGTGTTTGCATCCTTTTCGACTGCAACTGTTTCTGCTACATAGGCTACATTTGCCCAATCCTCTTTTGACAATTCTACTGCATAGTAATCCCCAGTATTAATTGTTTTCAACTGATGAGCTGATGCTGTACCACCTGCACTAGCTACTTCTGATGAATAGTCACCTGTGTACCATGAGCCGCCATATTTTGCAACATAATCGCTGCCAAGATAAGCGAGCTCTCTAGACATAAATCTATCATAGAAATTCACAATAGACTGATCGTAATCAAGCTTTAGGAAAGCCTCTCGTCCATCGCCATAGGCTTGATAGTATTCGTATGGACAGTACACCATCAAACCGTGACCGTAAGGAAAATCGCTTTCAGTGTAAACTACAGCATTAACTGCAGCATTCATAAGGGTGGATGAATTGTCTGTTTTGTATTCATTTGTAAGTGATATCAAATCCACTGAATCGATATACTTAAATGAACCGCACTGGGTTCTTGCTCTGGCGAAATCACGATATTTACCAGCTTCTACATCTGCAGATATGTCGCCAATGTAATCCACGTATGCATTGTAAACATCCTCGATGTAATCGAGACGAATAACGGACATTGAACCAACCAACTCGTCTTCCTGAATCTTGTCCATGTAATCTTGAACAATCTTTTCGCAGAAATCTCTAGATTCGCCATCAAGCATGGTTAACCAATTGGTGTAGTAGATACCAGCATTGTTAACATAGCTTTCTGCACCTACCATATATTCTGCTTTGTCAGCTAGAGCCTTGCCCATTTCCAAGGTGCACATGTTGCAGGCATCAAAGATTACAGCGTCAAACTGAACTCCAGCATTTTCAAGCTCATCATGGATTTCAAAGTTGGTCATCAAATCCTCTTCTTCACCAAGCTCATCCATACCGAATCCAACTGGAATTCCGCCGCCGTGATCCCAAAGAATCAAGCTATAGTTGGCAGCAGGAAACTCTTCTGCAGAATACTCGATGAATTCTTGAAGATCACCCTCTTTTGTCATTGTGTGCCTGCCCAACGACTTTTTCTGAACTAGCTTACCATCTTCTACGCTAAAGATTGTAGCCTCGCCATCAGGAACCTTTCTGTTTTCCCATTCATTGGCGCCACCACACTCAATTACAACATTTACATTCTTAGGAAGCTTTGCCGCTAAAATCTCGTCCAAATCTGCGGATGCAGCACCACCGCCTCCAAAGAAATTGCCTGATTCAAGGTTGCTTCCTACCATATATATCATAAGGGTACGAACAGCCTCGTCACCCTCTGGCTGAGCCATTTTGATTTCGTCAGCTGATTTTCTGGCTTCGATTTTCTGACGTTTGTTGAAGTTGTGCATAAAGTTCAAACCACCATATACACAACCAAATGTAAGAACTGCAACTAATATGCCGACGATTGTGTTTCTTGCGGCATTGCTCTTATTTTTAGCATCTTTCTTGGCTTTGTTTGTTGCGAATTCTTGAGCGGCTTGTTGATTTGCGTATCCTTGAGCAACAGATTGATTAAACATCTGCTGGCCTGACTGATAGCCACCATCAACCGGAGCTTGCATTGGAGCCTGTGCCTGCGATTGCTGAGTTGCATAAATATCGCCAGTAGCTTGCTCTGTTTCATACGCATAACTTCCGCCTTGATATTCATTATGGAAACTATTACCAAACTCGACCTCGCCCTGCTTTACAACCGCCTCACCAAAAAGGCTTGGATCATAACTATTTTGCATCTCAACTGGCGCCCCTGGCTGGTATGTAGGCTCTAAATCTGGTGGTGAATATGGCTGCTCCGGACTAAACTCATACTCCGTTTGATAGAATTCATTCTGCTGATTATTATGAGTTTGTCTGTAAGCCGTAGATGTAACCGTTCCAACATCCTGACTTGAGTCGGAATCCATAACCGGTTTGCCACAGGATGGACAAATCTTTTCACCGTCTCTGATTGGTTTTCCACATCGAATACAATACATATTGTTCTCCCTCTATTTCTAATTGATTTGACATGACTTCTTGATTTTCTAAGGAAAATCAAAGACCTATAAGTTATTATATTAAATATTATTCATACAGTCTACAGGTATTATATTATTCTTTCTTAAGTATTGCAATACTATTTTAAATTATCTTCTAAATTCGTTATGTCGCCTGTATATCAGTGCCCTCTTTCGTGATAATTAATTTTCATATTCTCATCCCTTATCCTCAGAATACTCTCTATGCGGTTTTATAACGTTGTGCATGTTGCATATTTTCTCCGCATTGTTTTTGTGTACTTTGTATAATCATTCAATGGATTTTTTAGATAAGAGTGCTATCCTATATGTGAATTAAAGAAAGGAGGTAATGATATGAGTTTATTCAAAGAATTATTCGATAATGAAAACGGTAAATTAATGAACATCGTTGACTTTTTAAAGAGCAGCTACATTGGCTAAGCCAGATAGCTGCTCTTAATTTTTTATTTAGTTTTAGTGGTAAGCAACTGCGCTTACTTTTTATTTTTGAGATTCTTTACGTAAGTCTTTAATTCTTCTTTTGTCTTTTTGTTAAGCTTATCAAGCTTTTTGATTACATCGTATCCTGCTGTACCAGCACTTGCAATCAAGAAATCAACATCTCCAGCCCCTTTAGATGGAATAGTATCCTGAAGGACTTCAAATGGTGAAACATCCAACACATCACATATTGTCATAATCTTGTCGGCAGATGGATTGGTTTTCTTTCTTTTCCAATCACTAATTGTACTTTGTGCGATACCTGTCTTGGCAGAGAACTCAAGCTGAGTCATGCCCTTTTCTTCCATCAATTTAAAGATTCTTTCACTAATAATCATAGCTGACCCCCTCCATAAGCGTCTGTTTATATATCATTAGCATGATGTTGTTGCTTCTCATCATACATAAGTTCATCGATTTGTTTCTGAAATTCTTCAGCTGTCATACCACTATCATATTCGTAAACACGATATCCGCAGCTGACATCCACATTATCAGACCAACCATTCTTTTTTCTAAGTCTGGCAATCTCATCGTGAATTTTCTCTATTTTTTTGAGGTTTTCAGGATTTTCAACACTATCGATAATAACGCAGAATTCATCACCTCCAAAACGCCCGATAGCCACATCCTCGCCAAATATATCAACCAGTATATCAGCCATGCTCTTTATAGCCTTATCACCAGCCTCATGGCCGAACTGATCATTGATATCCTTGAAATTATCTATATCCATCATGATAGCCGAAAAGTTCTTGCCAGTGGAAATACTCTGCTTAACCTTCTCCTGCATCTTGATGTCAAGACCACGCCTATTAAGCACACCTGTAAGATAGTCCGCATTGACGTCCTTACTCTGGAAAGAGAAGAATAATATCAAACAGCCTAGGGAAATACCTCCGTATGTAGTATCTATATTGTATAAAAAGACCTGAAGAATTGCCCCAATCAAAGCGAATATCGGAAGGAACAGCACTGCATTCTTGTATTCACTCACAAAATTATTTCTAAATCTGATAGCGTAAAACAGAAGAAGAATAATGAATACCATTAGTGTTATGGCACGAATCAAGAAGAATTCGCCACGGTAATAGACATCTTCCTCGAAGTAGAAAAACCAACGCAGCTCAAACAGAGAAGAAACCGTAACCATAAAGCCATTTAACACCGCAAATATCGCAAATGCGTTACGATAAAAGCCTCTGCGCTTTAGGTTTTCGTCATCCATCCAACAATCTATGTAATTAATTGCAAAGAGAATATCTACTGGATCTAGTAAAAAAATCAAATAATATCCAATGCGAGCCAGAATCAAGAGTTCACCACCGTGAACCTCTCCAATACGGCCAATGCTCTCAGATGCTAGTAAAATGAGCGTACAAACCAGAATTGCAGAATATTTGCGACCTTTCTGCAATCTGGAGGTGTTACTCTGAAAAATCAAAAGAAGAATCAGAAGAAACGAAGTAAAAAAATTAAGAATAACCCAACTTTCTACCTTTACCAAATTGACTCCCCCACTTCGTTTATACGAATTACCAGCCAGTTAATTTATTATAACACGTGTTTCTAATTAAATTGTGTCTTAAAACGGAATTTTTCACTGTATATATGATTTTTATAACAAAACTGGCAAGATCCTTGATAAAACAGCACAAAAAAGGAGTTTTGCGACGCAAAACTCCAGAAGTGCGATCAATTTGCCTTTGAAATAAAATCTCTAGCAGATTCTATAATCGAATCCGGATAATCCAAGCACTTAAGCAACGCTATGGCGTTGGTGCTCTTGCTCACCCCGTCATGAATCTGATAGTCAAAGTATATTTCATTGTCCTTGATTTGTGTATCAAAATGGTATTTCTCGAAGCCAACCGTATCGGCTATTTCCATATCATGGGTCGCCACAAGTGCTAAACTATCAGTAGCATTGATATATTCGAGAATAGCCTTAGAGGCTGCAACCCTCTCCATAGTGTTAGTTCCCTTAAGAATTTCATCTATAACAATCAAATATCTTTTGCTTGAGTTGATTTCGGAAAGCATTCTCTGAATATACTTAGCCTCTCTCAAATAATAGCTATCTCCAGAAATTACATCATCTCGCAGGGACATACAGGTCATCACCCCTATACGATCCAGCTTGAACTGCTCGGCCACACAGGTGTTGATAGTTTGCGCAAGGATAGCATTTATAGCCACTGCCTTCATAAAGGTTGACTTGCCTGATGCGTTAGGACCGGTGATTATAGCCTTACTTTTCAAATTAAAATCGCAAGTAACTGGGTTATCAATCAGCGGATGAGCAAGGCTCTTTGCCTCTATAGCCAGCCCTGAAAATTCAGGTTCACACCAGTTCTCTACGCTTGCTCGATAAGATAAAATCGAAATATCGGCATCAACATTGCCAACAAACTCCATTATTTTATCTACATCTTCGCTTTTGTTTTCAATTAAATCCACAATACGATTGAAAGATATAATATCCATAAGGGTCATACTATACAGATAATCCGCCAAAACAGCCACCATATCCCCCATCGCTTTACTCTCATAGAAAGCTACTAGTGCATTTGCAGACATGGCCGTAGTATTCATCCTTTCAACAGTGGCCTTTATATCATCATCTATGATATCCTCAAGCTCCTTTTGCTTGCACAACCACTTCGCATTCGCGAACACCACCAAAAATGATGAAATCGAACTCATAAATGATTCGTATTTACGTTTGGCTGTGAAGGAAATGATAAGATTCGTAAACAAAATCACCACCAACAGTATTGGTAAAATCTCCAGCTTAGTCACAATAAATGCCACAATAACTAGCAATATAATAAGTTGTATCAACCTAAATAGTAGGTTGCTGCCTATCTTGCAGCCTTTAATGCATTTATTGACCTCATACATGTAGTAATTCTCTTGCTTTTTGCTCATGTGATTAAGCCGAAATTCAACGCTCTCTCTAAAAGAAGGGTTGCTTTCAAAAAGCTTGAGATACTTGTCACTATTATGACGGCGCAAATTGTGCATTCTATCGTATAGGATCTGTTCACCAATAAAGCTATTACAATGACTCACTCGCAAAAATACAGAGTCCATCTCCAAATCTGACCAGGTGATTTCGTCTACAAGCTCTGCATCACCATGATCCTTATTGAAATACAATCTGCCAATCTGCTCAAGTCTATTTGAGCCATTGTAATAAATGTGCCCCTCGTTCAAAGGGTTCTTACCAAAATTTTCATGAATTTGTCTTTTAAGTCTGCCTGAAAAAATCATTTCCCCACCTTTTCTAGTCAATCACTTCAGTCGTTAATTATTGTTGGAAGAACTGGTCTAGACCATCAGCAATACCTTTGGCAATTAAGGTTTGATATTCATCGGTGTTGAGTTTTGCTTCCTCAGCCTTGTTTGTAAGATATCCAACCTCAATAATTGTGCTAGGCACCTGACTCCAGTTTATACCAGTCATCTTATCCGTTTCTATAACTTGACGCTTTTTACATCCAGAAGATGCTGCCACGCCATTTAAAACACATTCCGATAGCAATCGGCTCTGCTCGTATAAGGCTCCATTATATGGATTCTTGGCAGTTTGACAAAGGGTAGACGCACCACTAACGGATGTCGAGTCAGAGCCATCTGCATGAACTCTAACAAAAGCATCTGCATGAGCTTCGTTAGCTATAGTCGCCCTTTCACTGTTACTGATATCCACATCGTTGGTCGTTCGAACCATCACCACCGTGTAACCACGGCTTTCAAGCTCCTGCTGCAACTTCAAAGAAATATCCAAATTCAACTGAAATTCGGTAAGTCCTGTATATCTTCCTCGAGTTCCACCATCGACCTTTGCCTTCTTTTTGCTTGCGCCAGGACCAATAGGCTCTTTACTCATATTTGCCTTTTGCTGATGGCCCGCATCGATACATATTATCTTATTATTTGAAACCGCCTCCTTTTGCTGCTCCTGCTGTTGGCTTAAAGCCGCTGACGCAGATTTTGTCTGCCCAACCTGCTCCGCAACAGGCTCCTGTGACTTTTCCGGTTCTACTTCTTGGGATTGAGTCTGGGCAACAGCCTCCTTTGAACCAATCGGAATCAAATCATTAAAAATCACAAAGCCTAAAACCACTAAACAAATTACTAAGGATACTAAAAATAAAATCTTAAATTTCTTCATAATGCATTACCTAAATCGGATGGTTTAATCCCATCTCTTATAAAAATCTTTACGTCTAACTCCATTTGTCTTAGCGGTCATTCTCATACCCAAATTTCCCATAAACATGTAAAGACTACGAGGCACATTGTTTGGTTCAGCCAACAAGTCCTCTGCTGAAATATCAGCATTGATAGCTTTTGCCAACCTGCTCAAACTAGATGCCACATTCTTAGCAGGCCCTTTTCCCTTTGCTCCCGCTTTAATCTTTGGCCCTGTCAGCTCACCGGCGCCGATTGAAACACTGCCACAGTACTTATAGCCGCAACGCTGACACCAGGTTCTGACCATACTGATAAGATTTTTGTTCTGCTGGCTCTCATAGAAGCCATTGTTACAAACAACATAAATCTTTTTGTCGTCAGTAATTTTTAGTTCTTCAACAAGCTCCATAAATCTGAGGGTAGACGATGGAATACCATCTACATAAAGTGGAATTCCAAGAACTATAACCCCTGCGCCTGCCACAATCTTTGCCAACTCATCCATATCGTTAACATACTGGGATAGATTGACAATTTCTCGGTCACCTTTTATTCCATTGGCTAAATGCTTTAAAAACTTTTTAGAATTTGCCTTGTCTCCTTTTAAACTACAGTTCAAAAGAAGCTTTCTATTAGGGTCTCCCTGATTACAGAAATGAATACCCTCGATTTTCTCATCATCCTGTAAATCGCATTCTTCAAAGACTATATCACGAATAACCGCTCTAAAATTAGCACAAACAGATTCAACATATCTTCTGGCCTTTACCTTGTCATCCTCTGTGAATTCGTTGGCTCTAAAGATAAACTTCACCGGCTTGTATTCAGGATATCTTGGCTTGTGATGCATCTCGTCATTGTAAATCTCAAACAATGGCAGCACATAGCCTATACTTCGATCAACAACTGTTTTTATAAAGCTTCCAAATCCGCCGTAGGAATATCTACTGATGATTGTTACCATATCGGCCTTGTGAATCATCTCTGCAATATTTTCATAACCATCCTTAATAACACATCTACCAGGTTCTTTTAGCCAGCAACCGAAACAACCGCCACAAGGACTGATGTTTCCGTTGTTCGAAATCACTTCCCAACCATTATAATTATCAGCGACCTTCGCCCATTCGAACTCATTTAAATCGTGTATCAATAATTTCATAGTTACTCTCCTTTAATTAACTCCTTTCAATACCAATTGCTGTAAGCAATCTATAATAAAAAAGCATAAATCCAGCGCATTTTTTAAGAGCATTCCGCAAACACTTTTAAAAAATGGGATTTATGCTTATCTATTTTACCACAAAATTCAAATAAAAACGAATCTGACCTTAAAACAGGTCTTTAATTATGCCAAAACTCTCACGTAAAAGGTTACTTGGAAGATATAAATATTCGGTACGTGCGGCTATTCCTGAGACTTTTGAGCCTACATATTTTTCTGCGATGTAGCAGCCCCTGAATACGTGGAAATTGTTGGTTACAATTCCAAGCTTAAGATTAGCTATTTCTTGCTCAGAGGAATCGACATTTGCTTCTTGGCCTTTAATAACGTCGAGGGCATAAGATATATTCTCATCCGTATTTACGGACTTCTTTTCAACAAGAATCCTATCGGTTGGAATACCACATTTAACCATATAATCACGACCGCCTTCGCCCTCACTAATGTTTTCGTTGCTGCCCTGACCACCGGTAACTACACATATGGTATTAGGATTGCTGTTAAGGTAATCAACAGCTGCATCTAATCTAGCCTTGTAAACTACACTTGGGCCGTACTCACGCATCTGTGCACCAAGCACGATTATATAATCCAAATCCTTTTGTCCTTTTGAAAAAAACTGGCTAAAAATACAGGCATTACAAGCCAACAAAATAATCACGAAAAATCCCACCGCAATCTTGAATCCCATCGCAAAATGTCGTGGCACCTTTTGCCAGCCTTGAATCTTTTCCATGAAAAATAAAAAAGCAAAGAACGCCCCCATTCCAAGCCATAGCAAAAAGGAACAGGTGCCGCTTCCAACCCTATAAACAATCACGGAGTAGATTATACTAATTACTGTTAATACAGCATAAATTAATCCTTTAATCATTGAAACTTCCTTCCAATTTTAAAACTAAAATTTATCCTGATAGCAAATTTCTTGCTTTATCCTTGGATATCCACTTGTAGTATATCTATGCTTCATATAATTATAGATTATTGTTTTTCATCAGAAAAACAAAAACCGTACACAGACCAACATTATCCGAAGGATATATGTTGTCTGGCAAAGCCAGATTCTTGCGGACTTTTCCTTAAGTAGTCCGCAAGAAGTCATGACTTCTTGTGGGCAACTCTTTTTTCTGCCAGCAGAAAGTCATAATATAGTATTTTGATAGAGGTTTATTAAAAATTTTGTTCCTTTACCAACTTCACTCTCTACCTCAACAGTTCCGTCGTGGACGCGGATTATCTGTCTTGCCATTGCAAGACCAATTCCCACGCTATCGTAGGACCCATTTCCCGCCTTATAGAATCTTTCGAATATGTGAGGAAGATGTTCCTGGGCGATTCCATTTCCATTGTCTTCTATTGAAATAGTGGTACATAGATTATTCTGTCTGGCTGATACCTTGACAAATCCGCCAGTGTTAGTGTGTTCAATACAATTCTTGATGATGTTTGAAAGGGCTTCTTTAAACCAATGTACATCCACTTTAATTTCAATCTCTTCAGGGATACTGCAGATGTATTCAACCTCAGCAACATCAGCCATTATCAGAATTGACTCGGACAAATCTGAAATCATTTCATATAGATTTGCCGTCTCTTCTTTCATCTCCAGGACTCCAGCTTCAAGCTGAGATAGCGTAAGGAGATTTTTGATAAGCCAGGTCATCTTGTTAATCTGGGTATCAATCTTTCCTGCATATTCCACTCGCTGCTCATCGCTAACTGCCTCACTCATTAACAGCTCATTCATAAGTGATATGGCTGTAAGAGGTGTTTTGAACTGATGGGATATATCAGACATCATGTCTGACATATACTTTTTCTGATTGTGCTCTGAGGCATACTGCTCTCGCAAGATGGTTATCACCTTGTATATCTCACTTTGCAAAATACCAATGCTTCCCTCTGAGATTCTCTGAATTTCAGGTAGAGAAGCAAAATCCTGCACTTTGGTAATATATGATATCAATTCATCTATCTGCTTTTTTAGTTTTATTTTTTCATAGAAGTCCACTGCCAATATGATGATGAGCGCCGCCGCTAGAATTACAACCACAAAGCGTAAATCTCTCAGCCCAATACATAGCACAAAGGCAATGCCGACAATTCCAATTCTAAGTTTCATTTGAATCAAACCATACGATAGCCCATTCCGCGAACGGTTTCTATAACGGGCTCATCACCTTCCTGCTCCAGTTTCTTTCTGAGCCTTTTAACATATACAGTCAGGGTATTGTCATTGACAAAATCCCCTGCACTATCCCACATACTGTTAAGTATTTGCTGTCTCGTAAGTAGTTGCCCTCTGTTTCTTACAAATATAAGAAGAAGTTTGTATTCGGCGGCAGATAGAAAAACCTCATCCTGTCCGCACATTATCTTTCCGCTTTTGATATCTAAAACATTGCTGCCTATCTCTATTAAATTTTGCTCATCCTCCGCCTTTGAAGCCGTGTTATCTAAAGAAGAACTCTTCACTCCTCTTCTTCGCTGCACCGCCTTCATTCTAGCCAACAGCTCTCTAATTCTGAAAGGCTTTGTTATATAATCATCTGCCTCGTTTTCAAACCCCAGAACTGTATGCACCTCGTCATCAAAGGCAGTCAGAAAGATGATTGGAACGTCTGACTTTTCTCTTATGGCTCTGCATATCTGATAGCCGTCGCCATCGGGAAGCGCAACGTCAAGGAGGCACACATCAAAGTGTACCTCCTCCTTTACTGACTCCAACGCACTATTCATATCATTAAAAGCTACAACCTCGTAGCCCTCCTGTGAAAGGGCGATTCTAAGTCCCTCCACAATAATGGGATCATCTTCTGCGATTAATACCCTCATACACTCTCCCTACGTATCTCATCAATTATCTGCTTGTTACTGTTTTGTCTGTAACATACTTTAGTAAATACCATCAAGCCTATTATACATACAAGAATCGTCACTACTATAGCTAGAACAGGTATAGTAATGTGCGCGCCCCTGTATCTTAGGCTAATAAGTTGATATAAGCATATCACAAAGGCTAGAGTAATCAAAGCCGATTTTATAAAGGCTTTTATTAAAAGTCTTACATTTTCAATGGTAAGCATCTTATTCTTCTGCTTGCCTGTCATACCCATTGAGTAAAGCACTGCAAACTCTTTATGTCTCGCAAGACTTCGACCCATAACTGAGTTGTAGAGATTTAGTAGACATATAAGTGCTACTAATATAGTGAAGCAAACCGCCATTATATTTGCCACATTGGTGAAAGCCGATATAAATGATGTGCGATTATTTAACATCTCCGCTGGCCAGAGACAAGGTTCATTAAGTTCATCCCGAATTTGCGAAAGCTTTTTCAGCACGCCGGCATCATCCGTATTTACGTTAAAGAATAGGTACTTATACGACTTACAGAGAATATCACCTAGCTCTGAATTAACTTGCTTTATATTTTCCCTAGTTTTCTCCGATATGAATACCACAAGATTATCTGGTTTTAAATCGTAGTACTCCTCTATATCACTGTCTTTTATATATCCAGCAAACTCTACTGGCGCGGTAAGGTCATAGGTTTCCTCATTATCATTTTGATAATTCCTAAACGTTAAATCAAGTGTATCTCCAGCCTTAACATTTAAAGGCTCCTTGAAAGAGTATTCGCTGTAATCAGGCTTCTGCGCCCCACCTCTAAAGAGAGTACAATCATAGCTTGATAATTTGATTGAATCATATATAAGCGCCGGGCCTGTTTCTGATTCTTCATACTTTGCAAGGTCAATACCGGCATTTTCCGCCACTTTTTCAAACTCGTCTTCTTCCAATATTACAATTTCTGTACGTGGATTGATGAACGCATTATCGTAATCTCCCTTTCCCTCAATATACTTTTGTATTTCTTCAGCATTTCCATTTGGGAACCAGCTTTTTATTACCTGCTTTGCCGCATCCGTGTATTCATCTTTGTAATATGTTACCGGAATCCAGTCGTTCGAACCAATGGATTCCCATTCTCTATATCCGGTTACTTCCTTGGAAGACATAATATCTTCTTTACATGAGTCATATATCTCATTATCAAGGAAGCCACCTTGTTCGAAAACATATTTATAACCCTTATATGCTGTACCAACACTCATAGTATCTTGGCCAAACTCACTATTTAATATGTCACCAATACTTCCTGTAGCAAAAGTTATTATCATTGTAAGTGCTACAAATGATGTAATACTTCTTATTATTCCCTTGGTGGCTGTACGATTTCTATCTACGGAAGCCCTTCCAATAAGATTTTCAGATTTTCCCTTAAGCATAAGACCAAGATAAGTTTTGTAGCCCTTCTTCTTATGCTTCTTAGTGGTTTCATTTCCTCTTATGCTTTCTACTGGTCCCACCTTACTAATCTTGCGAGCAGGAATCCAAGCTGAAATCCATACAGCTAAAGTAGAGAATATTATCACAAGCAAGATATTCACTGGGTTTATCACCACACTGAAGTCAACATCAAAGCTTCTTTCCATTGCCATATTCGCTGATGTAATTGAAAACATTTTTGTAAAATGCGGCGCAAGCAGTTCCACACCACCTTTCACCACAATAAGCCCCAATCCTACTCCAATAGGAAGAGCGAGGGTAAGCAATGAAAAGACCTCGTAATATACGCTCCATCTCTTTTGCCTGCGGGTAGCACCTACAGATGAAAGCATACCCAAGTATTTGCTTCTTTCCTGATAAGACATGCTAAATACGTTATATATAAGAATCAGTGATGCAGCTGTAATTAGAACCACAAAAAATACCTGTACAAAAAGTATAATGAAATTCATGGTTCCATTCTGCCCTTCGTCATAGAAAGACAAGAGCATGTTATTTACATCTATTCTGCCTTTTTCAACCGGAATCCTTTCACCTGTTTTCGTAGTATAGCTGCTGTTATCAGCCAGCAATGCTTCTCTTTCCTCAGGGGTTTGTGATGTATCAAGGATTTTTGCTATTTCTCCATAGCTGTCAGCTTTTTTATTTACATCTATCGTTAATACAGCATTTACCTTTTCATCGTCACCCACTGAGTCATCCAGACCTGTTATGGCTATATATCCACCCTGTCCCGGTGCGGCGAAGAAAGGGTCCTCCATTATTCCCACCACTGTCAAACTTTTATTTACGCCTGTTGGCTCATGAATCATTTCAATTAAACAGTTATCCTTGTAGTATTGATAATGTGCCGGTGCTTTTTTTGTTTCGCCCGGTTTAATGATGTAATTTGGTGGAAAAAACACATGACAATCTTCATTTCCTGCATCTATGGCTGCCTGTCTTTCTTCTTCAGTGTATGCATATACGTACCTTTCGAAGCAATCTACATCTATGGTATCTCCAAGCTTGATATCTGATCCTTCCCTTAAAGCTCTAGCACTAATAATAACCTCGTCTGGATTTTTGGGATATCGCCCCTCTTTCAGCTTGATATTCATCAATTTTAATAAATCATTGGAATACTCCTTAAGCTCTAGGAACGGTGTGGTATCAGGATCTCCACTTTCCGCGAACTCCGTATAGCCAAGAGGTTTAGAGACTTCACATTTATCAACGCAATCAAGCTCCTTCAACTGCTGTAACTGCTTTTTATCGATATCGAACACCTGATAATGCCAGCTTCCGCTACTCTCTTCGACTACATTTTTCATGTAATCTAAAACTGTATCCTTTCCTACGAACACAGCCGTCATAAGCATAACCATTACTAATATACCAAGAAAAGTAACCAGCGTACGCTTACGGTTTTTCTTCATATATGTCTTTGTAACCTGAAAGATTATTTTCTTATTATCCATTTTATCACCTTCATTATTCTTTTCCGATTAGACCAGATTTCTTACTTTTTCGTTTCTGCCAATTCGACCGTCCTCAATGCTTATGATTCGATCCGCCTGCATTGCCAAAGATTCATCATGAGTTATAAGAATTAGCGTCTGCTTATTTATCTTGTTTGATTCCTTAAGCAAGTCGATTATCTCCTCACCAGTCTTTCGGTCTAGGTTACCTGTAGGCTCATCCGCCAACAATATCGCCGGATGACTGTACATTGCTCGCCCGATGGATACCCTTTGCTGTTGTCCACCTGACAGCTGACTTGGTAGATTGCCTCTTCTGTCTGTTAATCCCAGATGATCCACCACCTGATCCAAACGTTCTTTATCTAATGGTCTTCCATCTAAAAGATGTGGAAGCGCGATGTTTTCGTCAATGTTAAGAACCGGCATCAGATTATAAAATTGATATACTAGACCAATTTGTCTTCTTCTAAAAATTGCCAGCTTGTCTTCATTTAGGCTGTGCATATCTGTGCCATCGATAAATACCTTTCCTGATGTTGGCTTATCCACACCACCGAGTATGTGTAAGAGTGTAGACTTACCGCTTCCTGAAGGTCCAATTATTGATACGAACTCTCCCTTTTCAACTGTAAAGCTCACATTATCTAATGCCCTTACCTCTGTATCTCCCTCGCCATATATCTTGGATACATTTTCACATCTTAATATCTCCATATGCTTATCCTCCGTGTATACTTAGTTATAATTTCAGACTCATGACTTCGCGCAAGCCACTTAATGATATTGCCTGCATGAATTCTGTTTTTACAATACTAACTATACTCTTCCATTCTGACACCACGGTGACTACAAAGTGACTGATTAGTCACTTTGCAACACTAACTTTATCCTCCCAAGGGCAAAGCAGCTTATCCTCCAGCCAAAGATAAAGAGTACACATAGTACTTCTTAATGGTTATCTGCAAAAGCCCTCACACATGAGTCCTTAAACCCATCAACGCCTTATACTACAAGGATTGATAAACAAAAGAACAGACCTTGGAAAGGGGCCTCGTTGGTCCTTCTCAAGGTCTGTTACTATTGTTTTATTCAATTCTTAGAGGATAAGACAGTTTACCTCTGGTCTCCCGCTCCTTAAGAAAGCTCTTGAAAGCAGCATCAAACTCACCCAGCGGCTCTTATATTTTCAGAAAACATTAGTACATCATTATCCCGGCTGTCCCTTAAAATCATTTCATTCATGCCAATTATGGCATTCATTGGTGTCCTGATATCATGGGACATGGTAGAAAGGAATAATGTATCTTTTCTTCAATCTGCATCCTCTGTAATAATACACAATTTACGTTTATGATACAGATTAATTTTAACATCTAACCTATAGGGATTTTGTTAAAAAACTTTTAATTCGCTATGGAGCTGGGTTTTAAAAGCTGTCCGGTCTGCTGTCAACTTTCTAAAACCTCGGTGACGTGTAACCTCTCTTTAACAGTTCAATTAATTTGTCCGAAGGCTCATCCATGTCATTATCAACCCACTTAATCAACATGCAAAACATTCCGCCCACACTATAGGCCAAAAGGTAAGGTACAGCCTTTTCCATGCTCTGGGTCCTTTCCTTTGTATGAACATACTCCATAACCTGAAAAGAATTATTATACATATGATCAAAGAAAGAATTTAATATATTTTGTTGTTTTAAAAGAAAAAGCAGTGATTTGCGTTCTTCACAAAACTCAAAATAGCATTTAACCACATCCCAATAATGATGAATGT